>Ga0172363_10000389_pt1 | contig 32472 bp, 37 predicted proteins | sample LakKivs2_kivu2a2_FD_114541 | JGI IMG/M metagenome (GOLD analysis project Ga0172363, IMG submission 114541) | Sediment microbial communities from Lake Kivu, Rwanda - Sediment s2_kivu2a2 | ecosystem: Environmental > Aquatic > Freshwater > Lake > Sediment | place: Rwanda: Western Province, Lake... | reverse complement strand
TATCGCCTCCTCCCGATAAATCAAACGAATAGTATCATCATTATAAATATGTTATGGCTTCAATCTACCAAACTTTATGTAATCTATTTTATCATTGTCTATTCTAGCAAAAACAATTTCTTTATTAACTGAATGAGCCAGACGTACAGCCCTGCTTATCTCGGCCCACATACTCCTAAAACCCTTGTCTACAACATGGACTAGGTATTCGGCATGTGTCTTATCAGGTTGATCAGTATAAACACGGAAATGAGAGCCGAACTTAAAACCGGTTTTAACAATCAAACCACGTTTCTTCAAATTCCTAAAAACCATTAGACGATTGTTTATATCTGGCTGGGTTTTTTCAATTATTGTAGAAAAATCTTTTTTAGAAAGCCTTTTACCACTCTTAGGATCTTTTATATCAAGAACATTTTTTTCCAACAAATACAAAGCCTCAACCATGGAAAGCTGTAACCCACTACCAAAAGATTTACCATAAAACTCCTTATCCAACAAGTCTGATGCATTTTCAAAAACTACTACTCTATTACCAACTAGAAAACCATCTATTTTTCTAAAAACATTTTCATGTATACTGCCTTTCATGTCTAACAAAGTAACATCATAATAAGTGATATCTCCCTCTTCATCAACAATTGTAAACCACAACTCGCCATTTTTTTTAATAATCGTATCTGTTAGTCTTTTTGTCTCATCTATATCAAAGAAATCTCTCTCAGAAAAAGCCTTCAACAAACACTGTTTCTCTTTTTTTTTCCCGTTTTCTTGTTTGTATACGCAGAAATCAAAATCATCTTTTCCATCATACAACTTTACTGTTAATCCTCTCTTTCTAAGGTCTTTGAAAATCAAATATTTTATTTCAAAACACTGTATATGTTCAGATGATAGTTTTACTAGCTTCTCAAAATTTATTTCTCCACCATTTTTCTGTAACCTAATCTTCCCTTCATCTAGTAAAAAAGCCCCTTCGATTAAATCTAGTTTTAGATTGTTTCCACTAAGTATCTCACCAAATTTACTCCTAGTATAGAGTCGCCCTACGTCTCTAGGTTTTTTGACAATTATTTTATCTTTAATTAGTTCTCCAGATGCTTGCATAATAAAAAATGTAAGTTATACTGGTTTATTTGTTTTTCTTGTAATACTCGATTATGCTTCTGGGTGCCCATTTCTCATCAAATTTATCTTTTTTTCTTTTAGATATTATTCCACTTGCTAGCAACCCTATTCCTAAACCAAATATTATGCCGATTACTAGAATCATTGCTAAATAGTCCGAATATCTAGAAAAAATGTAGTCAAACATTTTATTTTCTGTATCCACTTTAGGTATGCCTACATATCTTGATGATGTGCTACTTGTTGAAAAGTTAGCAAAGTTTATTGCACCAGCTATAAAATCGCTATATTTGTAGTAAACAATCGCTGAATCTTGTCTCGACTCATTCATGAGGCTCTCAGCGTACTCATAGTAACTTACAGCTAATACTGGTTCTATGCCCATGTTTCTAATTTTACTTATGCTGTTACTTGCCCGCTCCCGTGACCTCTCTATTTTTTCATTTGTAATTCCATCGACTAGTTCTAGAGCCAGATTTGCTTTTACAAGTGCCTCTAAAGAATCAAATAATGCTGCGGCAGGGTATCCTTGTTCGATGTCGTTTCTTGCTGTTTCAAGAGATTTTTCAGCGTCACTGATATATGTGGATGTTTTCCCCATCTCCTGAGTAATTAAACTAGAATAAACAATAGCTTGTTGTGCATCATCTATGTATTCCTCTGCAATGTTTGTCAACATGGTAACATTAACTTCGCCTGTGTCATTGAAATGTGATGCAATGTCAAGCCACCAGCCTATGCTTTTGCTTCTTTCCATCGCAAATGCTATCTTGTAAAGTGCAGCTAGATAATCGTTTTTTTTGTAGCTTTCGTTTGCATCAGCTAAGTATGTTTTTGCCTCTGATGCACGGTTTTGTGCAGCACCAACACATTGCAACGATATAACGCCTTTTATCTCCGAGTTTTTTGCTATATCGCTTTTTTCATCACAGAAAGAAGTAGCCTCGTTTAAGAGAGATGTTATGTATTGACTTGGGTTGCTTGAGTTAAAATATCCACATGCATAAATCACAAAACGCGAGTCAATCAATGATTGGAATGAGCTGCTTGTGCTAGAGTAGTAGAACCCACAATCATAAGAGTCTTGAGATTTAGCTATTTTGTCTTCTGCGTTGTTAATAAAGTCAGTTATACTATTTTTATAATAATATGGGTATCGGTTTGGAATACTTGTATGGTTAAATAAATCACTAGCGTTATCATACTGTTCTTTTGATTCATTCAAAAGTGTCTCTGCGAGCGGCTTCATTGAATCTACATAGTCTTTTGTTGTAATTTTTTTATCTGATTCAATTGAAGAAAACTTATAACCTGTAAAATAAAAGACAGCTTCTTCTATATCTGATACCTCGAGGACTTCCATACCATAGTTTTGTATAGCATAATCAGAGACATTCCTAGTTACAGGCCTTGTGATTATCTGCGTCCAACCATCGCTCCTCGTTGTTTCTGTTACAAGCTCAGTATATGTCATCTGACCCTTTGGGATCAAGAAACGTGTTGCCCCTACAGAAGCAGCTGCATCTATTTTCTGCAGTATACCACCAATTGGGCCTATACTCCCATCAGGGTTTATCATCCCAGTCATAACTGTTCTGTCGTCTATAGTCCAATTTTCAAGTAGCGCGATTGTGGCAAGGGTCATAACAGCCCCAGCAGAAGGGCCACCTATGATTGGTGAGGATGTTCTTACAACAAAGAAGAAATCATAGCCTGATGGGTTTACTGTACGATTTATATCTTTTTTCACAAAAGCCCCTGCTACCTTCACAGCCAGTCGGGCAGAACCCTGCATATCAACCTCTGTTAGAGGCAAAGTATCTACGAATACCCTTCCGCTACCGTTATTCTGGATGGTAACTGTTATTGTCGATATCACGCCTACATAGCCTTTATCTGTTTTGGCTACAGCAGGTGCATAAACAGTACAATTACGATAACTAATAGTAATTTCTCCCGTGTATATTTCGCCAGGTGAGTTAGCAATTGAATATTGGCAAAAAGAACTGAATACAATCAGAAAAACTACTGCAATCAAATTAATTCTTTTAAACATTTTATCGCCCTGTTAAAAAATGCGTATTGTTGATCTCATACTAAAGATTTATCCTACAACTTTTTAGATATGTTTTGATTTAAAAAAATAAAAAAGTAGGAGATAATCTCCGTCTATTTTTTGAGGAGATCCAATGAAGCTAGTTCCTGTGAGAGTTTTTCTACTGCTAGTGAAACATCCTCTGTTTTACGCGCACCTGTACAAACTATTTTACCGGAACCGAATAACAGCATTGCTACCCTTGGTTCTTTTATACGGTATACTAGCCCAGGGAACTGTTCTGGTTCGTATTCCACATTTTCTAATCCTAGTCCCATTGCTACCTCGTTTAGGTTAAGTTCGGTTCCAAGATCAGATATTGCTACTATGTTTTGTATAACTATTTTCAAATCCTTATATACGTCTACGCCTAGTTTCCGTAGTTTGTCTGCTATTATGTTTACTGTTTTTCTTACATCCTCAACGTTTTTTGCACCAGTGCAGTTTGCTTTTCCACTCCTGAAAAGAAGTGTAGCGGTTTTTGGGCTGCTTAAACGGCATACCAGTCCAGGGAACTGTTCTGGTTCATACTCAGCTTCTTCTAAAGATTGTGCTATTACGTCTAAATCCAGTTTATCTGCGAAGGATGTAGACGCTACTATATTTTCTACTTCTACATGTGGCATTATCTTTTTCCTCCAAAAATTTTTTATAAAACTCCTAGAGACGAAAGCTTTTCTTTCATCATGTCAATGGCACGGTGTACATCATCCATTTTTTTTGCTCCTGTACAAACGATTTTACCCGAGCTAAAAAGAAGTATCACCGCACCAATATTATCCATCCTATAAACTAATCCAGGGAATTGTTCTGGTTCATACTCGACACTATCAAGTAACATACCTTTTGCTATTGAACTAAGTTGCAGGTCTTTTTTAAGATCAGCAGATGCTACAATGTTCTGTGTTATAACCTCAATTTCATCAGGTGTGTTTATTCTTTGGTTTTTCATCTCATCTATTAGCTTAGTTACTGTTTCTTTTGCTTCTTCTAATGATTTGGCGCCTGTGCAAATAACTTTTCCACTTGAAAAAATAAGAGCAGCTGTTTTCGGGTCATCGAAATGCAGAATCAGACCAGGGAACTCCTCAGGGTTGTATTTAGAACCAGGTATCTTCTCAGCCAAGCTTTTAATGTCTAGTTTTTCTGCTAGCTGAGCAGAAACCACGATATTTTCAATGTTTATATCAACCATATAGGTTTTAGCCTTCCCTCCTTAGAGTATATAAAGGGTTTTTATATAGGTTTCGTTGAAAGGTACTTGGAAATTATTTGTTGATGAGAGACATCTCTCTCCTGAAGTATGCTATATGTCAACATAGAGATATCGTCAGGAGAAGCAACAATTAACTTCGCAGTACCCGTTGAAAATAGGATAAAAGTAGGCTTTGTTCGGCTTTTTCCGAACCAAACACGTCTTTTGTATTCATCCAAACGTTTTAGGTAAAAAACTCCAAAAATGTTAATAGAAGATAAATTATTCTTGGATTGGTGATAATATGAACGGAATGAATGCACTATTGGTAATCTTGGGAATAATCTTTTTTATTTTAGGTACTGTAAGTGGTGGCCTATTATTCTACCTGCCGTATTTTGTAGGGCTCTTACTTTGGGTTGCTGGCATCGTCTTTGTATATGTTGGGCTATCAAGAAACCAAAAAGAAAAAAAGACTAAATAAATATTCGTGACAGATCATTAAGCGCTAAAAACTTTATATATCGTCTTTCAATTCTTCTACAGTATGGAATTACCTGACAAAAAAGAATGGCTTTTAGTTATTATTATTCCCATTGCTATTGCTCTTGTTTTGTATTTTGTAGTTTTTCCCATAATGAATAATGTGAAATCAACAATAGTAGAACAGAATTTTTATGGCACTTGGATTTCAAATAGTAAAAATGTAACAATAACATTTTATGAAAATAAAACATGCCTTGTCAATAACAATGGAATAACATATTTTGGTCCATGGAAAATTCTTCCAAACATTGGAAACGCCTATTTAGTTGAGATGAATTGGGAAGGTTTTAAAGCAGAATACATTCCATTATTTAAAAATGATAACACATTAACACTTGCTGGTTTATCGGATGGTAGTGGTATAGTAGAACTAACGAAAATCTAAGTTTAGCCATAATAATGAAACGTTTGTAAATATTCGTATACTATGGCTCTAACTAAAAGAAGCCATCCCATACTGAATGCAACCCAACCAATCCAACGATATATTTTTTTCTTGTCAATATGAAAGTCGGAATCATTCTTTGTGGTATCATCTGTGAGTTCTGGTGCAATGTCCATATTACGACTACGATATGTCAAATAAAGAAAAATAAAACCTATAAATAAAACAACTATTCCAATTACATAGTCAATACTATCAAACATATTGTTTAATCTAATTCTTATTTAAAAACATATATGATCACAATAATATTGAAAAATTAGTGTAAAAATTTATGCAAGGTAAGGAATTTGAATGCCAATTTCCCTAAAAATTTGGTTTTTTATGACTGTTGAGTAGTTCTTGATTTTTACCATATTTTATCAATATCTAAATCAACATCTTTATTCTTGTTTTTTTGCTTCTTCTCATCTTCTTCATCTATTTTATCAAGTAAACCATGGAACTCGTGTGTTTTTTCACTTATCCTCTTCTCACAACTAGCAATAGCAAGCTCCCCTCTAGTACGTTCTATCAAACCCCTTATCATATCCTGTTTCTTACGAATTGGAACTAATGCAGATGGGTAATCAAACCTGATAACAGCATCATATATGTTCTCCATCATCTTCAGGTACTCATCTGCCTTAGCATTGTTTCCCTCTCTTATAAAATCTAGAGCACTTCGTCTAAGCTCACCAACAACATCACACAACCCCATAAGATAAGCGTTGTACGTAGTTTTAATATTATCAGGATCAGGCAAATCCTTTCCCTGCAATATATTAAGCAAACATTTTGCCTCCACAACCTCTTGCGCAGCATTCTCAACAAAACCAGCGTGATAAAGGTCACCATAATCACTAACAATACCATAAAGATTAGACAACTCGTTATAGGCCTTCTCAATATGTTGCTCTGCATCACTAATAAGGTTTTGATGTATACACTGGATAGCTTTTCTACAACCAATTATAATATCCCTTGAAGACTTTAGTGCCTGCTCACGAGCTTTATCTTTCTCGTCTATGCTTTTCTCTATTTTATCAACTATCTTCTCTAAATTCTTCATCGCAGAAAATAAGGGCATCTCCTATAGTTATATTTTTCCTTTAAGTAAAGAATTTTTTGTTAACCCAGTGATCAGGGTCTTTTCCGCTTAAAGCCTTCATCATCTGATCGGCGGTTATAAGCCCTGCTCTTAGTTGTCCCTCTTTTGTATTAGCCCCTATATGTGGTGTTACAACCACGTTATCAAGAGTAAGCAATAGGTTATCCTTCGATGGTGGTTCTTGTTCAAAAACATCCATAGCTGCACCAGCAAGTTTTCCGTTTTTCAATGCGTCGTATAACGCTTTTTCGTCAACAGTACCACCACGTGCGCAGTTGATTAAATAAGCAGTAGGTTTCATTTTTGCAAGCATCTGTTCATTTATTATATAATGTGTTTCTTTTGTATGTGGTATATGTAATGAAATAAAATCTGCTTTCTCAAGCATCTTGTCTAGTTCGTTGAATTTCTTAATTCCATCTTTTTTCATAGTTTTTTCATCGATAAATGGATCAAAGCCAATAACCTGCATATCAAACGCTTTTGCATATTTAGCAAGCTGTTTACCAATGTTACCTGTTCCCACTAGACCAAGGGTTTTACCAAACAACTCGTTTCCTTTGAGTTGTTTTTTTATCCATTCTCCTTTCTTTGTTGTGCAATCAGCTTTAGGCAAACTACGTGCAAGAGCAAGCATATGAAGTAAAGCAAGCTCTGCCACACTAGCGGTTGCACCGGTTGGTGCATTAACAACCTTTATCTTATGTTGTGCAGCGGTCTGTATATCAATATTATCTACACCTATTCCTGATCTGCCGATAACCTTTAGTTTGCCTTTCGCTCCTGCTTCAACAACTTCCTTCACAACTTTAGTTCTACTCCTCACCATTAGCGCATCATAGTTAGGTATCTCTTTTAGCAAAGTGTTCGGGTCCATCTCATTAAAAGTTACTTCGTGGCCAGCATCTTTCAACTTTTGTATAACATCATTTTCTGTTTTATCTGTGATAAGTATTTTCATAATAATGCCTCCATACGGGTATATGCAATCAGATAAAAATGTTTACGCTCTAAAATCTACACCAGGGTACTCGGCTTTATCACCAAGTTCTTCCTCGATTCTTATCAACTGATTATACTTAGCGTTTCTATCGCTTCTAGCAGGAGCACCGGTCTTAATCTGACCTGCACTAGTCCCAACCACGAAATCAGCAATGAAACTATCCTCAGTCTCGCCGCTACGATGACTAACAACAGTAGACCAACCTTCATCCTGCGCCATCTTAATCGCATCAAAAGTCTCGGTAACAGTACCAATCTGGTTAAGTTTGATTAAAACAGAATTTGCTGCTTTTAGATATATGCCTTTTTTGATTCTCTGAGTGTTTGTAACAAAAACATCATCACCAACAATCTGAATCTTATCACCTAATTTTTTTGTCATCTCGACCCAGCTATCCCAGTCATCCTCTGCGTGCCCATCCTCTATACTAACAATCGGATAGGTTTTACATAAATCAACATAGAAATCAACTAGTTCACCACCAGAAAAAGATTTATCACCAATCTTATAGGTTCCATCGTGGAAAAACTCGCTAGACGCAGGATCTAAAGCAAGTTTTATTTTATCTTTATAACCAGCATTCTCAACTGCTTTAAGCATCAAATCCAATCTTTCATTAACATCAGTGATTTGTGCAGGAGCAAAACCACCCTCGTCACCAATTAAAACAGCACTTGCACCAAACCTATTTTTTAGAAGTTTTGCTAGATGGTGGTAACTCTCGGAAATCATCCTAATTCCTTCAGTAAAACTTTTTGCACCAATTGGCATAAGAAGATGTTCCTGCATGGAGTTCTCCTGTCCTGCATGTTTGCCACCATTAATTACATTGCACATTGGAACAGGAAGCTTATGAGGAATTACACCAAAAATTTCACCAATATAAACATACAATGAGAGGTTTTTTGCAGCAGCACCAGCTTTTGTAACAGCCATTGAAACAGGAAGGATAGCATTCGCACCAAATTTACCTTTATTCTCTGTCCCATCCAACTTAATCATTAAGTTATCGATAGTTTCTTGTTGACAGCAATCTAAACCAATTAGTTTAGGAGCAATTTTCTTATTAACGTTCTCAACAGCTTTTAATGTACCTTTGCCAAGATATCTTTTTTTATCGCCGTCACGCAACTCCAATGCTTCGTGTTGCCCAGCGCTTGCACCACTTGGGACCATAGCTCGGAAAACACCATTTTCAGTTTTTACATCTACTTCTACTGTAGGATTTCCTCTTGAGTCCAGTACTTCTCTTGCTTTAACGCTTTTAATCTCAGACATAACCATTCCCACCACAATATATAGCAACTCATAAAAGTGTTTTTTCTTTTAAAAATATTGATTAATTTTTTCACGCGGACGAATTTTTTACAGAAACACTTAAGAATACAAGTTTGCTTTTCGTACTGGAGGCAAAAATATGGAAATTTTACTAACAATAGGAATAATAATACTGCTGTTTATAGTATTCATTGTAGCATCAGCAGTAAAGATAATGGCTGAGTATCAGAGAATTGTTATATTTAGACTAGGGAGACTTGCAGGAATAAAAGGGCCAGGGCTTGTATTTATTATACCAATAATAGATAGAGTAGTAAAACTAGATCTAAGAACAAGAGTAATCGATGTCCCAAAACAACGTATCATCACAAACGATAACGTTACTGTGGATGTTGATGCTGTTGTTTATTTTAGGATAACTGACCCGCAAAAAGCAATCGTAGAAGTACAGCGATACGACATTGCAACGAGTATGCTTGCACAAACAACATTAAGAGACATCGTAGGTCAAAAAAACCTTGATGAACTATTGTCTCAACGAGAAGAGCTCAACAAAAGCCTACAATCAATACTTGACATTGGCACAGACCCGTGGGGAATAAAAGTTTCAGCGGTAACAATTAAAGATGTTTCATTGCCAGAAGAAATGTTAAGAGCAATCGCAAAACAAGCAGAGGCAGAACGAGAAAAAAGATCACGTATAATCATGGCAGAAGGAGAACTTCAAGCATCAGCAAAAATGACTGAGGCGGCAAAACTATATGAGAAAACACCAGTTGCATTGAGACTTAGAGAACTACAAACACTTACAGAGATTGCACGAGAAAAAAATCTTATCATTGTTCCCGGTGGCGAAATAGGAAACATTGCTGGGATAGCAAAAGCAGTAAACAAGAAAGTAGAATGAAACTAAAATATTCTCTTCTTATTTTATCTTTTATTCTTTTAATTCTCTCTTCTTTTAGTGTATCTGCTCAGAACTCAAAAGTTGTTCTTGTTGAAATAACAGGTACTATTGACCAGTCAACTGTTGAAATTTTTACAGAAAGCATGAAACTTGCTGAGGCAAACAATGCTCAAGCACTCATACTTTTGATTAGCACACCTGGCGGTGGATGGCAGCAAACACAAGACATAGCGGCACTCATCAAGGATAGTAAAATCCCTGTGGTAGGATATGTTTATCCCTCAGGTGCAACTGCTTGGTCTGCAGGTACTTTTATTTTGATGAGTACGCACATCGCTGCAATGGCCGATCATACAGTCATAGGTTCCTGTCAGCCGGTGGAGGTTGGTCTTGAGGGGACAAAGGTAATCAATGATTCAAAAATCATTAATGCACTTGTTAGTTGGATTCAAGAACGTGCAGCAATGCATGATCGTAATACAACACTTGCAAAAGAATTCATAACCCTGAACCGTAATGTCAATGCAACTGTTGCAAAGAGTTTAGGTGCAATAGAGTTTACCGCATCTTCTATAGATCAGCTTCTCTATGAAATAGATGGAACTAATGTAACAACATCAACTGGAATCGTGGCTTTGCATACTGATAATGCAGAAAAAGTAACTTATTCTCCTTCTCTAAAAATTCAGCTTGTTAAATTTATTTCAAACCCGATATTAACCTCGCTTTTGCTAATGCTAGGTATATTCGCTTTGTTAATTGGTATATCGACTCCGGGCCATGGCGCTGAAGTTTTTGGTGTAATTGCAATTCTATTATCGCTTATTGGCTCAGGGTTTAGTTTCTCAACTTTGAGTATAATCTTTTTAATAATAGGTTTTGTACTACTAGTAATAGAAATATTTGTTATACCTGGCTTTGGTGTAGTTGGTATAGGCGGGATAATATGTTTAATAATGGGTTCCATATTCCTTATACCAAGCTTTCCAACTAGGCAATGGCTGATATCGAGGTTGTATATGGAAGAAGCAACAATAATACTATTAGTAGTAGTCGTAATGTTTGCGGCATTCTTCGCTTTTCTACTCTACAAAATACTACAAATCAGAAAGAAAAAACCATCTATCGGACGTTTTACTGGTGAACAAGCAACAGTAATAGAAAGAATAACACCTGATAAACCAGGTTATGTTAGATTCAAAGGAGAATATTGGCAGGCTAAATCAGATGTAATTATTGAGTCTAACACAAAAGTAGTTATTGTTGACAAAGAAGAAGCGCTGTTGTTTGTCAAACCATTAGAGAGATGACACCAAAAGTTAATCAATAACCTCTTCTCTAAGGGGAGTCTGATTTTAAAGGTATGATTTAGATGAATAACAGTATAAAATGCGAGTTTCTTGGCGGTAGCAACCAAATAGGTAGTTTATCATTGGTGCTAGAGATCGATGGGACGAAACTATTGTTTGAATACGGTCTTTCCCCTACTAAACCACCTAGTTACCCACTTCCGCCACCGCCAGTTGATTTGGCAATGTTATCTCATGCCCATCTAGACCATTCTGGTATGATGCCTTGGCTGTGCTCAAGGAATGATATCCGTGTTTTCGCAACTGAGCTTACAGCAACAATCGGTGATTTGCTGTTCAAAGATTCCATAAAAATTGCTAAAATGGATGGTTACTCCATCCCATTTGATAGAAACGACATAAAAGATGCTGAACATAGTTTTGAAAAGGTGTCACCATTCCAAAAAAGAGATATCGGGGACGCTGAAGTTTGTTTTCATTCAGCTGGTCATATACCTGGTTCACTAATGTTCGAGTTAACAGGTTCTCAGAAAATTCTTTTCACAGGCGATATGAATGTTATAGATACCAGGCTGGTGAAAGGTGCAAAACCAGTTGGTTGTGATATTCTCTTTATTGAGGGCACATATGCTGGTAGAGAGCATCCAAAGCGAAATGAACTGGAAAAAGCGTTTCTAGATAAAATCGATGAGGTTGTTAGCAGAGGAGGTATTGCGGTTATCCCTGCTTTTGCTGTTTCACGAAGTCAAGAAGTTCTTATGGTTATGAGAAACTCTGGTTACAACATATGGTTTGATGGCATGGGTAAAAAAGTTACAAAAATGTTTTTAAAACACAGAGAAAACCTTAGGAATCCGTCTGACCTTAAAAAAGCATTCAACGAGGTGAATCTCGTGCATTCAGATCATGGTAGGAAACTTGCGTTGAAATCAGAGGTTATACTAACATCTAGTGGTATGATGGATGGCGGACCGGTTTTATGGTATATGAATAAACTTAAAGACGATAAGAAAAGTGCTGTCCTTTTAACTGGTTATCAGGTTGAAGGAACAAACGGTAGACTTCTTATGGATAAACATAAACTTGATTTCTATGGTGTAGCCGAAGATGTACATTGTGAAGTACAGCATTTTGATTTCTCTGCTCATGCAGGTCATAGCGAATTGATAGAGTTTGCAAGACGGTGCAACCCAAAGAAAATAGTTTTATTCCACAGCGACAACCGTGAAGCTCTTGTTAAGCCAATGTCTGAGTTTGCAGAGGTTTATACGCCAGGTAATGGAGAATTATTTGCTTTATAACAATGAAAATATTTAGATTCTAAAACATGTTTAATTGTGTAACGGTTGTTTAAAAGGCGGAAAACGTAAAATGGATGAGTTGACGCAGAGACAGACATATGATCTTAAGCGTAAAATTGAGGAGCTTAAATCATGCAGAGGCAGACATACTGAGCTAATTTCATTATATGTTCCTCCAACAAAACAGATTTTTGATGTTATGTCATATCTTAGGAACGAGTATTCTCAGTCTCAGAATATTAAATCAAAAACTACGATGAAGAATGTGGTTTCTGCGATAGAGTCTATAATGAATAGGCTTAAGTCTTTTAAGAAACCACCAGCGAATGGTCTTGCCATGTTTGTTGGTCATAAGAGTATTGGTAGTGATCAGACTGATATGGTAGCTTATGTTATTGAGCCTCCTCGTCCTGTTATGACCTTTCTTTATAGATGCGATTCCACGTTTTATACCGAACCTTTGGAGCAGATGTTTTCTGAGCAAGAAGTATATGGGCTTTTTTTGATGGATAGGAGAGAATGTACAATCGGTATGCTCCGTGGGAATCGAGTTGAGTTGATTCGTTACATGACCTCTCAAGTTCCTGGTAAACACGGGCGTGGTGGTCAGTCTCAGCGTCGTTTCGAACGACTAACTGAAATAGCTGCTCACGAGTGGTTTGTTAAATGTGGTGAGAGAGCTAGTGAGATCTTCAGGGCTGAGGAAAAACTGAAAGGCATTATTATTGGTGGTTCTGGTCCTACTAAACAATATTTTGTTGATGAGAATTATTTGCACTATGAAATTCAAAAGAAGATTATCGGTATTTTTGACACTGGCTATACTGATGAGTATGGTTTGAAGGAGCTTGTTGCTGCTGCAGCAGAAACCATGACCGATCTGAAAATCGCAAAAGAAAAAAAGATCATGAAACAGTTCCTTCAAGAGATAACAAAGTCTGAAAAGAGTCTTGCTGTTTATGGTGAGCAGCAGATACGTAAAGCTCTGGAGATGAGTGTTCTAAGTACCTTGTTGCTTTCAGAGAATCTAAGAAAATATAGAGTTAAAATTAAATACCCGTCTTGTGGTTATATTGAGGAGAAAACACTTGATGATGATGCTTTAAATAATTTTGTGAAACCATCTTGTCCTAAATGTAATTCATCTATTCCAATGGAGATTGTTGAAAAAAATGATTTAATTGATGAGCTTTCAGATCTTGCAGAAAAAACAGGTTGTAGCGTTTATCTAATATCGCAGGATAGTGAAGAAGGGGATTCGCTATTTAGAGCATTTAGTGGCATGGCAGGTATTCTTCGTTATTCATTAGATTTATAATAATAGCGTTATATAATTTTATAAAACATGTATTTAAAACTATTTAATATAAAACAGATGTTGTTTGTACCGATAGTTTTATAAATAATATAGGATATTATTCTATTAAGGTAATACACTATGTCATCAAGAGAAGATTTCAAATCATTTATACCAGCTAGCAAAATTATACCTGAATTGACAGTGAAAGCCGTTTTAGTTGGGGCTATTCTCGCTGTTATTCTTGGTGCAGCAAACGCATATCTTGGTATGTACGCGGGTATGACTGTATCAGCTGTTATCCCTGGCGCTGTTATGGCCTTTGCATTCTTGAGGCCTTTTAAAGGAACTATCCTCGAGATTAACCTTGGCATGATGGGCGCTGCTGCTGGGGAAGCACTTGCAGCAGGAGTTATTTTTACTATACCTGCTCTTGTCCTAATAGGAGCTTGGAGTGATATTCACTGGTTTGAGACAACGGTTATTGCTTTCCTTGGTGGTGCTCTCGGTGTTCTATGGATGGTACCACTTAGACGTGCTATGATTATCAAAACAGATTTACCCTTCCCAGAAGGTGTAGCAGTTGCTGCAGTTTTAACAACAACTGTTGGTGGTGAAACTTCTGAAAAAGCAAAGAAAGACGGTAGTAAAGTTAGTGGTATTTGGCTTGTTGTCGGTGCTCTTATCGCTGCTTTATTCAAATTCGGCCAGGTTGCCCTTAAAACGTTCAATGGTACGATTCATGGTATAATCAACATAGGTAAATATGACATAGGTGGGGGAGATAAATCGGCTAATATCTACGGAGGTGTTGCAGCATCTCCAGCTCTTCTTGGTGTCGGTTGGATCATTGGACCAAAAATTGCTGCTTTTGTTTTTGTTGGGGGTTTAATTGGATGGGTTATACTTGCTCCTCTTATCGCTCTTGCAACTGGTCTTCCAGTACCCGGTAACGTTGCAGATCCTACTTTGGCGAAACAACAGATAGCTGATGCATTTGCTTTTGGAAACGGTGACTTTGTAATAGGCAGTCAGATATGGGGTTTCTTCCAAATATGGGGAGATTATATTAGATACATTGGTGTCGGTGCAATGGTGGTCGGTGGCCTATATACAATATTTAGACTTAGAAAGAACCTTGCTAGCGGAATTAAAGAAGCAGTTCATGGTATCAAAGGTGGGCAGGCTGAGGTTAAAAAGAGAACAGACAGAGATGTAAATATTAAGCTCGTATTCATTTTAATTGGCATACTCGTTATACCAATAGCTCTGATCTATGGCATGATATCTGGTTTGTGGATTGTTTCTATTGTAATGGCTGTTTTTGCTGTATTCTTTGCTTTTATAGCTAGCGCAATAGCTGGTTACATGGCAGGCATATTAGGTTCTTCAAATAACCCGATATCTGGTGTAACTGTTTCAGTACTACTAATTACTTGCATAATCTTACTTGTTTTTGGTCTAACTGGCGAAGGCGCATATGGCGTTGCTATTTCGATAGCTGCTGTTATTTGTTGTGCTGCAGCTATATCTGGTGATGTTTTACAGTCAATGACATGTGGTCAGATGATTGGTGCAACACCAAGAAACCAGCAGATAGCTGAAATCATCGGTGTGGCATGTGCAGCTCCAATACTAGCAATAATTATCCAAGCTCTCCATCAAGCATATACGATAGGTAGCCCAGATTTACCAGCTCCACAAGCATTCCTTATGAAAGGAATTGTGGAGGGCGTTCTTGGTGGAGAGATGGTTTGGCCGTTTGTAGTCGCAGGAATGGTACTGGCTTTTGTTTTGATCTTGATAGGTCTACCGGTTCTACCTGTTGCTATCGGTATATATCTGCCGTTTACCTTGAGTACACCTATATTTCTAGGTGGTATAGTTAGATACTTCACAGATAAAGCCATTGCTAAGAAATATGGTTCTGCACAAGAAGAAGAGATCAGTGATTGGGACCTTGCGATTAAACAAACTGATGTGAAACCAAAAGAAAAGATTATAAGAACAGGACTTCTTCTCACCGCGGGAATGATAGCAGGAGAAGCCCTTATGGGCGTTGGCGTAGCATTCCTGATCATCGGTGGTCTAAACCTTTCAATGTTCGAATACCCACCAATACTACCAAGCATACTAGTATTCATATTCATAGCAATCCTCCTAGCATACATCCCACTGAGGGAAATCTTTGCGAAAAGAAAAGAAGAACAAAGCTAGATTACCTACTGTTGACGAGTTCCTACAATACGTACCTAAACGAACTGATTTCGAATGGTACACAGAAGATAATCTTGTTAGGATAAAAGTACCGAAGTTCACAAGCAACTTCGGTAAATCTTTTTGTAATTTCATAAAAAAAGATAATATGTTTATTGCCAATCTTGACAAGATGGGCTCTTTGGTTTGGAAAAACTGTGATGGAAGAAACAACGTGAAACAGATATTAGATATGGTAATGAAAGAGTTTTCAAACCAAAAAGATATTGATCAAAGGCTGTTCTTGTTTCTCCAACAAATGAAAGCATTACACTACATCGATTACTAAACAACTTATTTCTCTATAAGATGCGCTTTTTTAACAAACATTACACCATTGTCTCTATTCCATTCCTTTGATATATCATCTAAAACAAGCCTTTTTTTAAACAACGGGCAATCCAAGACCAAGGTTTCAAACTCACCACCCTCGCCAGCAATGTTTATTTTATGTTTATCACGTATTTTTACTAATTCATCTATGCATTTTTCATCTATGGTTCTACCGAGCCATGATTCATCAAAACCCTTTGCAAAAACACCAACTATTATTGTTTTAAAACCAGCATTAACTTGTTCTCTTAGAATAAACTCCTGGTTCTTATGCCAAAAAGGTGCAAAAGATTTTATTCCTAGGTCATAGCAGATTTTTTCTATGCGTGTACGCTGGTATTCAGATGCCAATGCACCGCTGATAACACCATCTATATCAAGACCTTTCAAAGTCTCTTTTAAATCATCTAATTCTTTTTCTTTTTCGCCTTTTGTCACTTTTTTAACTAAAGGAATGTTCATTGATTCAGCCTGTTTTTCTGTGAGATGAATGTTTAAAGTGTGGTACATCCAAGAATCCTTGTTTTCAGAAATTATGGTAACAAGTTTTGTCACATCCCAGCCGTACTGCTGTGCTATATAGATAGAGTATACTGAATCTTTTCCACCCGAGAACAATGCAGCAACTTTCATACAAAACCAGGTAATATCTTTTTAACAGATAAACATTTATTGTACAAACCGCTTTAAACCAGCTAAAACATATAGGAGATTTGTGGATAACATGAAAATCGGAGTCATATGTGGTCATAGGATCCCAAACTTTGTTAGAAAAACAGAAAAAATAGAGGTAGAAACACCATATGGTGAAGTTAACATTGAATTAGCTAAACTAGGTGATCACGAAATATTCTTGCTAAACCGTCATGGAGAAAAACCTAGTTTGCCACCTCATAAGATAAACTACCTTGGGAATATTTGGGCTTTATCAGCATGTCACGTTGATTGTATTCTAGCAGTTGGTACAGTCGGTTCTCTGAAAAAAAACATAAAACCAGGGGATTTTGTTGTACCACATGATTTTGTTGATTTCACAAAATCAAGATCATACACTTTTTTTGATGATAATAGAGTTCATGTTGATATGACTGATCCTTATTGCCCATCTATTAGAAATATTCTTATTAAAGCATGTAAAAAACAAGGCGCTTCTATTAAACTACATGATAAAGGCGTATATCTTGCAACAGAAGGCCCGCGGTTGGAGACGCCAGCTGAAATCAAACTTTTCTCACAATACACTAACGTTGTAGGTATGACAGCGGTCCCTGAAGTTGTTTTAGCAAAAGAAAAAGGAATATGCTATGCTTCTCTATGTGTTGTTTGTAATATGGCAGCTGGTATGCAGAGTAAACTAACCGCTGATGAGATATCGGTTTTATACAAAAAGAAAGAACCTTTTATTTCAAAAATTTTGAAATCAGCTATTGAGATTTTAGATGAAAGAGAAAAATGTGATTGCAAAAACATTTTGTCCAAGGCATCATTATGAATCAAGAGAAATATGAGATAATAGAGCATACCGCAGACATAGGCATAAAAGCCTTTGGTAAAACGCTCTCAGAAACGTTTGAGAATGCTGCAAAAGGCATGTTCGATATAATCACTGATAAATCAGAGGTAGAATCAGTAGGTCAGTATGAAATAAAACTTGATGCACCAGAGTTAGAACAGTTGCTTGTGGATTGGCTCTCTGAGTTATTGTTTTTAAATGCTTCACAAAACCTTGTTTTTAGTTTCTTCAAAGTAGAAATTGATGAAAAGAAAAAAACTTTGAAGGCACAGGTTTTTGGTGAAAAATATAATATATCTAAACACAAGGTTGGTACAGAAATAAAAGCTGTTACTTATCATATGCTTGAAGTTAAAAACAAAAAACCATATCATGTACAGGTTCTATTTGATATCTGATATGTAATTGTGACAAAATTTAGCTCCATAGGTTCAAATCCCTTTCCCCTGCATCTTTAGAATACGATTCTTTATCTGAGAATTATACTTTTTAGACAAAGCCAATTAATACTTTCAATGACCCTGTCTTTTAATTTAAATAGTTGCACAAACCTTTGCTTTTTTGTTAAGCTAAACCGGACGGCCCTCAAACTCGAGAGATCCCAATCATTTTTTATCCTCCCGGAAATTCCCGTCCGGTCCTCTCCTCACCATTCTTCTTATAATAAACATTATATCATGGTTATTAATAACGTTGGAAAAATAAGGTGAAAATCATGCCATCTGACAAAATAACAGAAGATATGAATATACAAGAAGTAATCAGAAAATACCCTGAAGTTATACCAATTTTCCAGAAGTATAATATGGGTTGTATAGGTTGTATAGCTGCATCATTTGAAAAAATAAAAGATATAGCAGTTGTGCATGGTGTTGATGTTAAAGTGTTTGTTAAAGATTTAAACGAAGTTGTGCATAAAAAATAATTTTTTAAATTGAGCTTTTTGTTAGCACCAGTTCACCATGTTTTATTCCTTTTAATGCTTTTATTGAATCAGCGAGTTTCTGTATCTCTATTGTTTTTCCTTTTAGCACTAGTACTTCAAGGCAGTTATCGTGGTCAATATGTACATGTGTTGTTGTTAGAATCTCATGATGATGCTCATGTTGTATTTCTAGTAGCCTATTTGTTAGTGGACCAGCATGGTGGTCATATATTATTGTTAATGTTCCTAGTCCTTCTGCATCCGGATTTGAGCTCTCTTCAACGATTATATTTTTTCTTATAATATCTCTTATTGCTTCCGAACGGTTGGTATAACTTTTTTTCTTTATTATTTTATCAAATTTATTCAAAAGATCTGGTTCGATTGACACTCCAAATCTTGTTATTTTTTCTGCCATGGTAGCACGTTCTATAGATAATCGTGGCACGAATTTAAATTTTTTGTTACCAAAATTGTTTTATATTAAACCTATATTTCCTTGTCACAAAAACAAAAAGTTAACGGAGGAAAATATTATGTGGCTTATAACAACAATGATTGCGGCAATTGCCGTGACCGCGATATGGTATGTTAAACCAAAAATCTATAAGCTTGATATCCTCAGTTTGATGTTATGGGGGACATCAATAATGATACTCGTGGACCATATACTTGGTTTCGAAGGAGAGGAATTTATCGAACTTGAGACAGGTGGATTGATTACAAATGGGGCCGTACTTGGAATTGTTATGCTAATTCCAGTATTGATAATTTGGGGAGTTATATTGATAACTTCCAAACCAAAGGCAAAAGCTTTAGGAGGTAGATAAAAATGGCATGTTTTATAGCGCCGATGGGTGTGGCGATTGTAACAACAATATTTAGGAAAAAAATACCTGAAACATTGAAAATAGGCTGGTTAAATATAATGCTCTGGGGCGGAGTAATAATGCTTGCAGTTGAGCATATAGCACATCAAGAAGTAGTATTGTATCCACCGTTCCTAACGGCAATGAATAACCCAGCAGATATCCCAGTCATGCTACAGGAAATGGCAACAGTTGGTGGAACAATGACTATTGCAATTCTTGTGACATGGGTTGTAATGGTGGTTCTAACATCAAAGATATCATCCATCCGCAAACAAGTTGCGCAATAAAACTATTTAACAATTTATTTTTTCTCTCTTTTTTTATTTTGGTATAATTCTCCTAAAAAAACTCTTAACATATTAGGGTATTTGCTTCTAGTTTTTCCACTACCATAACCTATTTTATCTATTTTCATAAGTGGCATATTACCAAAATGATTAGCAATTGTTGTTATTATTGCTGCACCTGTTGGTGTTACCAGCTCTTGTTTCCGTTCATCAGAATAAACAGGTATTCCTTTAACCAACTCAACAGTGGCAGGTGCAGGTATAGGCAATACACCATGAGCACATTTAACAAAACCCTTACCCATCGGCAGAGGAGAACAATACACCTCTTTTATTTCTAACGCATTTATTCCTATTATAGATCCTACTATGTCAATTATAGCATCTACTGCTCCTACCTCATGAAAATGAACCTCCTCAATCTGTATGCCGTGAACTCTACTCTCTGCCTCGGCAAGACGCTGAAAAATGCTTATACTCTGTTGTTTGATTTGTTTATCTAACTCACTATTTTTTATTAGATTTTTTATATCAGATAAACTTCTGTGGCTATGAACTTCTTTTATCTCTATATTTATGTCACTTCCAGTTATATGATTACATGATATTTTTTTAACACTAATTTTGTATCCTGTTAAATCAAGTTTTTTCAACTTTTTTTCCAACACAGAGACTTTGAAGCCTGCGTCTATGAGCGCGCCAAGTATCATATCACCAGCAATCCCTGAGAAACAATCAAAATAAGCTACAACCATTTCTTCACCTGTTAATTAGACTCGCAAAATACCCTGCACCAAAACCATTATCTATGTTTACTACAACAACTCCCTCTGCACAAGTATTCAACATAGTTAGAAGCGGTGCAATACCTTTAAAACTCGCACCATACCCAACACTTGTAGGAACCGCAATAACAGGTTTCGATGTAAGACCACCAACAATACTTGGAAGAACACCATCCATACCAGCGACTACAATGATTACATTCGCAGAAAAAATCTTTTCTTTTATATCAAACAATCTATGCACACCAGCAACACCTATATCATAAACCTTTTCAACTTTGTTACCAAGCAACTCAGCTGTTACAACCGCTTCTTCAGCAACAGATATGTCTGATGTTCCTGCGGTAAGAATCAATATCTTGTCTTTCTTCCGTTTTTGATTATGCTGCTGAATCACAATTGTTTTTGCATATTCGTTATATTTTGCCTTCGGATACTTTTTTTTGATAATATTATAAAGATTTTTTGTGGCCTTAGTCAACAATATGTTTTTGTTGTGTTTCATCATCGTTTTAATAATAGAAAGAACCTGACCTTGTGTTTTCCCTTTGCAGAAAATCGTCTCTGGAAAACCTTTTCTTATCTCACGATGAGTATCTATCTTTGCAAAACCTAAATCCTCATATGGCAAGTTTCTTATTTTTTCTAATACAACTTTTAGGTTAGTTTTTCCTGCTTTGTAATCTTTTAGAAGTTTTTTCATGTTTTAGTACCTCATTTAAACTACCTGTTCTATAGCCTTCGATATCCATTGTTACGTAGGTGAACCCAAGTTTTTTGAAATAGCTAACAATCTTTTTTCTTTGTTTTAGTATTTTATTGAAATCATCTTTTATTACTTCTATTCTTGCCACCTCATTGTGGCATCTAACACGTATTTGATGCAAACCCAGTTTCGATAAAAAAGACTCTGCTAGTTCAACTTGTTTAAGCCTTTTTTTTGTTATTCTAATGCCATATGGAAACCTGGAGGCAAGACATGCCATGGCTGGTTTATCCCATGTTTCAAGTTTCATCTCATGTGATAATTCTCTTATATCTCTTTTTGTTAAATCAACCTCTTTAAGAGGACTTCTCACACCAAGTTCTCGTAATGCCTTTTCTCCAGGTCTGTAGTCTTTTGCATCATCGGCATTTGACCCGTCGAGCACATAGTTTATGTTTTGTGCTTCTGCTATTTTCTTTATTTTTGTAAACAACTCTTTTTTACAATAATAACACCTACTTGGTGTGTTTTCTAAGAAATGTTTATTTTTTACTTCATCTGATTTTATTAACCTGTATTTTACACCTAGATTTTGTACAAATTTTTTTGCATCGGTCAACTCTTGCTTTGGGCATGTAGATGAAGTAGCGGTGACCGCTAATATATTATCACCTAACATATCATGTGCAATTTTTAACAAAAAAGTGCTGTCGACTCCACCAGAATAAGCTATGATAACTCTATTCATGTCCCTTAGGATTTCTTTGAGTTTTTCCAACTTCTCTCTAGTCTTATTTTTCACAGGATAAGAAGAAAATAAAAAGCCTATATAATGTTTCTCAGATGGTTTTTTATTTAGTAGCTGTCAATAGATCATTATCAGATGCTTCTTCGATGTCAGATTTTTTCTTTTTCTCTTTCTTTGACACGTACCCAATACCTATATTTGTTAACTCAACTGTATCATATGTGACGTATTGCACCATCTCCATATTTGAGAGTTTACGTATCATTTTGTTTAACTCATCTTTAGTTATTCGCAATATGCTTGAGGCTGTATCCGCGTTCATGTCTCTCTCAAACATTAGTCTTAGTAGCTCATACTCTTTTTCATAGATCCTTGCTTCTCTCTCCAGTTGTTTTGGATCAGCATCTTTGTAAGTAGAAAGCCGCTCAACATAGTTTTGTATTATCGCATCCAAGTTAATTCTATCTAAAACCTTTCCCCCTTTATCGTATATAGTGCAGTATAAACTACCTGGCTCATGTTTCCAATGTGAAACATCACCCCAGCTATAACCTATAAGGCTCTCAGGTTTTTTACCTAGTTTGCCTCCAACTACCCCTTCAGCTATCGCCTTTTTCCTCTCACGCCTATTATAGGCATAATGTTGCTCAACCTGTATTTGGTCTAGATCAACAAAAAAATCTTTTATATTTTTTGCTATGTCATCCCCAGCATATTTTTTAAGTTCTGTTATAAAAAACAAGCCAGCCTCTGCGTTTATATCGTTGTATACAACTCTTATAATAGACTCGATTGATTTTCCTACCAACTCAGGATTAATTGAGTCTATCTCAGGTGAGACTCTTATATTAAGACCACCCTCTGATAAGGCACTTGGTTGTATAGTCACATATTTCAAGAAATCGTATTTCCCCTCAAGAGCCCTTAATGTTGAGCCAAGAGCTTCTTCAGCTAACTTCGCTGAAGTCCTCCTACTAGACACGCTATAAATAGCTTTTAGCACAATTTCAATTAAAACTGAATTTTTTATTTGTTTCATATTCCCATCTACCCAAAGATAGTAAACACAAATTTTGTTTTATAATGTTTGGTTCAAACCCATTGTTTTTCTCTTCTTCCAGCTTCCCTTATGGTAAGCATAGCTTACAACGAGAGGAAATGTTAGAGTCGCTTCTGAGAAAACCATCTGCTCATAGCCAGTGTCAACCTTTCCCCAGGAGTTTGCTTCTTTTAGTGTAGAACCTGAAAGCCCGCCATCTCTCTCATCTGCCACTGTTAACTGAATAGCATATTTATGCATAGGCGCATCAATACCAAGGATATCGGCAGCAACCACAGTATCCTGCACAAAATTCTTTGGCACACCACCACCGATCATAACTAAACCGGTTTCTTTCGCCTGAGCCTTAAGCTGCGTTAATTCTCTGAAATCTTTAACCGAGTCAATGGAAACATGATTATTTTTCCTTTCATTCTGATGGAAAACCAAACCAAAACCTGCGCTGGAATCGGAAAAAGCTGGACAGAAAACTGGCAACTCATGCTTATATGCCTCTAAAACAAAAGAATCGGGATTTTTCCCATTTTTATCTAAGTATTTTCCCATCTCATAAATAAACTCCCTAGAAGAATAAGCACCAGGTTTCATACTATCAGCTATTTTTTTCACTGTCATATCACAGATACGCAGGTCATCCTCATCTATGTAAGTATCATATATTCTGTCTATATGCATCTTCTGCAGGTTACTATCATCAACACGTATCTCACCACGGTAATGATAGAAACCAAGACCCTCGAAGAAATCCTGGTCAACAACAATCGCACCAGTTGAAACAATAACATCAACCATATTATTACGAATCATGTCGACAACAACGTTTTTCAAACCAGCACTAACAAGCGACCCAGCTAAACACAAGATAACGGTACAGTCCTTGTCACTTAGCATCGTGTCATATATCTTACATGCATTTGCAAGGTTTCTAGACTGGAATGCCATATGGTCAAAATCCTCAATCAACGGTACAGCATCAAACTTTTTAATGTCAATATGCTCTATTCTTTGTGAAAGTAGTTGCTTTTTCTCATCTTTTATTTCATATTTCATCTGCATAGCCTTTATGTCATATCTATCTGAAGCTTTTCTTTTTTTCTACTAAATTATTATTATAGAGAATTTAATAAGAAAATAAGGTATTACAAAAATGGGATGATAATATGGCTAATAATCTTCCGATATGGTTTTTTGATTATTTCTGGATTATTTTAGTTGGTATAGTAATCATTGCAATAATTCTCTCTTTTAGGCATTTCTCAAAATTGAAATATATTTTTGAAGGCCAGGCAATGAAAAGAAAAGGGAAGTTACAATGGAATTTTAGAAAACCTGTTCTAACTTTTCCATATAGAGATAGAAACGTTATTGTGTCTATTTACCCTGGAAGCAAGTATCAATCAGCATATACCCGTGTTTATACTGCTGTTAATAATCCAGGTAATCATATTATTAGGATTTATGGAGAATCATGGGCATCTGAAATCGGCAAAAAACTAGGTATGCAAGATATACAAATTGGTAGCAACGAATTTGATGATAAATATATGATAAAAGGTGACGATGAATATTTTATCACAAGACTTTTAACATGGGCTGTGCAAGATAAACTATTGTCATTAAGGAAGCATCGTCCAACTGTTACACTTGAATCTAATCAATTTAAAATAAATGTACCAAAAATCCTTAGAACTGATGAAGACTACGATCTACTACTAGATACAGCACTCGCATTTGTAGACAGACTTGTTGAATCTCAGTAAAAAATCATGGAAAATACTGTTTATCGCCTTCAAAATAAGCGAGTATCCCTTCTTTTTCAAGTCTCTGCTTTACTTGCGGGTAAAGATTTATTTCTTCTTCCTCAACCATAATTTTATCTAAACCCATGTCCCTCAATTTCTGAAACAATTCCTGTTTATCTTTTCGCGTAGATACAAATGCTATGTTAAAACTTACTTTTTCACCTTGCAAATTCTCAAGCGCTCTGATCTGATATTCAAATCCGGTTTTATCTGCTCCGGTAAGCCAAGAAAACTCTTCTTGATTGCATCCTTTTAGACAGACGCGGACATGGATGTTTTGAAAGTTTGATAGTTTCTCCACATATGTTTTATCTTCACCTAATAAAATACCATTAGTTTCGAGAATAAAAATTAATTTTTCCGGAATATTTCTTAATAAAGAGAGTAGATGATCTCTGCCTATAGTTGGTTCACCGCCTGATATTCGTACTTGACTAAATCTTTTCCTTTCTGCAATCTCTAATAATTCTTTTGCTACTTGTTCAGGTGAATAAAAACTTCCTGTGTTATTTGCATTCCATACGCTGTTGCCAGACCAGCAGAATTTACATCTTAGATTACATCCAACTGTATCAGCAGTGGCAATACCCCCATAGAAACCAGTTGCACGGAAACGATAATATTTTTTATTTTTTCCTTTTAAGACTGAGTTTTCTGTTTTCTTTGATAATTCAATTGGGTTGTACATTTATTCAGCTCATTTTTTTATGACAAATGAACATATTATGTTTTTGGGATAGAAAATGCTAGATTTTATTAATATGGTGCTGTATTAATAGGGGCATCAAAGAGGGATTTTTGATGAATAGAAGCATCTCATCTTTTAGGAAAATTTGGCGGCCAAGTAGCATAGCTTTTTGGTTGTTGTTTGTTTTATTGTTGTCATTGTTTCCTTTGACGTATGGTTATCAAACACAGTCAGAAATTATCAATGTTATATATAACTTTGAATGTCCAACAATTGAGACTATTAACATCGAAGGTTCTTATTACGACAGGGTTTTTTTAACTGGTTGTTCAACTGCCAGCAATCCTGGTGAACCAAATATTCCATCAAAAGGAGTTTTTATTCTTTTGCCACCAAAATCAAAAGCAATCAATATAAAAGTTGTTGCTGGCGAAAAACATTTACTAGGAACAGGTTTTAATGTTGATCCAATAGGTAAACCTATTCCTATAACTCAATCATCAGTTATTAAAAAAATCGTTGCAAATGATTTGGTTTACCAATCGAATTTGTTGTACCCGGGTAATCTTTACACAGGGGTTGGTACTTACAGTTTCCGCGGCTACGAAATCCTTATTTTGTTATTACATCCAATTCAGTACAACCCTATAAATGGTGATTTATATTATTATGATGACATGAAAGTTATTGTTGATACAAGTTATGATGCTCAGGCAAATAGTTTATTCCGTGGATTCGAAAGAGACAAACAAGATGTAATGAATAAGGTGGACAACCCCGCTGTTGCAGAGCAATATAATGGCCTTCATTCCTCTTCCATGGACACATATGATCTTCTTATTTTAACAACTGATTCATTGAAGAATAATTTTGATCCTTTAAAACAAGCACATGATACAGAAGGTATTGAAACGGTTATTAAAACATTAACAGACGTTGGAAGCTCTGATCAGGAAGCTATCAGAAATTACATTCGAGATGCTTATCTTGATTTGGGTGTCGATTATGTTTTGTTAGGTGGGGATCATAATATAGTTCCAGTAAGAACTCTTTGGGTTTATGGTTTAGATGAAAACACTGAGCCTTATGAGACATATATGCCATCAGATCTTTATTATGCATGTTTGGATGGCCCTTATAATTACGATGGTGATAATAAATGGGGTGAACCAAACGATGGAATAAATGGTGGAGACGTTGACCTTATGTCAGAAGTCTTTGTAGGTAGAGCTTGTGTTGATAACGTTGCTGACGTGAATAATTTTGTCACAAAAACAGTCGCATACATAAACAAAGACCCAGATGATGAATATCTGGGCAGAGTTTGTTTAGCAGGTGAATACCTTGGTGACTATGGTATAGCAAGTTATGGTGGAACCTATATGGATCAACTTGAAGACGGTTCATCAGATGATGGATACACAACTGTTGGTATTCCATCAAGCAATTACACTATCACTAAACTATACGACTCACCTAGCTACTACTGGGATTATACAGAAATTATGGCGATTATAAACAACGGCGTACACATAATAAACCACCTTGGTCACTCATCATATGATTATAATCTCAAGATGTACAGTTCTGATGTTGACTACCTTACTAATGATGATACATGTTTCATCTATTCTCAAGGATGCATGGCCGGTGGTTTCGATGATCCGTGGGGATATGATTGTATAGCTGAGGAGTCTACAGTAAAAACAAGTCATGGTGCGTTTGCGGGCATATGGAACGCTCGTTATGGTTTCTTCTGGTCGTATAGCACAGATGGAGATTCGCAAAGATTCCACAGACAGTTCTGGAATGCAGTTTTTGGTGAAAACATTCCTGAAATTGGAAAAGCAAATCATTTCTCAAAAGAGATTAATCTACCTATTATTAGCAGATCATGTATAAGGTGGTGCTATTATCAGACAAACCTCTTTGGCGACCCTTCCCTTAGTTTTTATGAAAGCGAGACACCGCCTCCACCAAATAACCCACCTGAAAAACCTGCAAGACCATCTGGTCCAAACTCTGGTAAACCTGGTGTGCAATACATGTATACAACAAGTACAACTGACATCGACGGAGATCAAGTGTACTACATGTGGGATTGGGGTGATGGAAATCTTAGTAACTGGACAGGACCTTTCAACTCAGGGGCAACAGTCAGTACAACTTATGCATGGTCTCAGAAAGGAAACTATAATATAAAAGTAAAAGCAAAGGACATTTACGGTGCTGAGAGTAATTGGTCAGATCCGCTGGCAGTCAGCATGCCTTTAGACATATCAAGTGGCCAACAAGGATATGTACAACAAATCCTTCAAATGATTAAAATCATGATACTAAAACAAAAAATATAAAAATATAGCAAATAGTCTAATGCAAAAACTGTTTAAAAAGCGTATACAAGATACTTATTGTGTGGTTCGAAAAGTAAAAAACTTGCTTTTCTCCTTAATACCTACAGATTACCGCGCCCTCACTATTTCTAACAATGTAGTTTTCATTATCCTCATCAAAATCAACAGTCAAATAAGAACCATCAGTATTGAAAATCACACCTGTTTCTGCATCAAAAGATACCTCGTTGAAAAACTTGTTAATCACAAAATAATCACGCCAATCCCTAACCATGCCTGCACAGGTCCGATACTCTCTTCTTTTTTCAGATTTATTAGCTGGGTCATTTGCTCTCCAATCCCACAATATAAGCAAAAACTCCAATTCTTCTATAGTCAAAATTTTACAAATCTTATCAAGCCAATACCTTAGCTTACTACCTTTTGCGTTCCTATGTGTAAGCTCGTTCCCCTCTTCATCTTCTACAAAACTATCCCATTTTATCTCAGTTGCATGCCTCTCTTTATGACGTTCTTTGTCCTGCAGTTTTTTACGCTTTTTGCTACAGGTTCTGCATCTGATAGCATTATGATGTAGATTAGATATGTCTTTTCCACAGTCAATACAAGTTCTGATAGTTTTTTCTTCAGGCATATTTCTTCCTTGTTTCACTTCTGCAATATTAATATTGTAACTGCTACTTTATTATTTTTTGTATAATTTTGAAAAATAGATTTTTATAAAGCATATCAGTATATATTTAATAATTGTTTAAAAATTCATTATTCTTTATAGGAGAAACCTGAATTTTTTCCAAAGGTTCTTGTAGCAGACCAATTGATACTATTTTTCCCCCTCTTTTCACAAGCACAAGATTATCCTTAGTAATCTTGAACTTACCACCACGATAATTAAACAACCTCTCCAAAGCAAATGTTATCTGGTTGTCCTTGTAATACTGCCGCCCCTCAGCAGTTCTCTGGAAAATTTTTCCCTCGATATCAATTGAATACTCATCAGATATGTAGTATTGCTCAACCCACGGGTTACTAGGTTTCAGAGCACGTGGTGAAAAATCACCAACCAGCTTATGTTTATACATGTACCTAAACTGCAAAAGCTTCTCATCAGTCGTATTACGAGCTAAGAGAATATGTATATCAGCATCATCAGGTAAACGGACTGCACGACCAATACTCTGTATATGATAAGCCTCTGTTATAGCGGTTGAAACAATAATCAGACACCCTATGTTTCTTTTGTCATACCCCTCAGCCAGCATACCAACAGACAACAACGCAGAGAGTCTATCGTTTTGAAAATCATCAAGTGCCTTTTCATCAGGTTTCTCACTATGATAAACAGGATAACCAGTAAACCTTGAGATCGTATCAGCCTGCTCTATGCGCTTACAGATCAACAAAGTAGGCTTGCCTCTGTTTTTATTTAATAAATCAACAGCATATGGTATACGTGCCTCTGCACCATAAACCAATCCACGGCGCTTAAAAATCAAAGAATCAAGTCTTTCTTTAAGTCTCCATTTTTGTTGGTCACCAGATTTTCTCATCCTACCAAGCAAACGTCTTATACTCTTCGAGTACTCGTCATAAAGCCCCCGCTCATCTGGTGAGAGATTAATAGAATGGAAAAAAACTGTGAAATCACAAACCTGCGCCTCCTCCAAAGGTACCTCGATTATTATGTCACCACAAAACTCAGTCGATGCTTTGTTAGGCGTCGCAGATAAACCTAGAATATCACTAAAAATAATGTTTTCATATATACGACGAAAAACAGGGCTGACACTACGATGGCATTCATCAACCACAAGTATGTCACATTTCAAACCATGTGAACGCGACTTAGACAATATATGAAAAGTTTCAACAACAACGTTGCTCAAACCATATTTCTTCAACTCTTCGATCCACTGATTTTTAAGTTTACGTGTAGGAACAGCTACGATAACCCTACGATACTTTCTATCACGTAACAACAATATTGTTGCAAAAGTCTTACCAGTACCAGCAAACGCCTTAACAACACCTCTACCCTTGTAGATTTTTAGTAAACGATTCTGCCATTCATACGGTACAAACATCACAAATCATCCAGTTATAGAGCTTTTTCCAGAGTGTTAAACATAAAGAGTTAAAATAAGTTACCATGAAAACAAACAAAATTTTTCTAAAAACAAAGAAATATTTTTATTGTTCAGCCTTTTTCAAATCCTCATCCATCATCTCATCAAGTTTTTTGTCAACACCTTGCTCATGAGCTATCTTCTGCATCTCCGCAATGATGTTCTCCCAAATCACCTGCTGTGCAAGTGCATAATCCCACAGATCAAGCCTTTTTGCGCCATCTCCCTTCTTGAACTCTTCCATCAACTCTTTCTTGTCTTCCTCATTCATAGGCCCTCAAATCTTTTTTTTATTCCTCTTCCATCATTTTCTGCTTTGGGTTTTGCGCCTGTGCAATAAAAGACATCTCTGTAATGATCTCTTCCCATAGTGCTCCTTGTTCTATTGCATAATACCACATATCAAGCTTCTTTTGAATATCTGCTTTTTTGAAATCCTCAAGGAACGTTTTTTTGTCTTCCTCTTTCACTTTAAATCCCTGCTACACTACCAAAAATACGTTATTACTATATTTTTTTATTGCTTTTTACTGGTTTAAAACCTTTTCTTAGTAAAATTTAAACCACAGGTCCTTGTATCTGGTTGTTACTATGCATGAATGGGCATTAGCAGAATCAATAATAACCGCTGCATTAGAAACAGCAAAAAAAGAAAAACTAAAGCAGGTCAAAGAAATCACAATAAATCTTGGTGAGATGCAGCAAATAGAACGAGATATCTTTGAATTCGCGTTAGACGAAATCAAAAAATCTCATAATAAAAAAATGAAAAACACTAAATTTCGTATGAAAACAGAAAAAACAACCCTGAGATGCAAAAACTGCGAAAAAACCTGGACATACCAAGATATGAAAAAGAAATTAACAAACAATGAATCAGAATCAATACATTTCATCCCAGAAATCGTTTTTGTTCATACTAGATGCCCGAAATGCGGCAACCCTGATTTTGAAATCATAAAAGGAAGAGGAGTAACTATAACATCAATCAAAGGAACAAGATAAACTATGGAACCAAGAACAACAGTGATAGAAAAAAGACTTAGCCAAATCAAAAAAATTATAGCAGTGGCTAGTGGAAAAGGCGGCGTAGGAAAAAGCCTAGTATCATCATCACTCTCACTTTATCTATCAAAAAAAGGATACAAAGTCGGACTTCTTGACCTTGACTTATATGGTCCATCAACACATATAATCCTTGGAACAAAAGATGTTTTTCCCGAAGAAGAAAAAGGATTAGTTCCACCTAAAATCCATGGAATAAATTTCATGTCAATAGTTTACTTCACAGACGATAAACCTGCTCCATTCAAAGGCGATGATATCTCAAACATAATAATCGAACTATTGGCTATCACACAATGGGGTGAGCTAGATTATCTTATTATTGATATGCCACCTGGACTAGGTGATGAAACATTAGATGTTATCAGACTAATTAAAAAAGCAGAGTTCATAGTTGTCACTACGCCCTCAAGAGTTGCTATGGGGTCTGTAGAAAAACTACTGAAAATATTGAACGAATTGAAAACGCCAACAATTGGAGTCATAGAAAACATGACTATGACAAAAAACCAGTTCATAAGAAATGAGATTTGTCAGATGAAACTAAATTATCTTGGCTCCATACAATTTGATCAAAAACTTGAATCATCTATTGGCAATATAAACAAACTCCTGCGGACAGATTTTATGCAGGACCTAGCAAAAATCATAGAAGAAAACAACATTTAAATCAACATTTTTTATTAGCTATTTTTATAGATGAAAGGTAGCTACATTCTCGTTATTGAACTAGAAAAAGATAAAACAATTCAAGTCGGCAAACTCGTTAAAATATTTTTTAAAAAAGGTTTCTATGTTTACGTCGGCTCCGCTCTGAATGGATTAGAACAAAGAATACATAGACACCTGAAAGATAACAAAAAAAGTCACTGGCATATTGATTATCTTTTAAGATATGCAAGAATTATAGAAGTTTTTTACAAAGAAAGTAAAAGCAGAGAAGAATGTAAAATAGCATGTATGCTTGCTAAAAAACTAAAACCAATCCAAAGTTTTGGTTGTAGTGACTGCAAATGTAAAGGTCATTTATTTTATGGATCAAAAAAGGATATCGTAAATAGCATCAATCTTTTAGATTTTAATTCTTTTTCTTATTGAAATTTATTTTTCACCTGCTTTATAAGTAAAAATATCCTCGATTTTAACTTTGAAGAGTTCTGCTATTTTGAAAGCCAAATCTAAGGAAGGATCATATTTTTCCTTCTCTATAGCCAGTATTGTTTGTCTAGTTACATTGAGTTTTTCTGCTAATGCATCTTGTGTTAAATCATGCATTGCTCTGTATACTTTTAGTTTATTTTTCATGTTTTTCTCCGTACTCTCCATATTTCCAACTGTAGTAGTCAAAGAAAACAGC
>Ga0172363_10000388_pt1 | contig 32587 bp, 25 predicted proteins | sample LakKivs2_kivu2a2_FD_114541 | JGI IMG/M metagenome (GOLD analysis project Ga0172363, IMG submission 114541) | Sediment microbial communities from Lake Kivu, Rwanda - Sediment s2_kivu2a2 | ecosystem: Environmental > Aquatic > Freshwater > Lake > Sediment | place: Rwanda: Western Province, Lake... | reverse complement strand
CTTCATTCCCTGGCCGGACAGGTCTGAAACCATCAGGTGCGAGGTGGCGCCGAGTATTTTATCCTGAACATCTTCCTGAAAACCGGTGATTAAAGATAAAGCAATCACCAGTGCCATGACGCCGATAGTCACGCCCAGGATAGAAACAAAAGTAATGACTGAAATAAAAGCCTGTTTTCGTCTGGCCGTTAGATACCTTCTGGCTAAGAACAGTTCAAAACCCATGTTCCTCTTAAGAACCTTCCTCAGCGCGGCTTTAAAAGCGGAAAGAGAATTACTTCCCTGATTGATTTTCTGTTGGCAAGAATCATGGTCAGGCGGTCAATGCCAATTCCCTCTCCGCCTGTGGGCGGCAATCCGTATTCCAGAGCCTCAACATATTCCAGGTCGACCCGGTGCGATTCCTCGTCTCCTTTCTGTCTCAGCACAGCCTGCTCTTCAAATCGCTGTCGCTGTTCAAAGGGATCAGTCAACTCAGAAAAAGCGTTGGCTATTTCCATCCCGGCCATGACCAGCTCAAACCTTGCCGCCTCTGAAGGATTTTCAGGGTCAGATTTGGCTAACGGTGAGACCTCTCTGGGCGGATTGATGATAAAAGTTGGCTGAATGATTTTTTCTTTAACGAGTTTGTCGAAGATGACATCAAGGGCTTTACCGTAAGTCGAGGGCTTTTTATCAGGGGCAAGGGTCGAGGCAAATTCGACGATATTTTTGGAGTCGTCAAAACGAGCCGGGGTCAGACCGCTGTGCAGGAGTATGGCTTCTCTGAATTTTAGCCTTTTCCATGGCCTTTTCAGGGAAATCGTCTGGTCTCCGTATTGAAGCTCTTCTTTACCGTGAATCTCCTTTGATATATAAACAAAAAGCTCTTCAGTCAGGTCCATCAGCTCATTATAGTCAATGTATGCCTGATAAAACTCCAGCATGGTAAACTCAGGATTGTGCTGGGAATCCACACCTTCATTACGGAAACTACGGTTTATCTCATAGACTTTCTCCATACCACCGACCACCAGTCGCTTCAGATAAAGTTCTGGAGCAACCCTCAAATAAAGGTCAATTCCAAGAGCGTTGTGAAAAGTTTTAAAAGGTCTGGCTAAAGCACCACCCGGAATGACCTGCATCATCGGTGTTTCCACCTCGATAAAGCCACGCTGGTCAAAAAATTCCCTGATTTTAGCCATTATCTGACTTCTTATCCTGAAAGTCTCTCCAGCCTCAGGATTCATTATCAGGTCAAGATAGCGTTTCCGGTAACGGAGTTCCACATCCTGAAGACCGTGCCACTTCTCAGGAAGCGGATGAAATGATTTGGCCAGAAAAGCAAACTTCTCAACCAGAATGGTCAGCTCTCCAGTTTTTGTCCGGAACAGCCTTCCCTCAACCAGGATGACATCTCCGATATCGAAAAGCTCAAACAGCTCATATTTCTCTTTACCAACGACATCTTCACGGAGATAAACCTGAACCCGGTCACGAAAATCAGCGATATGGAAAAAAGTGGCCCGGCCCATTTTTCTGACTGAAAGAATCCTTCCTGGGACTTTAACCCGGTGTTCTTTTTTCTCCAGCTCTTCCCTGGCCAGATGAAAGAAATCCCGGACCACATCAAAAACAGAATGTGTCATTTCAGCCTGATGAGGAAAGACCTCTATGCTCTTTTCCTGAATTTTTCTCCATTTCCCCAGGCGGACTATTTCCTGGTCGCTCAATTCTTCTTGAGTGAGTTTTATCTCCCTTCCACTTTTTTTATCCCGTTCACCCATGTCTTACCTCATCATCTTTAAGCTTTCCGGAATTATTTTGCTTTTCTCCTGATTTTACCTTTTTAAGATTCTTATTAACTCCGTCCAGAATGCCATTGACAAAAAGTGCTGACTCCTGACCGCTGAACTTCTTGGCGATTTCAATGGCTTCGTCAATTATGATCGGCACAGCCAGGGCCTTCTCAAATAACATTTCAAACACCGCAATCCGCAGTATATTTCGGTCAACCGTAGCCATCCTTTCCAGGCGCCAGTTCTTGGAAGCCTGCTGGATCGTTCGGTCAACATCCTGCTTATGCTCACAGATTCCTTTGACCAGCCATTCCCCATATTCCTTTACTTCAGATGGCATACTTTGATGTCTCCAGTAATCTTTGAGAATCTCCTCGGGCTGGTCGCTCGTAAATTCCAGCTGAAAAAGAACCTGTAAGGCACACTCCCTGGCTTTTCTTCTTTTTCCCATAATTGAAAGTTCTTCTCGTCTGTCAGTGAAGCTTGGCTTCTCTGATCAGATTGAACATTTCCACGAGAGCAAAAGCAGCATCATATCCCTTGTTGCCAGCTTTGGTCCCGGCTCTTTCAATTGCCTGCTCAACGTTCTCAACCGTCAGAATGCCAAAAGAGACAGGAACTCCGTCTTCCAGACCAACCTGAGCCAGCCCCCTGGTAACCTCGGCACTGAGAAAATCAAAATGAGGAGTATCTCCCCTGATCAGGGTCCCCAGACATAAAATCCCGTCAACTGCTTTTTTTCTGGCCAGCTTCCTGGCCAGAAAAGGTATCTCAAAAGAGCCGGGGACTTTGTATAATTCTATATCATTATCTTCAGCTCCTAATTTTTTAAGGGCTTCAAGGGCTCCTTCAAGTAAACGTCCAGAAATGAACTCATTGTATCGGCTGAGGATAATCCCGATTCTGAATCCCCTGGCCTGAAGTTTGCCTTCATAGACTTTCATCTCGCTCTCCTTACTAAGATTAGATTGGTTTTTTTTCATATATCCGGTATTTCTTGTATATTTTACCACCTATGGATGTGGTAAATCTATTGATGGCTTCATTGTCTTCCAGCTGCCAGGACATTTCCGCCCATTGATAGCCCCTGGCTTTAGCCCTCCTTTCAAGCTCGTCATAAAGCAAATAGCTCAGCCCTGTATGCTGGAATTGAGGTAAAACTCCAAAGACAACGGCTCTCATTCCCTTAATCTTTTTCCGACCGAACAAAAGCCTGAAAATTCCGAAGGGAAACAGACGACCATTGAGTCCCCGGAGCAGTTCATTGTAGTTTGGTAAGCCAAAAGCAAAACCGACTTCCTGGCCTTCATGGAGAGCAAAAATCACAAGCTCCGGGTCAGCAAAATCTTTAAGCCTGGCACCCATGAATTTCATCTCATTCTCTGTCCAGGGCACAAAACCCCAGTTTCTGGCCCAGGCCTGGTTGTAAATATAAGCAACTTTTCTGGTTTCTTCATAAATTTTTCTCATGTTCACTGTCCGCATGCCGAAGGAAGTGACGCTTCTGACTTTCTCGACCACAGCTCTAACTTTCTCCATGGTCTCATGGTCTCTGGTCATCATAAAGGCATAAAGGTCTTTGGCTTTGTTCAGGCCCGCTTTCTCCATCAGCTCCGGGTAATAAGGCGGGTTGTAAGGCATCATGATTACCGGCGGCCTATCGAAACCCTCCAGGAGGAAAGCACATTCATCGTTCATAGAAAGGTTCATCGGTCCGCGGAGAATTTCCATGCCTTTTTTCTTTCCCCAGCCTGAAACCCGGTCTAACATAGCCCTGGTCACTTCCTCATCGTTAATGCTTTCATACAGACCAAAAAAAACCACCTTTTCCTTGTGGTATTCGTTATGGTTGTAATCAATGATTCCAGCTATCCTGCCAGCAACTTGACCCCCATGGCGAGCCAGGAACAGGTCCATTTCGGCATGCTCAAAAAACGGGTTTTTTTTGGGGTTAAGCTTGTCCCTCATTTCAATAAAAAGGGGTGCGACCCAGTTAGGATTGCCTTTATATATTTCCCAGGGAAACTTAAGGAAGGCTTTAAAATCCTTTTTATCTTCGACTCGATTAACCATTAAATGAGTCATGATTCCACCCTCATTTAAAATATTTTGAATAATTTTATCAAATCTGTTTTACTTTTTCAGCAATATTTTTAAAGAGGCAAAAAGGATTGAACTATTACGGCTAAAATGGTAAAAGATTTCTGGGGTGCCAAGATGAAAACTGCAAAAAAATATCATGAACTTAAACCTGAAGAACTGCGCTGGCAGTGTCCCCTGGAGACCATTCCTTTTGAGTCTTCTGAAGAATGCGCTGCCTGCGAGGATATTATCGGCCAGGAAAAGGCTCTGAAATCTCTTCAAGCCGGATTGGAAATAAAGAGCCGTGGCTACAACATTTTCATCACCGGTATGGTTGGCACCGGTCGAACCACGACCATAAAAAAATTCCTGGAAAAAATCAGGGTGGGAGAAGAAATACCAAGCGACCTGCTCTACGTCAATAACTTCAAGAGGCCGGATGAGCCGCTGCTGCTCTCCCTGCCCGCTGGCAAAGGCAAGGTGCTGAGCGAGGGTATGGAAAAGCTAATCTCCATGCTTAAAACCAACATTCCAGAATTGCTGAAGAGCCAGTATTTTCAGGAAAGAAAACAGGCAATAATCGACAACCAGCAAAGAAGGCACAAAGAAATTCTCCAGAAATTTGAGGAGCTGGTGGCGGCTGAGGGCTTTGCGGTCATCCAGGTGCAAATGGGAATTTTCACCCGTCCTGACCTGATTCCGGTTGTTGACGGTCAACCGACTCCCTTCTCAAAGCTCGAAGCTCTGGTCAAAGAAGAAAAGTTCTCTCAAAAAAAGCTGGAGGAGCTCAAGAATAAATACAGCCTTCTGAATGATAAACTGGAAAAGGTGATCAACGAACTTAGAGAAATAGACGAAGAAACCCAGACCCGGCTAAAAAATCAAGAAATCGAGGCCTGTGCTCCACTGATCAAGGGCGGGCTGAGTGATCTGAAATCCAACCTTCCTTTTCCGAATGTCCAGAATTATCTGGAAGAAGTAGAAAACAACCTGACCAGGAATATCGACGCCTTTAAGGCCATGCCAAAAGAGGAAGCCGAGAAAGATGGTTTTGACCCGCTTCTTCCCTATCGAGTTAACCTTCTGGTCGATAATTCAGAGCTAAAAGGCGCTCCTGTGGTCATGGAAATTTCTCCGACATACATAAACCTCTTTGGAACCATAGAGTATTCTTACAGCCGGTTTGGTGTTGGCCAGACTGATTTTACCAAAATCAAAGCTGGTTCTTTCCTTAAGGCCAATGGCGGCTACCTGGTTCTCAATGCTCTCGATGCTCTTATAGAACCTGAAGTCTGGACGGTTTTGAAAAGGGCCCTTCGATACCAGATCTTTGAGATTCAGAATCCCATTTCCCTTTTTCTGCTCTCCACAATCAGGATAAAGCCAGAACCGATTAAGTGCAACGTCAAAGTTATTCTCATCGGCGATGATTATCTCTACAACATTCTTTACTTTCTGGACGATGACTTCAAAAAGATTTTCAAAATCAAGGCCGAATTTGATTCCGAGATGGAGAAGAACCAGAGGAGTATGACAGATTATATCAGGTTTATCAGGAAGATTTGCGACGAAGACGGTCTGATGCCCCTGAACAAAGAAGGTATTGCGGCTGTGGTCGAATTTGGCATCAGGCTGGCTGGCCGACAGAAAAAACTCTCCACCCGGTTTCATCTCATTGCTGATGTCGTCAGAGAGGCTAATTACTGGGCTAAAAACAACCACAAAAAATATATCTCCGGAGATGACGTAAAGAAGGCAATTGAAGAAAGAGTGGAAAGAGTGAACCTCGTGGAAAGAAAGATCCAGGAGATGATTGAGGAAGGCACTATTCTCATAGATACCGAAGGACAGGTTGTCGGTCAGGTAAACGGACTGGCCGTTTATGATACGGGAGAGTTTACCTTCGGTAAGCCCACGAGGATAACAGCCAGGACTTCAACCGGAAGGGCCGGCGTAATAAACATTGAAAGAGAAGCTGATTTAAGCGGCCGCACCCACAACAAGGGAGTGCTGATTCTGGCTGGTTATCTCCGGGGCAAATATGCCCAGGATAAGCCTTTTGCTCTTTCAGCCAGCATCGCTTTTGAACAATCTTACTCCGGAGTTGAGGGCGATAGCGCCTCATCAAGCGAGGTCTATGCGATTATATCCAGCCTTTCGAATCTCCCTCTCCGTCAGGACATCGCTGTCACCGGCTCCATCAATCAAAAAGGTGAAATTCAGCCGATTGGCGGAGTGAACGAAAAGATAGAGGGCTTTTTCCATGTTTGCCGGGCAAAAGGACTGACAGGAACTCAGGCAGTAATCATACCGCACCAGAATGTCAAGAACTTAATGCTAAGAGAAGAAGTGGTCAAGGCTGCAGCCGAAGGCAAGTTTCATATCTATCCAATAAAGACCATCGATGAAGGTCTGGAAATTCTGACTGGAGTTAAAGCGGGCGAAAGATTAACAGATGGAAAATTCGAAGAAGGAACGGTCAATTACCTGGTTGATAAGGAACTCGAGCGTCTGGCCGCAACCTGGCAGGAATTTGAAAAAGAGTTAAAAGAACCTGGAGAAGGCGAGCATTCTTAAATCAAATGGTCAGAATTCCCGAAGATTTTTTGTGAATTGCTTTTAAATGCCAGCGATTCTCTTCAGCTTCTCCACTTCGTCCTGTTTCAAGTATCTCCAAAAGCCCTTCCTTAAACCCTTAACGGAAATCCCGGCGAACGAAACCCGCCTGAGCTTTTTGACCTCAAAACCCAGGGAATAAAACATCTTTCTTACTTCATGCTTGCGGCCTTCATGAACTTCTATTTGAATCAGAGAACTTTCCCGGTTGCGGAAGACGGCTCTGGCTTTAGCCGCGGCAGTTTTACGACCGTCAATAATGATGCCTTTTTCCAGTTTTGCCAGGTCCTCATCTCCAACCCGACCACTGACTTTTGCTTCATAGAGCTTTTTTATCTGATAACGAGGGTGCATCAAGCGATTGGCCAGCTCACCGTCGTTGGTAAAAAGCAAGGCTCCTTCGCTTTCTCCATCAAGACGGCCCACAGGGAAAACTCGCACCGGAAGTTGAGGCAAAAGCTCCATGACTGTCCTTCTTTTCTGCGGGTCATCTGCAGTCACAATATATCCTGGAGGTTTATTCAGCAACAGATAAATATTCGTAACCGGCAATCTCGCCGGCCGTCCATCTACCTCTACCTGGTCACGGCTTTCATCGATTTTCACCCCGAGCCTGGAGATTACCTGACCGTTAACTTTTACCCGGCCCTGCTGAATGATGCGGTCCGCTTCCCTTCTTGATGCCACTCCCGAAAGAGCCAGGAATTTATTTATTCTTAAAATCGTCGTCTCCCTTTTTATTCAAAAGAATTTCGGCCCCTTCCGAGCTAAAAATAGAAATTCAATCCTCCTATCCAGGTGAAATTCTTAAAACTGAAGTCTGTTCCTTCTATATTCATTTTCACCCGGTGATACCTGGCTTCGGCCAGGAAACCTATCTTGCCAAGTCTAAGCTCGGCACCGGCTCCGAAGTTATATCCAGCGTTGCTTTCCTTCTGGAGTTCTTTTATGTTTTCACCATAATAGCCATAACCCGCTGTGATATAAGGGGTAACCAGAACAAACGGAAAATTCCAGCGCAGGTTCAATCCAGCATAGTTATATTCAACCGAGCGGCCATTCCAGGTGGCAAGGGATGGATCAGACACACTCAGGCTATGCGCTGACTGAAAAAAACTGGCTTCCAGGCAGAACATGAAAAATTTAAGGCCGGCTTTAACTCCATAGAGAATGGATGAATCAGGTTCAAAACTGATAGAATTAACCGAAGGCTTCTGAGTTGAGACTCCGCCCTGAAGCCCCAGATAAAGTCCGATCGGGCCAGCTTTAGCTGAGGCCGCAACCATTACAAGAATCAGCACCACGGTCGATATCTTTTTTCTCATTTTTTCCTCGTTTCTTCATGGTAGAACCCGGGTTTAGCCAGAATCTCCATGATTCTCAATTCAAAAAAATTCTGCGCATTGACGGGCTTAATCAGAATGGCTGTATCCACACCCTTTTCAGTCCCTCCGATGGCAATGCACGGCTTGCCTGTTTCAACCATTCCAGCCTCGGCGGCCATCAAGCTGACTTCTATCGCCACTTTCATTCCTTCACCAAAGCTCCTGAAAGTGTAAGCAATGATTTCGTCCAGCTCATAAGTGCCCAGTTTTTTCCTGACTGCCCGATTAATCCCGCCAAAAGCATGCTGACAGGTCAAAACCCTGGCTCCCTTTTCTTCCAGCTCTTTCCTGACTTCAGCTGACATTTCCTGATAATTTGGCTCATAGAATCCTGTCGAGTGTGTCACGACTACCAGCTTATAATCTTTAAAAATTTCAACTGCTTTAAGAGCAGTTTCCCCTGAAGCTGAAGCCAGCACGATATTTTTTATCTTAAGCTCTTCTGCTCTGATGGCGGCTCTCTTGAGAGTAGCTTCAGTATTTTGCTGACCGGGCTGGTCAAAATAAAGACATGGAACGCTTTCCCCTTCTGCCTCAAGGTCAAATTCACACATCGTTCCTCTCCTTAAAAGAATCACATCAAAACAGCCTTTAATTATCCCCTCTCCTGGCGAATCCGTCAAGTTCCCGGACCCGTACAGAAAAGGTCTTCAAAGGTCTAAATCTCTGTTTTTAACTCATTTGTTGAACTCGGGACTTATCTCTTCGTATAAAATAATGTAAACTTAAAATTGAGAGAAATTATAACCGATAGAAAATGAAAAAAGGCGGCATCTATTTTCACGAATCGCTGAGTATGGCTTTTGCTTCCTTGCGAGCCAATAAACTCAGGACTTTTCTGACTCTTCTGGGTGTGATCATCGGAGTCCTGACCATCATCGCTGTCGTTTCAGTCATTCAGGGCCTTAACAATTACGTTTACACAAAAATGTCTTTTTACGGAGCTAACGATTTCGCTGTTTCTAAATTCTCTCCTGTCATTTCTTCCATCAAGGATTATAAAGAACAGATGAAACGAAAGGACCTAACCCTGGAAGACATGAGAACCCTCAGGAAACTGTGCCGCTCCTGCGAACTAATCGGTGCTTCAGTTGAGACCAGCCGGAATGTCAAATACGGTAACCAGAGTATTAAGAATGTCAGTGTCCAGGGCATGACCACTGTGGACCACCTGATTGGTTCGGTGCTGGAGCTTGAGCGCGGGCGTTATTTCCTTCAGGAAGATGAGGACCGGTCACGGTATGTTTGCCTGATCGGCTCAGATGTGGTAGAAAAACTTTTCCCGGGCCTTGACCCCCTCGGTCGCTGGATCAAAGTTGGCAACCAGAATTTTGAGGTCGTGGGCGTTGGTCAAAAAAGAGGAAAGATTCTCGGCTTCAGCCAGGATAACTATGTCTTCATACCAATCACGACCTTTATAAAGATTTACGGCAGTCACAGGACGATCAATATCAACGTTCATAGCTCGTCACCCGAAAAAATGGCCCTGGCTCAAGAAGAGGTCCGAACCATACTGCGTTCTTTTAGAAAAAGAACTTTTAAAGACCCCGATGATTTTGCTTTTCAAACTTCGGAAACTTTTATCCAGTTATACAAATCTGCGACCTCCGGCATCTATTTTGCCATGATCGCTATTTCTTCCATTGCCCTTCTGGTCGGAGGAATAGTCATCATGAACATCATGCTGGTTTCAGTCACAGAAAGAACCAAGGAAATCGGCATCAGGATGGCCATAGGTGCCCGCCGGAAAGATATCCTGATTCAATTTCTGATAGAATCAGCCATTCTTTCCGGGTTTGGCGGACTCATCGGTATAACCATTGGTTATATGATCGCCAGAATTGTGACTCTGACCACTTCCATCCCTTCAAAAGTTGACCCGGCCTCGATAGTCGTAGCCATACTTATGTCCATGATGGTCGGGCTTTTCTTCGGCATCTACCCGGCGAACCGGGCGGCCAAACTTAACCCGGTCGAAGCACTGAGGTCTGAGCAATGAGAGTAAGGACAAGACTGTTTCTCGAGATTTTTTCTATGGCCATTGATTCCATCAAGACCCACAAGCTTCGCTCTTTTCTGACTACCCTGGGAATAGTCATCGGAGTCATGACAGTCATCGGGATGATTTCGGTCATACAGGGCTTGAACAAAAGTATTGCCGGAGAGATTGAAAGAATCGGTAGCAACCTGATCATCATCCAGAAGTTCGAACCGGTGATGCTCGGACAGAGGACAGAAGAAGAGCGGCAGCGGAAAAACCTCGACGTAGAAGATGCTGAAGCCATCAAAAAAGAATGCCCTCTGGTAAAAGATGTCACCGTTCAGCTTTCACCCGATTTTTTTAACCTTCCGGAAGTGAAATATCTGAACATCAAAAGCGATAATGCCATCATCTATGGAACCGACGAAAATTTTAACAATGTCTACGCAGTTTATCTGCCAAAGGAAGGCAGGAGCTTTACTGAATCAGAAATCCGGCACAGGGCAAAAGTCTGTCTGATTGGAACTGAAGTGGCTGATGTCCTTTTTCCTCATTCTAACGCCGTGGGTAAAGAAATCAGAATCGGACCGGAAAAATTCACAGTTATCGGCGTGATGGGCAAGCGCGGGCAGATGTTCGGCCAGAGCCGGGACAATCTGGTAGCCATTCCCTACACCACTCTGACGAAATACTTTCCCTATGATAAATCCTCGCTCGAGTTCACCATCATTCCCAAAGAAGCTGGAACTATAAATGAAACCATCGAACAGATAACCAACGTTCTCCGTATCAGGAGAAAGGTCCCTGCCAACAAGCCCAACGATTTCGCTGTCTTCACTCAGGAAAGCCTGCTCACGCTTTACAATCAGCTGACAGGCGCGGCGTTCATGGTAATGATTGTCATCTCTTCAATCGGCCTTCTGGTCGGCGGCATAGGCGTTATGAACATCATGCTGGTAGCAGTCAAAGAGAGAACAAGAGAAATTGGCATCCGCAAAGCTATCGGCGCGAGAGCAAAAGATATTGTCAAGCAATTCCTGATCGAAGCCATGGTTCTGACCAGCCTGGGCGGAACGATCGGCATTCTGGTCGGTTTTGCCATAGCCATTATCATAAAAATCGCCACTCCTCTGCCAGCCTCTGTTTCCTGGTGGTCAGTTTTCCTGGGACTTTCAGTCTCGATGGCAGTTGGACTTTTCTTTGGAATCTTTCCTGCCCAAAAAGCCGCTCGTCTTGATCCGATTGCCTGTCTGAGATATGAATAGTTTCAGCCGAGTCCGGTCTTATTCTTAAGAAATTGAACTGCCAGGCTGATGGCTTTTTCTGCCTGGCCTTTTTCCTCACTGACCAGCTCTACCAGAGTCGAGCTGCCGCCGCCCTTGAGCTTGATCACGGTTTGAAGAAAGGGAATGGTCTCCCGGACGTCGAGCTTGATTTTTTCTGAACAGGCGATTACCAGGTGTAAATAATCGCCTCTGAAAGCAGCCAGAACAACCATTACTTCTCCCTGATGGATAAGGTTTAAAGCTAAATATTTAATCTCCTCAGGGGATTTTTCAGCAAAGATTTCAGATATTATCTTTGACTGGCTTCTGGCAATCATTTCCCTGGCTTCATAGAAGGACAGTTTTTCTTCGGTCTTTTTCTGCTTCTTTTTAAGGTCTTTAAGCTCAGCCAGGCTCTTAGCAGCGCAGGAAAAGACCTCTGACTCTTCAGCAGAGAAAAGCCTGGCTGTCTCTTGAAGCCATTTCTTCTTCTCTTCAAATTTTTTTAAAGCCCTGAATCCACAGACAAAAGAGAAGCGAACGTTTCCCCTTATTTTTTCCCCTCGAACGACTTTGATCAGACCGACTTCTCCGGTTCGGCGACAGTGAGTACCACCACAAGCTGAATAGTCGAAGCCTTCAACTTCTACTACCCGGATAAGACCGGTCTTTTGCGGTGGCTTTCTGAGCGGTATAGTGGATATCCTGTCTTCCTGGAGAAAATAGGTTTTAACTTCCAGGTTTGAGAAAACTATATTATTGGCCAGCTCTTCCACTTCCTCCAGGGTTTTATCTTTAACAGTCGGGATACCAATCTCTACTGTCGATTCTTCCTGACCAAGGTGAAAAGAAAGCGTCTCCCCTTTAACCACTTCATAGAAAGCTTGCGACAGAATGTGCTGGCCGGTATGCTGCTGCATATAGTCAAACCTGCGTGGCCAGTCAATGCGGCCCCTGACCTCGTTTTCTGCAAGTTCTTTTTCCAGAAAATGAAAGACAACCTCATCTTCTTCTTCCACTCTGATGACCCTGGCATCATTCAACCAGCCCAGGTCATGCGGCTGGCCGCCCGATTCTGGATAGAAAGCTGTCCTGTCCAGTATAACCACTGGAGAACCGTCTCTTGTTTCCTTTCCCGTGACCAGGGCCATAAACTCTTTGAGATATGCATCCTGGAAATAAAGCTTATCAGTCGGACTATAAACCGCCTTCTCGTCAGCCATGGGACAAACTCCACTTCGGGCTCAGTATACCACAGAGAATAAAAATGAGTTATCTATATTATTCCTATAGGAATTATATAAATTCCTTGAAAGCGCGGACCCGGCTGTAACCACGATTTTTCCAGACGGGCAAAAAAACATGCGCAAAAAATTCCTATTTTTTATTTCCCGTATCATCTTCAGACAGACTCAAAATGCGCTTTGTGGTTTTAAAGTGCTTCTTGGCCACTTTATCCAGCACTTCAGGTCCGTATTTTTTTACCAGTTTCAACCCGGCCTCCTCAACCAGAGGCGAAGCTCCCTTGGGCAGCTCGAGCTCCATTTCTCTCGAAAGACTCCTTAGCCTCCATAGAAATTCAGCTCTGGCCAAAACAGAGGCCGCAGCCACAGCCAGGTCTTCTTCTGCCCCGGCTCTTTGAATCAGAGTTATCTTTTTGCCTTTTTTGAGCAAAGCATTCCGCACATAATTCTGGTCCCCAAACTGGTCGGTCAGGGCCTGGTCGCAGTTTATCCTTTCCAGGATGTTTTCTATGGCCCTGGCGTGTCCCCAGGCTAAGATCCGGTTAAGATTCCTGAGACTGTCATAAAGAGTGTTGTAACGTTCCGGCCCAATGGCCACGGCCGAGCAGATATATCCTTCTTTAAGCAGCCTGGAGATTTCAATTACCCGATTATCGGATAATCTCTTACAATCTTTGACTCCCAGTTCTTGAAGAACTTCTTCCTGACCTTCTGGCAAGAAAAAACCTGCTGTCACCAGCGGTCCAAAATAATCGCCCTTTCCAGATTCATCCGTTCCAATATGTCCTTTTTCAGCTGGAAAAAGTTCTTCCTGTTCCATTGTCTCTCCCCTGCATTTAAATTTCAGCTGGTTTGATCAGCTTATTTTTAGCACTTTTTCAAAAACTTATCTATGGCCCGGCCTGCACGACGTCCGTCTCCCATAGCCAGAATCACTGTTGCCCCGCCCCGGACAGCATCTCCGCCTGCATAAATCCCGGGTAAGCTGCTGCTCATAGTATCAGGGTTGACTTCAACATTTCCCCAGCGCCCGAGATTGAGGCCATCAACCTTAGTTATTAAAAGAGGATTGGGATTCTGTCCGATGGCTACAACAGCCAAATCCACCTCAACCTCAAATTCAGACCCCGGCACTGGCACTGGCCGCGGACGGCCTGAAGCATCTGGTTCACCGAGAGTTAAGCGCTGCAAAACCATCCCTTTAAGCCGGCCATGTTCGTCACCGAGAAAACGAACGGGAACTCGCAGAAAATTGAAAATAATTCCTTCTTCCTCAGCATGCTTTATTTCTTCCTTTCTGGCTGGCATCTCAGCTTTTGACCTCCGGTAATAAATCACTGCCTCTCGAGCCCCAAGCCTCAAAGCCGTCCGGACCGAATCCATGGCTACGTTTCCTCCGCCAATGACTGCCGCTTTATGGCCAGAAGGTGCAGGTGTGTCAAAATCGGGGTATCTAAGGGCTTTCATCAGATTGACTCTGGTCAGGTATTCGTTAGCTGAATAGACACCGAGCAGGTTTTCTCCCGGAATGTTCATGAATCCCGGTAAACCTGCTCCTGTTCCTAAGAAAAAAGCTGAATAGCCAAGTTCGCGGAGGTCAGACAGGCTGGCTGTTTTGCCAACAATAAAGTTTGTTTTAATCTCCACACCCAGGCTCTTTATAAAATTTATTTCTGAGCTCAGGATCTCTCTTGGTAATCTGAATTCAGGAATCCCGTAAGCCAGGACTCCGCCAGAAATGTGCAGAGCTTCAAAGACCGTAACCCTGTATCCAAGACGGGCTAAATCAGCGGCCACAGTCAAGCCGGCTGGTCCTGAACCAATGACGGCTATTTTTTCCCGGCCGGAGTCAACGCATCCCGGCTGTGTTCCTAACTCAGAGCGCAAGCAGAGATAATCAGCCACAAACCTTTCAAGATGTCCTACAGCCACGGGTTCTTTTCTGGCTTTAACCAGATTGCAATTTTTCTCACACTGGATTTCCTGGGGACAAACCCGTCCGCAGATAGCTGGAAGACCGTTGGTCTCTCTGATTTTCTCCAGAGCTCTTTCCAGTTCACTAGCTTCTATGTATTTAATAAAAGTAGGTATGTCTATGGCTACAGGGCAGCCAGCCACACAGCCCGGGTATCCGCAATCCAGACATCTTTGGGCTTCTTTCTTAGCTGTTTCAAGGGAATACCCCAGGTTGACTTCAAGAAAGTTCCTGATTCTTTGTGCTGGCGGCTGTTCAGGCATTCGCTGCCGGGGGATGAGGAGCCTCTGCTGGACAGAAATTTCACGGCGGAGCTTCCGCCTCCAGCTCTTTTCTCTCTCCCGGGAGAGTCTTTCTGCCAGACCCGGTTCCAGAAGTTCAATCTTGCCCATTTTCGGGGCTCACTCTTTTAAATCTGAAGCTTTGCTTTCAAAATTAGCCAGGGCCAGCTCTTCCTGATTAAAAAAGGCTTTTCTACGGCTAAAATACTCTTTCCAGTCCACACCATGTCCGTCAAACTCAGGCCCATCCACGCAGGCAAAATGAGTTTTTCCATGGACTGTAACGCGGCAGGCCCCGCACATTCCTGTGCCATCGACCATAATCGGGTTCAGATTAACCAAGGTTTTAAGTCCCGTGCTTCTGGTTATCTCAGAAACTGTAAACAGAAGATAACTGCAGCCCATGACTATGACCCGGGCCAGTTGAGGACTCTCTTGACGCAAGCCGAGAATTATATCTGAAAGGTCTTTGCCGCTGCTGAAACAATCAGCTCGAAACATAGTTATAAACTTATCCGTCACTTTTCTGATTCTATCATCCCAGTATAGATAAGTCCGGCTTCTGGCTTCAGCAAGAAATATCACTTGATTCCCGTTTTCTTTAAGCCCCCTGACCACTGGATATAGCCCAGCCACTCCATAACAGCCGCCAATCAACAGAACTTGACCAAAATTGGCCATCTCAGCTGGACGGCCCAGAGGACCAGCCACTCCTTCCAGAAAATCCCCGGCTTTGAAAGCGGCCAGTTTCCGGGTGCTGACGCCAAGACTCATAAACACCATTTCAATCGTGCCCTTATTCTTGTCCCAGTGGGCAATGTTTAAAGGAATGCGCTCTCCCTTTTTATCAGGAATGACCATGACGAACTGTCCCGGCCTGGCTGAGGCAGCAATTTCATGGGCTTCAACCTCAACCCAGAAAGTGTTGGGTGCCAGCCGCGCCGAAAGCCTGATTCTATTCATTTTCAGCTCTCAGCCATCCTTTAAAAATTCCTTTCTGATAAAGACCGAGCAAGAAGGTGCTGCTCAGAACAGGTTTAATTACTGCTGTCCCAGGTGTCACTCCATAATCTTCTCTGACCTTTCCTGAAAATCGACCGGATTCTGACTCTATCTGAACTTTATCATTATTTTTCAGGCCGAGCCTTGCGGTATCTTCTGGATTCAGCCAGACCCAATCTGGATTCTGGAATCGTTTAAATCCCGGGACCTTCTCAGATAAAATCATTCCTCCATAAGTATCAAGATTTTGATTTATGATGACGATAAATTCATTGGCAGATGGCTTTTTCCCAGCCTGGTCAGCATCTGAAAACTGCTTTGATTCTTCATCAACAGGCAGATACTGCAGACGGCCAAAGTTGCTGGCTTTATCATCATCAGCTGAAATCAGCTTGCCCAGGGAATCAATTGCAGGCACTTCGAGTTTGATTCTCAATTTTGAATCAGGCTCATGAAAAACAGGAAAAGCGCTATTAGAATCCTCTTTGACTCTTTCTTGCTGCGAACCTGAGATCATCCGGCCTTCAACGTTAACCAGATGGCCAGAACCTTGAAGGCAGCCGGCTTCAGGCAGAAAGATATCGGCTTCAGCACCAGACTTAGTTTTAAAAATATTTTGAATTACAAGAAACTCGGGTCTGACAGAAAAAGGCACCTCCCCCAGAACGCATGCTGCCCTGATTTTCTTTTCCCTGATTTTCTGCTCAAAACCTGTCAAATCAGAAAGAACCTGAACTGGATATAAGCTTTGCAACCGGTCAATGATAATCTCATTTATTCTTGAAGATACGGGGAAGATTTCTGCTTCAAGTTTAAGAGCCAGATTCCATGCTGCCTGTAAGTTGCTCTTCCAGACATCCTGTCTTAAGAATCTCTCGGCAAAAATAAGAGCTACAGGCTGATTTTCGATAAGCACTTCTGCAGCTCTTTTGAGGTCATCAACATCCAGACCGCTCGCTTGAGCCAGATGGTCGCAAGAAACCCGGTTTAATTTTTCAACGATAAAGTCAAAACCAGGAATGAAACTGAGACTCGTGTCTCTGTCTATCAGGATTTTTAAAAGAGCGGTGAGAGATAAGTATTCGCGGCCCGGCCGGCATTTTAAGCGAACAGCCGCTGTTTGCTCGATCCGGTTAAGTCCGGAATCAAGAACTATCAACCTGGCACCTTTTCTCAGCGCCCGGTTTACCTCCATCCAAAAAGTCAGGGCTTCACATTTAAGGTCAGAATCAATTACCAGAAAAGACCTGACTTCAGAAAAAAAAGCTGGGTTTATCTTCCGCTTGAACCTGACGCGGTTTTCTTCTTCAAACTGACCTATTTTTCTTAAAAACTCTCCAGGATAAAACCAGTAAAGATTTTTAACTCTGAAATCCTGCCCTAATGCCAGGAATGCCAGCAGATTCTCTATATGATGTTGTTCCGTAAAAACAAAGACTACTTCCTCAGGGTCATACTTTCTTAGAGTCCGGACCATAGATTCAATGGCCTCAGCTTGACTCACTTCTTCCCGCGTTTCACCATGTTTAATTTCTGGGTTAGGCGTTTCCTTAAAATCAGCCAGCAATTCTCTAAGACCAAACCTGCCCCGCGCACAGCCTGACATAAAAGACGGTTTTGTGTCTGATGCTGGGTGAATTCTTCTTATGGTACCGTCTTTAAGAATCTCTGCTTCAAGCTCGCAACCGCAACCGCAGAGAGGACAGATAAATTTCCTCTGGCTTAAATTTTTTCCTCTGGAGGGGATGATTCCTTTTTCAAAGAAAGAGGCTGTCGGACACACATCAACACAGGCTCCGCAAAAACTGCAACCAGCTTCCAATAGGGTCCGGTCAAAAAAGGTGCTTATGGTTGTCTTCAATCCGCGGTGGACAAAACTCAGCACACTTTCAGTTCTGATTTCTGCACAGACCCGGACGCACCGACCGCAGAGGATGCACAGGTTAGGGTTATGGCTGATAAAGGGGTCTTTCTGCCATAAAGGCAGTCCCTTATCTTCAAATTCGTAATCGACCTTCCCGATTTTTAAATACTCGGCTACCCTTTGAAGCTCACAATTCCCATCCTTGGGGCAGAAAATGCAGCCACCCGGTTCAAGGGCTCTGGCCATAGCTGCTTTAAGTTCTTCACAGTTAGCTTTTTCTGAGCACATCAAACAGAAATAAGGATGCTCGCTCAGGATTAGCTCAAAAATCGAACGCCTGAGTTGTTCCAGGTCTTCAGTTGAAGTAGTCACCACCATTCCCTCTTCAACCAGGCTCTGACAGGCGGGCGACCAGAATGGTCTGCCCTTGATCTCCACCAGACACAGACGGCAACCAGCAAAGGCTGGCAGGCCTTCAAGTTCACAGAGAGAAGGAATGAAGATTCCATTTTTGCGGGCGCATTCGAGGACGGTCATCCCCTCCTCAGCTTCAATTGTGTGCTGATTGATTTGAAGTCTTACCCGGGTGCGGTTCATCTGCTAATTCCTTCAAGCTTTTTCTCTTCCATTATCAGACCTTTGCGGCTGACCTTTTTTATGGCCGAAAACTGAGCTGGACAGACTGAAAAACAGATGCCACAACCGCCGCACAATTCTTTATTAATTACAGGAAAATTGCCGCTCTCTTGACTTATGGCTCCATACGGACAGGCTTCAACGCAGGCCAGGCATCCGGAACACCTCTCAGGATCAATTTCATAGGCAATAAGCTTCTGGCAGACCATTGCTGGACATGTCTTATCCACGATATGACTTTCGAACTCACTTCGGAAATAACGAAGAGCACTGAGCACCGGATTAGCTGCTGTCCGTCCCAGGCCGCAGAGAGAGCCCTTTTGCATGGTCCAGCCCAGTTTTTCCAGCCGGCCAAGGTCTGATAGTTCTCCTTCTCCGTTTGAAATCTTTTTCAGAATTCTGACCATCTGTCTTGTTCCAAGTCGGCAGGGCGCACACTTTCCGCAGGATTCCTGACTGGCAAAGTTGAGAAAATAAAGAGCCAGATCGACCAGGCAGGTGCTTTCATCCATAACGATCATCCCGCCCGAACCCATTATGGAGCCAGCCTGGTTCAAGGACTCATAATCAACCGGCAGGTTCAACAGACTGGCTGGCAGACAGCCTCCAGAAGGACCTCCGGTCTGGACAGCTTTAAATTTCCTTCCTTCTTTCAACCCTCCGCCAACTTGATTGATAACCTCGTCGAGAGTAATTCCAAAGGGTACTTCGACGAGTCCTGTATAACGAACCTGTCCAACCAGAGAAAAGATTTTCGTGCCTTTACTCTTTTCTGTGCCAACCTTTGAAAACCACACCGGGCCATTGAGGATTATTAATGGAACATTGGCCCAGGTTTCTACATTGTTAATCACAGTTGGCTTGCCCCACAGCCCGCTGACGACTGGAAACGGAGGCCTCTGAACGGGAAATGCCCTCCTGCCTTCCACAGAAGCGACCAGAGCAGTTTCTTCTCCGGAGATAAAAGCTCCGGCTCCTCTGACCAGCTCAAGGTCAAAAGAAAAACCGCTGCCCAGTATATCTTTTCCAACAAAGCCTGCGGCTCTGGATTTTTCTATCGCCTGCTGTATTCTCTCTATGGCTAAGGGATATTCCTGCCTGACATAAACAAAACCTTTTTCAGCACCAACCGCATATCCGCCAATGATCAAGCCTTCTATAACGCTGAAAGGATTGCTCTCCAGAAGACCTCTGTCCATGTAAGCACCGGGGTCTCCTTCATCACCGTTGCAGATGATATATTTTTTATCAGCCTTTACTTCCCTGGACAGCCGCCATTTGAGTCCGGTGGGAAAACCAGCTCCACCCCGGCCCCTGAGATTTGAAGCTGAGATTAGATTAATAACTTCTCCGGGACCGGCTCCTCCAAGCACCGTAGCCGCGGCTTTAAAGCCATTATCATGCAGATAATCATCCAGACTGCTTGGGTCAAGTTTCAGATGAATATGGGTCAGCCGGCGGAACTGCTTTCGATAAAAAGGCAAGTCGTCAACGGTCAGGCAAAGCTGGCCGGTCAGCTCATCTTTGAAGGCAAGCTCTTCAACCATTCTTCCACCTAACAAAGTTTCTTTTACTATCATTGGAATCTGTTCTGGCTTAAGGTTGGGATAGAAATATTTTTCAGGGAAAATGATTATGTCCGGCTCAAATTGACAGAAGCCATGGCATCCAGTGAGCTTCAAGATAACTCTTCCTGTCAGCTTATATTCTTTTAACAATTTCTCAAATTCCGAAGCTATCTTTAAAGCTCCGGAAGCCCGACCGCAGCTGGCAGCTGACACACTAACCAGGTGTTCAAAATCATAAAATTCATGCAGACTTGAACGATAAGCCTCAAGTTCTTTTAAAGTCTTGAAGCGCTTACTGTTCATCGTCCTTTTCCAGATGCTCGGCGACAAAACTCCTGACCCATTTGAGGTCCACCTTAGCCTGATACTCGCCGTCCACTACGGCTACAGGCCCGATAGCACAACAGCCAAGGCAGTTAACTGATTTTAAAGAGACGCTCTTTTCAGTATTTTCCTCTCCAGGTTTAATTCCCAGCAACCTGGAGAATTCGCTGATGATTGCTTCTGCTCCACGAACATGACAGGCCGTCCCCTTACAGACAATGATTTCATGCGCGCAGCCTGGCGCCAGCTTGAAGGCTGAATAGAAAGTTACGACTCCAAATATTTCTGAAGGTGAGACAGAAAAATGCCGGGCGGCCCGAGGTAAGATTCCTTCAGGAATAAATCCCAGTTCCTGCTGAACAAGATGAAGAAAATGTATCAGATGACTTTTCTCAGCTGGAAAAGTCTTGAGCAATTTTTCTGCCTGGCTTACCTGGTCGCTCATCTCAATTCAAAATCAGGATGCGAAAACACAATTTTCCCGTCAACCATGGTCAGAAGCACACGGGTGTTGATTATTTCTCCGGGATCAATTTTAAGTATATCGCGGTCCAGGACCACCAGGTCGGCCAGCTTATCAGGTTCTATCGAGCCCTTTTCTTTTTCCGAAAATTCAGCGTAAGCTGCCCTGATGGTATAGCTCTTGACGGCTTCTTCCACTGAGATCTTTTCTTCAGGAATCCAGCCCCGAGGATTCTTGTTGTCGAGAGTTCTTCGTGTGACAGCAGCGTAAATTCCGGTCAATGGATTAAGCGGAGCTACTGTCCAGTCCGAGCCGAAGACTAATGTCGCGCCTGCCTTCTGGAGCGAGTTAAAAGCATAAGTAGTTCTGACTCTCCTTGGTCCTATTTTTCTTTCTGCCCAGCAACCATCATCAATGGCATGATAAGGCTGAACAGAAGCGATGATTTGCAACTGGCCAAAACGGACAATATCTTCCACTCTCAGGTGCTGGGCATGTTCCACCCGCCATCTTCTGTCCCTCGGTCCGTTTTCTTTAATAATCTTATCGAATAAGTCAAGAATCAATGCATTAGCTCTATCGCCTATGGCATGGATGGCTACCTGAAGTCCGGCCTGATCTGCCTGACGCAGTCTTTTTTCCATGATGCCCTGAGGGAACATATGCGACGCCAGAAGTCCATAAGCACGGTGATTATCCGAGTAAGGTTCAAAAAAATAGGCAGTGCTTGAACCGAGAGACCCATCGACAAACCCTTTAAGGCCAGCGATTCGCAAAAAGGGATGGCCAAAACCCGATTTGAGCTTCAAGCGCAAAAAAGTCTCTATTTCCGGGATCTGAAAATAGACATAAAGCCTGGCCGTCAGTTCTCCACTTCTCAATAGCTCCTGGTAGACCTCAAAGCTCGAGGCGTCAGACATATCATGAATGGAAGTAACTCCACTTTCTCCAGCTTCTTTCAAGGCCGTCCTTAACGCCTGGGCTTTCTCCGCCAGCGTGGGTTCGGGAATTCTGGCATAGACCAGGTCGCAGGCTGCGTCCTTGAGGATTCCTGTTGGTTCGCCCGTGGCCGGGTCTTTTATAATCTCTCCGCCCGAAGGTGCAACGGTGTTCCTGTTTATTCCAGCCAATTTCAAAGCCAGGCTGTTCACCAGAACCATGTGCCCATCATAACGGTTCACACAGACAGGATGGTCAGGCGTTACAGAATCGACCCACTCTTTTGCTGGCGGGTCCGGGGGCCTGAATCTTTCATGGTCCCAATCGCCATTAAGTATCCAGGAGCCAGCCGGAAGTTCTCTGGCTTTTTCCGCAATCCTTTGGACAAATTCTTCTTTTGACCGGCAATCCCTGAGCTGAACAGAACGCAGAGCCAGGCCACCGTTCAAAAAATGAGTATGGGCATCTATAAATCCGGGAAGAGCCAGATTACCTTTAAGGTCTATGACCCTCGTCCGGGATCCGGTCAGCTTCTTAATCTCAGAATTCTGGCCGACGCTGACAATCCTGTTCGCAACAATGGCTACAGCTTCAGCTTCTGGCTGATGAGGATTGGCTGTCCAGATGCAACCGTTGATTAAAGCCACCTCAGCCATTTGACCTCCTTTTGTCTGGCAGGCGATAAAAAAAGAAAGAGTCAAAGCCAGCAGAATCAGAGTATTCCTCATTGATTTCATCCGCATCTCAATCTTCATTTTACTCTCCAGGACGGTTTTATGACAGGAGCTAATCTAATTTCCGAATTTTTTTCTATGATATCTTCCATCGGTATTTCTTTAACGCCCATAAGACCGTAAACAAAAAGTGTCGGCCTTACTTTCTTCCGACCTCCAGCACCTGAAAATCTTCAGGTAAAAAAAGCTGGCCCGTGTAATTTTTCCTTATTTCCTGTTCAACTTCTTTGATCGAAAAATCAAGGTCGCTGAAAAAATGACAGGGAACAAGCAACTTTACCCTTGACTTCTGGGCAACCAGTCCGAGCTCCAGTGAATTAGTATGCATGGTTTTGAGGAAAGGGAAAATTTCGAAATAGCGGCTCGGAGTGCTGCAGTCGTGAACAAGGCAGTCAACATTGTCGGCCTGGCTGCAGACATCTTCTGATACAGGAGTGTCCCCGGAATAAAGAATCTTTCCCTCTGGCGTTTGAAAAAGAAAAGCCATGGATGAAGAATGATGGGGCACTTTAAGTCCTGTGACCAGAATACCGGGCAAGACTTCTGTCTGAAGACCATGAGAAAGAGGTTGCGGGTCTATCCGGTAAAGAATTTTATCTTTTCTCAAATGAAAAAGGTCAAGAAGCTGAAGGCAGAAATTAACCGTCTCCTCTGAACCCAGAAGTTTCACCTGCATACTCTCGAGCATCTGACTGTGAACGAACGAAGGCAACCCATAAACATGATCAGTATGAAGATGGGTGATAAAAATGGCTGAGACCTGTTTGGGCTCATAGCCAGATTTAAAAATCTTCTGAGTCATCCCGCCAGGGCAATCGACAAGCAGGAGACTCTGGCCGGTCTCTATGAGCAGACTGGTATTATCTCTGGTAGCTGTAGGAACAGCACCGCCTGTGCCAAGAAAAGTCATTCTCATCTTTGAATCATCTCTCGCATTTCTGAAATAACCAGGAAATCCTTTATAAAAAAATTTTCCTATTAAATCAACTCATTGTTGGCAAATAAGAACCCTGCGGTTTTTTATTTCTGGAGAAAATGCCTGGTGTGAAGATTCTTAATTTCATAACACCGATTCCTTTTTCCGGGCCGTCATTCCTGGAATTGACAGGCCGTGTCTGATAAGATAAATTTTCCGAACGAAAAACGGATACCGGCAAAGATGGAAATTCGAAGATTGAAGGTTTCCTCTCCAGGTAGAATCTGCCTTTTTGGAGAACATCAGGATTATCTCGACCTGGATGTAGTGGCTGCAGCCATCAGCCTGCGGCTTTATATTAATGGCCAGCCGAGACCTGACAGGCAATTCTTGATCGACCTTCCAGATATCGGCGAGAAAGAACAATTCACACCAGGCCGGAAGCTCATTTATCTAAAATCAAGAGATTATCTTCGGAGTGCAGTTAATGTTTTGCTCAGGCTGGGTTGCCAGTTTGAACACGGCTGGGACATCCAGCTGCATGGTGAAATTCCGATTAATGCCGGAACCTCAAGCTCTTCGGCCATGGTTGTGGCCTGGATGAGATTTCTGCTGGAAGTTGCTGGCAAATCTGAACTGGCTGCCTCTCCTGAAGCGGTCGCTGAGCTGGCACATCAGGCAGAAGTGCTGGAGTTTAAAGAACCGGGTGGAAAGATGGACCATTACACTTCAGCTCTTGGGGGAATTGTCTGGATAGAATTCACCGGTGGTCTGAAGATGACCAGGCTCAAAGCACCTCTCGGGACTTTTGTTCTTGGAGATTCGCTGCAGAAAAAAGATACGACCGGCACCTTGAGTTCAGTCAGGGAAAGAGTTAACCGCGGCCTGGAAATGATTAAAAAAGATTTCCCTGACCTTAACCTTAAGAAAATCACTGAATCAGAACTGCGGCCAATTATCAAAAACCTTCCGACCGAAATCAGGGACCCGCTTCTGGGAGCCATCATCAACCGCGACTTGACCAGAAAGGGAGTTAAATTATTCCAGGCAGAATCTTTCGACCATAACGAGTTTGGCAAGCTCCTGACCGAAGAGCAAAGGATTCTAAACCGTCTGGTTGGAGTTTCGACGCCAAAAATCGAATTGATGCTCAAGTCAGCTCTACAAAGTGGAGCTCTGGGCGGAAAGATTAACGGCTCGGGCGGTGGTGGCTGCATGTTTGCCTATGTTCCTGATGACCCGGAGGCTGTGGCCAGAGCTGTGGAGAAAGCAGGTGGAAGGGCTTATGTGGTCAAGGTGGACGATGGTTTGAAGCTGGAAAAATAATTTTTTTCGTTCGAAAAATAGACAAACATCATTTTTTTTGTAAAATATATTCTTAAATTATTAAGCCCTTCAAGCTAAAGTCAGAACTGAATTCTTCATCATCAGTCAGGAGGCTCAATGATTGACGCCACTAAAATTCGAAGAGGGATGATCATCAAACTGGAAGACCAGCTTTACCGCGTTCTCGACTGTCAGCTGATTACTCCGGGACGCTGGAAAGCCATGGTCCAGACCAAACTGAGAAACATAAAAGACAGTTCTCAATTAGAATACAGGTTTCGCTCCGAAGACAGGGTGGAGCAGGCTTATCTCGAAGAAGCAGAGATGGTCTTCCTCTACCGCAGCGGAGACGAATTCTATTTTATGAATCTTCAGACCTATGAGCAGATCAAGCTCGAGGCTGAAGCTATCGGCGACGGGGTCCATTACCTTATTCCTGACCTGGTCCTGACCATTGAGCTGCATGAAGGCCAGCCCGTGGGTGTAAAACTTCCCAATACTGTTGACCTGACCGTGGTCGAAACCGAGCCCGTGCTCAAAGGAGCCACCCAGACCGCCATCTACAAACCGGCCAGACTCGAAACAGGTCTGGTCATTTCTGTCCCGCAGTTCATAAAAGAGGGCGACGTGATTAGAGTAGATACTCGGGAAGAAAAGTATCTCGAAAGGGCGAAAACAAAATAACTGACCTAAAACTTACTTTTATAAACATCAGAACCAATATCTTAGAACCGGCTCTGGAAGACTCCGATATTGCCAAAGCTATCTTTGACTCTGATGATCAGCAGATTATCGGCGGCCCCTTTCAAATTTATGGTGAACTTGAAGCTTTCACTTCTTGAATCACACAGCCCGTCAACCGGAAACACAATCTGCCAATCCTCAGGTCTCACCAGGAATTTTACTTCTTCGATATAGGAATAAGCATCCTCAGCCTCAAAGGAGACATCAACTCCATCCTTGGACCTGACGGCTGAGAAGCCCTTGATAACAGGCAGAGAATTATCAATGATGAAGGGCGAGCTGATTTTTTCTGTCTTTTTTTCAGTGCCCGGCGGATTGGACGGTAAATCAGAAGATTCAATTTTCAAAAAATAAGTGCCGTCGGGAAAATTTCTGGTATCAAAAGAAAAAATCTTATCCCGGAGCTTATCCTGCATCATTATCCAGTTCTGGTCTTCTTCTTTCCTTATAAGGACATTGAAGCTGAGTTTATCTTCGTTCTCATCGCTGGCTTCCCAGGTTACGGTTCTGAAGCCCTGCCGCTCGGTCTTTTTCGGGGTCAGGTAAGCAGCTTCCTCTTTCTTCCTCGCACCCTCCTCAGAGGAAGCATCGACACCGAGGATCGTTTCTTCTTGTTCTGGTGGCTTGATGAAAACAAGATTGGGGGGCAGAACTTCGAGTTTATCGATGACAGGAGCCAGATTAGTTTGAAGATAAAATATAAGAAGCTTTTCCAGCCTGGGCAGCTTCTGTCCAGATTGGGTCTTCATACTCACTTTGAGTTGAAGATATCGACCTTTCGGACTTAGAATTTTTTCGTCCGGTTTGACATAAGGTGGAGACCATTCACTCCAGGTCTCATCAGGTTCAGCAGTCTTGCCGCTTCTTGATTGAACCTGAACCAGACCTCCCTGAGGCAGCGCTGCCCGCCAGCTGATTCTCCCCCAGGAGGACAAAGTCCTGGCATCAAGAACCGGGCTCAAGTACTCTCCGGAAAGGTTCTGACCGATTCTGAGGAGCCCTAAAAGACAGGGGTTATTGCCGATAACATAAATCTGGTTGTTAACCCTGTGCAGAGCGTAAATCTGTTCCGAACTTTCCTGACAGAGAAGCTCAACTGCTCCTTGATTATCAACCAGATAAACCCGGCCCTGATTGCCAGTAGCAAAGATGATTTTCTTGCTTTCTTCATCAAATATTAACCCGTAGACTGTCTCTTCAACCGAACTCCAGAGTTTCTTCGACAAACCATCGGCTGAAACCTGGAAGATGGCGCTGGATATTTGAGCCGACGTCCTGTCAATACTCGTCGAAGGTGCAGCGGAAGGAATTTCTGAAGTCGCAACCTGAACCGGAGAAACCGAAACAGTGATTTCTGTCTCGGCCTTGACCGGAGCTGCTGCAGCAGAAGGCGTAACCGTAGAAACAGATTTTGAAGGCAGACCTGAAGCGCTGACATAAACATTACCCGCACCGTCAAAAACAATGCTTCTGATTTCTTCATAAGCAGATTCAAACAGGACACTGACCCTGCCCGAAGGAGATATCTTATAGACCAGGCCCCGGCCGCCGCTACCTGCCAGAAGCTCACCCATAGGGCTTTTTCTTAAACAGAGAATATGGTTATCCCTGGCTTTGAATATTAGTTTCCCTTCTCCAGCTGGAGTGATTTCATAAACGCCGCCAATCTCACCCACAGCAGCCAGCAGGTTTCCTTTTTCTGTCAGCATCAGGTCCCAGATGTATTTTTCCTGCGGATTGAAGAACTCTTCCCCTTTTCCCTTCCCCGTAATTTTATAGATTTTCCCGTTGGGTGATGTGCCGGCAAAAAGATTGCCTTTCTGGTCCAGTGCCAGGCAGGTCACATCCATTTCAGATGTCTGGAAATAAAGCTCCGCTTTCTTATCAACACCGGTTCTGTAAATCTTACCGCCGTGGCCAGTTCCCAGATAAAATCCGCCAGCCGGGACTGCTGCCAGAGACAGATAAAATTCTTCTGCCGGCAGCTCAATCTTCTCAATCCTGGGTCCTAAGGAAAGTACTCCTTCAGAAGAAAGCGAGATACCCGCGAATTTCCCCTTAAGGAAATCTTCTCTTGCCCTGAGTTCCCATTTTCTGGGAACCACGGCCTGGAGCTGAGAAGCAATCACCAGCACGGCTATGGATTTAATCGCCAGAGAAACTATTCTTTTCATCGGTCTGCCTTTCCTTTGATTAAAACCTCATATCATCTACTATTATCAAAAAAGTTCTTTCTTGATGGCCCTATTTTTTTATTTTGATCGGAATAGTTATCGCTCCCCTGAAGGCATAAGGAATGGGCAACTGATATTCACTCAAAGTTGAACGGTTTATCTCTGTCAGATTAACGGTTGAAGCCCTGGGAGAGGTGAACATGGCTTTTAGACTGGGCGGCAGGTTGGGCAACTCTTCCCCTTTCAGAAAAAGCCCCGTCTTAGGGGCAAGTATCTTGAAATAGATACGGTTATTCTTTCTCAGGTTACTGAGGATTCTCACCAATTGATTGAGGTTGCGCGGCGTAAAGTCCTGCACCCGGTACAATCCGCGCTCAAGCTGCTGCATAAAACTGGCATCGCCCACTACCAGCTCAAATACCGAACCGGGAGGTAAAGCCGGGGCCAAAAATTCCACTTCTTCTGTTCTTGCCTCCTGATTGAAAGTCCGGAAATAGGTTCTGACCTTAATCACCTCACCGGGTAGCACTTCATATTTATCAAGAAGAACCTTCTCCAGAGTGGCTGAGCGGACCTGCTCAACTGACCTGACTTTCAAATCTATCCGATTGATACTGACTTCCTGAAACTCGTTGTTTTTTAGAAGATAGATGACAGCAGCGACGATTCCAGAAAGATTGGTAGTTGGATTATCCAGGTTGCCGCTGAACAAGTCTTCTAAGTGGACCTTCATTCCCTGGTCCAGGTAGATATCAGCGTCAAAATCAAGAGACAGGTCACCGTAAGACCTTTCCTCACTGCTGATCAGTGTGGAAATTCCAGCATTCAAGAGTGCTGGGGAGAGAATAGGATCGTTAACTAACTTAAGTTTGAATTGCTTCTTGCTTATCGGGCTGTCCTGCACCTCGATGTTAACTGGAATGTAACGAGGAAGGCTGCCGATTTCTCCGTAAACTCCACTCGTTCTATCCTGGACCACCCGGCCTATCAACTGGCCGGTGGCAGCCAGCTTAAAAGAGCTTTCCAGACCTGAAACAACAGTCAAAACCTCAACTCTCGTCAATCCGTAATCCACTGCTCCAAGGTTATAGAAGGGATGGCCGAAGGCTAAAATTTTATTCCCATCAACATAGGTCACGGTGCCGAGGGCGGTCAGGTCAAGGTCTCCTGAGAGGAGCTGGACTCCGATGGCCTGTCCTTCATCGAGAGCAATCTGCCCGGGCTTTAAATCCAGAGTCTGGCCAGAAGCCACGCCAGCGCCCATGATGGGTTGAAAAGTCTGTTGATTGAAAAGCGTTTTGAACTCACTAAAAGCTCTGTCCGTAAACCCGGAAAAAATCAACGGTACTTTGATTGGAACCAGAGCCCGATAATTATCAGCGGCGGCTTCTTTTCTGGAGCTAACTTGAAGATATGCCTGGGCCAGGCTGCTTGCCGTCAGATTTCCTTCGAGCAAACTCAATCCTGACGAGGCTCTTAAGCCTGACTCCACGTTTTTCCTGGAGACAGCCAGCATTTCTTCAATCGGTGTGATGCCGGCAATGGCTTCCTTGACAAAACGATAGTTGAATGAAACTGAACCAGCCAGTTTGCCTTCAATGTAAACAGGACTGCCGCTCATCCCGGCAATGACACCGGTCGTCTCCAGGTTCCGGCCGCTTAATCTGGCCAGTATCCAGTTTTTCTTAGGCTGAACGTTCTCTAATATGCCGATGATTTCTACCTCAAAATTCTCAACCTTATCACCAACAAAGACAGTCTTGCCCAGGCCTTTCATCCCTGGCTTTACCTGAGACAAGGGCATAATGGGCGTGGTAGCGAGAGCTAAAGACCATTGGAGAAAGAAGAACAGAAATACCAGAGCAGAAAATCTCCTGCCTTTATTTTTTAGAAAAGAGGACATTCTCAACCCCTTCATAAAACCATCATCTGCCTAAGGGATGATGCCGAGAGCCCGGCCGCACTTTTTAAAAGCATCAAGAATCAGGTTGAGTTCTTCGTCGGTGTGGTTAGCCGAATAGCTGGTTCTGATCAGGGCCTGGCCTTTGGGCACAGCAGGATAGATAACCGGGGTAGTAAAAATTCCCTCATCTCTTAGAGCCTTCCAGAGGCCAAAGCCTTTCTCGTCATCGCCAATCATAATCGGGATGATCGGAGTCTGGCTGGGACCGGTGTCATAGCCCATTTTCTGAAAACTTTCTCTCATATAATGTGTAATCTGCCATAGTCTTTCTCTTCTTTCGGGCTCTGTTTCTATGACTTCAAGCGCAGCCAGGACTGTGGCCACTGAAGCCGGTGTAGCCGCAGCGCTGAAAATCAAAGAACGAGCAAAATGTTTGATATAACTTATGACTTTCTTTTCACCGGTCACAAAGCCGCCGATGGAAACAAAGGACTTGCTGAACGTGCCCATGATCAAGTCGACTTCCTTTTCCAGCCCAAAGTGCTCGGCCGTTCCCCGGCCATGCTTTCCCAGAACTCCCAGGCCATGGGCATCATCGACCATGACTCTGGCCTTATATTTCTTTGCCACTTTAACAATCCCTGGCAAATCAGCTATGTCTCCTTCCATGCTGAAAACACCATCCACAATAACTATTTTCCCTTTATCGTCCGGGATTTCTGCCATGACCTTTTCCAGGTCCTTCATATCGTTATGCTTGAATTTTCTCACATCGGCAAACGACAGGCGGCAAGCATCGATGATACTGGCATGAACCATCCTGTCAGTTACGATTACATCATCTTTGCTCCCCAAAGCAGAGATGATTCCAAGATTGGTCTGATAGCCGGTGGAGAAGGTCAGGGCAGATTCTTTATTCATGAACCTCGCCAGCCGGTCTTCCAGGATCTCGTGCAGGTCGATCGTTCCGGTTAAAAACCTTGAACCACAGGTGGCCACACCGTAGCGGTCAATCGCCTCTTTTGCCGCCTGCTTGACCTTAGGATGGTCAATCAGCCCGAGGTAATTGTTGGAGCCGACCATAATCATGTCCCGGCCATGGACTTTGATCCGGTTACCTCTCGCCTCAGAAATGGGAGTGAAATAAGGATAAAGACCTGCAGCCATTACTTCTTCCGCTCTGCTGAAAGCGTAGCATTTATCAAAAATATCCATCACGTCCTCCTCCAGGCAATTTCTGGATTCATTTTTTATTTTCAATTTGTTTGTTTTACGTCCGGGTCAATTCTTTTTACTCTTTTATCAAAGTTTTTTCAAGAAAAATTGACCAGCTCGCTGGCTTGGTCTAAAATCAGAGCATGATTGCCCTGGTTACAGGAGCCACAGGTTTTATCGGCAGTCGCCTCGTCGAACACCTTCTCAAGAGAGGCACTAACGAAGTTTACGCTCTGGTCAGAAATCCTTCTAAATTAGCGTGGATGAAATCAGCTGCTGGGCTTCATCTGCTTACAGGAGACCTTTTTTCGCTACCTCCACTTCCAGCTAACTGTGAGGTAGTCTTCCATCTCGCCGGTCTGACTAAAGCCGTAAAACCGGACGATTATTATACTGTAAATCAGATGGGAACAGCAAGCCTGTTGAACAAGCTCGTCTCATCCGGCCTGAATTCAAGATTAATTTTCCTGAGCAGCCTGGCGGCTGGAAGCCCTGCTATCAAGGGAAAGCCGGTCAAAGAAGATGTCCGGTCAGACCCGGCATCGCCTTACGGCAAAAGCAAATTGTTGTCTGAACAGGAAATACTGAAACATAAAGATAGAATGGAGACGGTCATCCTGAGAGCCGCAGCCGTTTATGGGCCAGGTGACCGGGATTTTCTCCAGTTTTTCCAGTTTATAAACGGTGGCTGGTTATTCACTTTCACTAAGAAAATTACGATGAGCCTGTGTTATGTTGATGACCTCGTCCAGGCTATGGAAATATGCGCCCTTTCTGTGCTTAGAAGCGGCGAAATCTACAACGTGGCTGACCCGATTCCCAGAACCTGGGAGGACATAGGAAGCGAAGCCGCCAGAATACTCAACAGGAAAGTCAAAAAAATAAGAGCTCCGCTCTGGCTTGCCCGGACAGCAGCCGGAGCCTCAGAATGGGCTTCAAGAATCACAGGTAAGCCGAGCACGCTGAATCTCAGCAAATATCGTGACATGGAAAAGCTTTCCTGGGTAGCTGATACTTCCAAGATAAAAAGAGACCTGGGGTTTGAAACCACCTGGTCTTTTACTGAGGGTTTGGAAGAAACTCTGCAATGGTATAAGGATAATCGCTGGCTTTAGATATTTTGGCTTTATCAATTTCCTTTTTTTTGCTATTAATTTAAGCTAACTAATTCTAATGATAAAGGATGCGTTAAAATGAACAGGAAGACAATCATCACCGGCATTGGCTATTATGTCCCTCCAAGAGTGGTCACAAACTTTGACCTGGAAAAAATGATTAACACCTCGGACCAATGGATAAGAGAACGCACCGGGATAATCGAAAGACGATGGGCCGAACCAGGAGTTGGGACCTCGGACCTGGCTTATCAAGCTGCCATGAGAGCAATCGAAGACGCCAAAATCGATAAATCAGAAATTGAATTTATCGTGGCTGCTACTCTTTCTCCTGACCATTATTTCCCTGGAATCGGAGTGATGGTCCAGGCAAAACTGGGATTAGGAGAAATTGGTGCCCTGGACGTAAGAGACCAGTGCTCGGGTTTCATCTATGCTCTTTCTGTAGCTGACCAGTACATCAAGAACGGGACTTACAAAAAAATACTGCTGGTAGCAGCAGAACTCCAGTCAGCTAACCTGGATTATTCTGACGAAGGCCGGGATATGGCTGTTCTCTTCGGAGATGGTGCTGGTGCGGTCGTTCTGGAACCAAACGATTCCGGAGATGGCCGGGGAGTGCTTTCCTGTCACCTTTTCTCCGACGGCCGGTTTGTCAATGACCTCTGGATGGAAAAGCCGTCGTCAAAGGACAACCCGACTTTCCGCGAAGAATTTTTCCATCAGGGAAAATTCTATCCAAGAATGAACGGGAGGACAGTCTTTAAAAATGCTTGCGAAAAAATGCCTCAGGCTGTATATTCTGGACTTCAGCATCTTGGTTTATCCGTGAGCGACATAAATTATCTTATTCCCCATCAGGCTAATGACCGCATTTCCCAGATGGTTGCCCGGGGATTAAAGATTCCTGAAGAAAAAGTCCTCAGAAACATTGACAGATATGGCAACACTACGGCAGCTTCGATTCCCATAGCTCTATCAGAAGCCGTCCAGGACGGAAGGATAAAAAAGGGAATGCTCATTGCCCTGACTGCTTTTGGCTCTGGCTTCACCTGGG
>Ga0172363_10000384_pt1 | contig 32668 bp, 24 predicted proteins | sample LakKivs2_kivu2a2_FD_114541 | JGI IMG/M metagenome (GOLD analysis project Ga0172363, IMG submission 114541) | Sediment microbial communities from Lake Kivu, Rwanda - Sediment s2_kivu2a2 | ecosystem: Environmental > Aquatic > Freshwater > Lake > Sediment | place: Rwanda: Western Province, Lake... | reverse complement strand
GAAGGGTATTACTACGCTGTCATAAGCGCTGGCCCTGGTTGAGACGACTCGCACTCAGAGGTCTGGATTCGACGATGGGGATGAGCAGGTCGGGATGAGTGTGCTCGAGCGGGACACTTACCAGATGGCAAGGCTGTACCATGTAGCGGTGAAGTCGCAGGGAGGCATTGAATGACAGAACAGATGGCAGGCAAGGTCGCGCTGGTCACAGGTGGAAGCTCAGGCATTGGCAAAGCCACCGCATGCGCCTTTGCCAGTCGGGGAGCCAAAGTCGTCCTCGCCAGCCGCACCCAGGCGACGGGCGCGGAAATGGCGGTTATCTTGTAGTGTAGCTGTCATATCCGGATCAACGCACAAGGGAGAGGGGTATAAGTCACAAGTTTAGGGAGGCCAATATCGGAGTCCCGAACTTGTTCGGGTTTCTGGCAAAAGACCCCAACCAGTTGGGGACTCCGCTCCTCGGTATAAGACTGTGCCCGGTTCCCCAAATTTCTGAACTATACCCAGGGAGAGACCCTCCTTGCCTATATATCCGTCTGCGGTATACTGGGGAGTTGTGAATGTGGGGCTTGACCAGGGTAGCGGACGGAGGTGAACGATGGCGATTCCCACGATCCAGGATTACCGGCACCTCAATCCTCCCCCTGCAAGAGGGAGGGAGTGATCAGCGTGCATCCGCGTTAATCTGCGTCCAATAAATTTGACTGCAATCTGAGATCGCACTATGGGAGCATTGTGGATTCGCATTGTCCTGATTGTCGCTATAGTGACGGCGTTTGTCCTATTTGACCTCAGCCCGCCGGCGACGGTCGCCGCGGCGGGCATTCCCGACAACCGCTTCGGCGTCGTCGAGACCTACGCCAACCCAGCCGCCGCCACGAGCTTGGGCGCAGGCTGGACGCGCGTCACCTTCGAGTGGAACAGGATCCAGCCCAACAGTCCCGATGAGTGGAACGTCGTCCCCATCTCCGATGAGGCGCTGGCCAATGAACTGGCCCAGGGCCGCCAGGTCGTCGGGCTGCTGATCACCACGCCCGGCTGGGCCACCGACGTCGGCATCGGCCCGGGCGTCCCCCAGGGTCTGTACCTCCCCGCGGACGACCCCAGCAACTGGTGGGCTAACTTTGTGCGCACGATCGTCGGACGCTATGCCGGTCGCATTGACCACTGGACGATCTGGAATGAGCCCGAGATCGCCCCAGGGTCGCCGGACATGACGTGGGGCGGTTCCACTGCCGACTTTATCCAGTTGCTGCGCGTAGCCTACACGACCGCCAAGGCGACCAACCCCAACGCCGTCATCCACCTGCCGGCCATCACCCACTGGCACAACGAGCACTGGTTCGGCTTATTTCTCGACGCACTCGTCGCTGCCCCAAACGCCGCGGCCAACGGCTACTACTTCGACGTCGCCACGCTTCACCTCTACCACGAGCCGGAGAAGATCTATGACATCACGGCGCACTATTACCGCCTGATGCACGATCGGGGCATCTACAAGCGCTTCTGGATCGCGGAGACGAACGCCTATCTCTCCCGCGTCTCGCCCGAGGAGCAGGCTTTTTTCATCGTGCAGGCCTTTAGCCTGGAGATTGCCGCCGGTGCCGAGCGCATCGCCGTGTACAAGATGGCCGACACGGCGACCGACCGCGCCGCCGACCCCGAACCCTTCGGGCTGGTGCAGGCGGACGGCCGCCGCCGCCCCGCTTTTACTGCCTACCAGGTCGCGGCGACCTACCTGGCCGGTTTCCGGGGCGGCAGTTGGGACCGCCGCGATGAGATCTCGGTCGTGACGATAGACCGCGGCCCGCGCACGACGACCGTCGTCTGGGCGCGCACGCCCGAGCCGCAGGCCGCCATGATCGCGGCGCGCACGACGCGGGCACTGTTGGTGGACGTGTGGGGCTCGGCCCACTACGTCTACCCTGAGCGCGGCTACTACTTCGTTGACCTCCCCGGCGCAAACTGCGCGCAGGGCTGTCAGATGGGGGGCGCGCCGTTCATGCTGATTGAGGAGGCTGCAGCGAGCGCCGACACCGCGCCCCTGCCCGCGTCACCGACCCCACCACCGCCAGCAGGGGACGCGACCCCCAACGTCACTTCCGAACCCGGTGCCTTGCCCACTCCCACGCCCACCTTCACGCCCACCCCGACGCCTACCCGCACACCTACCCCGACCTCCACGCCGACTCCCACGCCTACACGCACTCCGACCCCCACGCCGACCGCCACGCCCACCCCGACCCCGCCCCCCACACCCACACTCACCCCTTCCCCCACACCCGTTCCCATTCCGGTGCCCGACGTTCCACCCAGGCGATCGTGGTTTCTCATCGGCGTGCTGGCGCTCGTGCTGGGGGGCAGTGCTATTGCCACAAATCACCGTGGACAGCGCTGACCGGCGCCCCGGCGTACCCGTCCACCCTGGCTTCCCTGAATGATCCCTCCACTATGGCTGCTTGGCTGAACCGGGCAAAAGCAGTTTGTCTCTTCGGGCAAAACAAGTACAATACGAGTACCGTCAGATATTCAGGAGGTGGCTCATTGGAAGATTATGCCTCTGCTGCTGCCCGTCACTGGGACAATGTAGATTTCTTGGCGACTGCCAACCGTTGGCAGGAGGCAGCCTACCTGGCTGGCTACATTGCCGAATGCTCGTTGAAAGCCTTGCTCAAGCATACAGCGCCTGGCATCCTCTTACGACTATTAGGCCACAACCTGATCGCTTTGACAGGCGAGGCATTGGCAATGGCAGTTTTACTCACCCCAGCCTCACGGCGCTATCCAATCTCTACTCTGTTTCCAGGAGGACCAGGAGCAGGCCAGTGGCGACCAGAACATCGTTACGAAGCCACTGGTTCTCTGCCCGATAACGAGTTCCAAGTGATTGTCGCCGAAGCTCAGCACATCGGCCGGTCGGTTCTGATCGAGCTGGTATTGGACGGCATTGTGGAGGATATACCGCTATGAGTCTGTTTGATGAAGTGCTGAATATTACCGTCCGTGTTGTGGAGGCTTCCCCAATTGCCCATGCCCTGACATCTGTGACAGTCATTCGCGACCTGAGGGGGCGCGTACGGCTGGTACTTGATTTCAAGGAAGGTGCTCCCCGTAACTGGAAGTCCGTTCGCAGTGCATTGGCACAACAATTGAGCCTGGGGTTGGGCCCTTACTGGGGAGGGCAGATTTGGCATACCGGTGGACGTACTGATCCGGTCTATCAAGCAATGGAAGATGCCATTCGGTCCGGCCGCCAATCCTGGTATGATGCGCCAACCCATTTGGGGGGTGCGCTTCAATGGTATAGGCTGGAGCGAATTTTCTCCAAGTCCTCCTGGATAGGGCGTACAGTGCGTCCGCCGTGGACGCTGGATGACCCGGCCAACCCGCCGATCATCTCATTTTATTCCTTCAAGGGCGGTGTCGGTCGGACCACTGCTGTAGCAGCCGTCGCCCTGCTCCTGGCCAGGGCGCGTCGGCGTGTGGTCGTGTTGGACCTGGACCTGGAAGCGCCCGGCGTTGGTACATTGCTCCTGGGGAGTATTACGCCGCCGGAGGACGGCATTGTAGACTACCTGCTGGAAATGGAATTGCTGGGCCAACGGCCTGCCAACCTCGGTCTCTACGCAGCGGTCCAAAACCAGGCCCAACTCATTGGAGACGGAGAACCTATCCGGGTATTCACTGCCGGAAGGTTGAGCAATGCATTTTTGGAGAAAATAGCCCGTCTTGATTTTGAGAGTTTTGTTGGCGGAAGCCTCAATCCACTGGCTGAATTGCTGGACCACATTCGGCAGGAATACAGGCCTGAATATACTTTGTTGGACGTTCGTGCTGGCCTGCACGACCTGGGCGGACTCTCCCTGAACGGCATGAGCCATCTGGACGTATTGTTTGGGCTGGACACGCCACAAAGTTGGAAAGGATTGGAAATTGTATTGCCAATTCTCGGCATGGCTGAAGAGCGACGTGAGGCATTTTTGGTCCACGCCATGGTCACGCCTGAACGTTTTGACCCTGACGCGAATACGCGTTTCCGCGAGCATAGCCTGGGCCTTTTCCAACAATATTACTATCGCGCCGATGAAGATATACCGGACACCGCCGATCCAGATGCACCGTATGGGCTGCCCATCCCCTATCAGGATGAACTGCTGAACGTGGGAAACCTGGCACAGGTGATGGACCTGCTCATGCGCCCGGACGGTCCGTATGCACATCTCGTGCGACTGATAGGGGCATATGTGCAGAGGGAGACGTTATGAAAATGAGGGAGTCACAGCGCGATTATATACTGAACGGGTTGGCGGCCATTGGGCAATTGGGAGCGAAAGCAGAAGCACTGAAGCCAGCAGAGCTTCTCCGCCTCACCTTACCCATCCGCGCGCACCTACATGCACTGGAACCGGACATCTTGCTGATCGTCGGAGGGCGCGGTGCCGGCAAGTCGCACCTGTTCCGGGTGATCAATTTGCCCGATGGGCCGGCAGCATTGGAATACGAAGGGCGGTCGTCCGGCGCTATCTGGCTTCGAGGATTCTCGACCAGCCCGACACCGGCGCTCCCTGTTCCATTTCCTGGGGAGACTGTGTTGCAACGATTTGCCCAGGATAGACCCCGTACCGACTTGGTTGATTTCTGGCGTGGGTTGCTGGTAGGAACAATCATCAGGCAAGGTGGGAAAGAAACTGCCTTGCTCTGCAGTGCCTTGCCAGATTCCCTGACCAATGCGTTGGCCGACCTGAGCAGCATCTCGAAATGGCACCCAGAGTTGGTCAAATCGCTTGAAGATGTCGAAGCCACCCTCAATAGGTTGGACGACGAGTTAGGTAGACAACAGCGTTACCTGTTTGCTACTTACGATGACCTGGACGTGATGGCTGTGGAGTGGGATCAAAAGCGCGCGCTGATCCAGGCCCTCTTGCAGTTCTGGTTGGGGCAATGGCGGCGTTGGCAACGCATCCGCCCCAAGATCTTTCTGCGACGCGATCTGTTTGCCGCCGAATTTCTGAACTTTCCTGACGCGTCCAAACTGGAAGGTAACAAACTCGATCTGCGCTGGACACCCACTCAACTTTATCAACTGGCCTTTAAATTATGGGCCAACCAGGATGAAGCCTGCCGCACCTTTCTCGAAGAGGGAGGCCTGTTTCAATTCCGTGAGGATCAGTGGCTGGGTTGGATCTACGAATCACCCTGGCCTACTGACGATGCACTGCGCAGGGCTGTACACCGCTTGATGGGCCAGTTCATGGGACGTGGCCCTAAGAAGGGGCGCACCTTCGAGTGGATCCCCAACCATCTTCAGGATGCCAACGGCGAAATCGTTCCTCGTTCGATCATCAACCTTTTCTCACTGGCTGCGGAAGATGAAGCGGCAAACCACAGGGCATCGGGGACTTTGCTTTCCCCCGTGTCTTTCGGCGCAGCGATAGAGCAAGTATCCGAGAGACGCATCCAGGAACTGGAAGAAGAATACCCGTGGCTAGGGGCTGTCCGGCTCCCATTGCAGGGGCAGCAGGTGCCAATGACCAGAGAGCGACTCATGGAACTACTGCGAGAGGTGGATTGGAGTGGCGTGGAGCGGCCTCCCGTGTCGCGGGATCCCAATCGGCTGATCCATGACATGCTCCAAATTGGCATCTTGCGTCTGACGACAGAAGGACGTATTCACGTTCCCGACATTTATCTGTATGGGTTTGGCCTTAAGCGCAAGGGCGGCATCCGGCGCCCCAGTGAAGTGCGAGTTTAGAGATTAGAAAGGGATCTATGATGAAACTTAGCGTCTTTACCGTCATGCTCCCGGACTTGACCCCGGAGGAGGCCGCGCTTGAACTCAAAGCGGCTGGGTACGACGGCGTGGAGTGGCGCGTCACCCGCGTGCCTGAGGAGCGACGCAACGAGCCCCCTTCTTTTTGGGGCAACAACAAGTGCACGCTGGCGCCCACCGAGGCTGAGGCTCGCCGCGCTCGCTCGCTTGGGGAATGGGCCGGGCTTGCCATACCGAACCTGGGCACCTACATCGGCGTGGGGGACCTCGCCGCTACTGAAGAGGCCATGCGCTTCGCCCAACTCGCCGGTGCACCGCAGATGCGGGTAGGTGTGGGCTCCTCGCAGGGGGCTTCCTACGCCGAACGTTTCGCCGCTGCCAAGGCCTTTCTGACCCAGGTCGAACTGCTGGCGCTGCGATACGGTGTCATGGCGTTGGTTGAGATCCATCACGGCACGATTTGTCCCAGCGCTTCGCTGACTCACCGGCTGGTTTCGCACTTCGACCCCCGGGCCGTGGGGGTGATCTACGACCCTGGCAACATGGTGTATGAAGGCTTTGAGGATTACCGCCTCGGCCTCGAGCTATTGGGGCCTTACCTGGCGCACGTGCACGTAAAGAACGGAGCGTTCACCCGGCCCGCCGGGGGTGGTGTGTGGACGGCTACCTGGGCACCGCTGGAGGACGGCGTGGTGGATTTCCTCCTATTCTTCGCTGCGCTGCGAGCGGTTGGCTATGATGGATGGCTTTCAGTCGAGGATTTCAGTGCTGCGCGTCCCAGCCGCGAAGCGCTGCGACACAACCTCACTTTCATCCGGGATGCCATCGCGCGTACCGCCATGGTTGCTCTCTGATCTCCGTCCATGGGGCAGCAGGCATTTTCACCGCGAAGGCGCAAAGAGCGCAAAGGGTTTTAAGATTTCTTGGTATTCTTCGCGTCTTCGCGGTAAAAACTGCTACATCGGCTGGTAAGTCGAAGGGTTGATATAAGATGGTTGACAGGTTGAGAGTGGGCGTCGTCGGTTGCGGCATCGGCCAGGCCCACGTCCACGCATATCAGAGCCTGTCAGATCGGTTTGAAGTCGTGGCCGTATGCGACGTGGACGAAGCCAGGGCGCGTGAATTGGCGACGGCGCTTGGCATGCCGCACGTTTTTACCGATCTGGCCGACCTGTGCCGCATGGACGACCTGGACGTGATTGACGTTTGCACGCCCTCCTATCTGCACTGCTCGCAGGTTCAGCAGGTGCTGGCGGCGGGCAAACACGCCGTGTGTGAAAAGCCCGTGGCCGGTTCGCTCAAAGAGGTAGATGAACTGATCCAGGCCGAGGACCACTCGGGCAGACGGGTAATGCCGATCTTCCAATACCGCTTCGGCCACGGCGTGCAGAGATTAAAGTTCCTGATCGAGGCGGGACTGGCGGGGCGGGCTTACCTGAGCACGGTGGAGACCGCCTGGAGACGACGAGCGGGCTACTACGCCATACCGTGGCGGGGCAAATGGGCGACGGAGTTGGGCGGTGCGCTGGTTACCCTGGCCATTCACGCCCACGACGTGCTCTATTACGTCCTGGGGCAGGCCAGGAGCGTCTTTGCCCGCGCTGCCACGATGGTCAATCCCATCGAGACGGAGGATTGCATTTCTGCCTCGCTCGAGATGGCCGATGGCTCGCTGGCCTCGCTTTCCGTGACGACCGGCTCGGCGGCAGAAATCAGCCGCCAGCGCTTCTGTTTCAGCTACCTGACCGCAGAGAGCAACACTCTGCCCTACAATAGCACTACCGATCCCTGGATCTTTATCGGCGACTCGCCGGAACTGGCGAAGCAGATTGAGGAGGCGTTGGCCCACTTTGTGCCCCTGCCGGAAGGATTCGTGGGGCAGTTTTACCGCTTCCACCAGGCCCTACGACAAGGCACGGCGCTGCCCGTCACGCTGACCGACGCCCGTGGTTCGCTGGAGTTGATCACGGCCATATATGCTTCTGCCCAGATGGGCCATGCTGTCACGCTGCCAATCGGCAGAGACCATCCCAAATACGCCAGTTGGCAACCGCAGAACATTCGCACGTCGTAGCTGCTGGGATCGGGCACGCTCGGAGACCGGCCCGAGCGCTGGAGCTACTCTGTTCTTTACGCATTACGGATTACGCATCGCGCTTCATATTTTACGTTTCACTCGCAAAAGGATTCAAGACATGCCACAAGCCAATACAAACACACCTCCTATCAAAGTCGGCATTGCCGGCCTGGGCCGCAGCGGCTGGGACATTCATGCCAACGCCATCGCCAGTTTGCCGGGTCAATTTGCGATTGTCGCCGTCTGTGACCCTGACATTGGGCGGCAGGAAGAGGCCCAAGCACGCTTCGGTTGCCGGACCTGTGCCGACTACCTGGCTCTGGTCGCCGACGACGAAATCGAGCTCATGATCGTCGCTACGCCGACCCAACTGCATGCCAGCCACACAATTGACGCGCTGCGGAGAGGCATGCACGTGCTGGTCGAAAAACCGATGGGGAAGAGCCTGGCCGAAGTGGATGAAATGATCGCCGTGGCGGAAGAGACCGGTCGCATCCTGACCGTCAACCAGAACTACCGCTACGCCGCCGACTTCCAGAAGATCCGAGAGATCATCGAGTCAGGCGTGCTGGGGCCCATTCTCCAGATCCGCATCGTCGTCCATCAATTCCGGCGGCGCTGGGACTGGCAGACGCTCAAGCGCTGCGGCGGCGGCATCCTCAACAACCATGGTGCCCACATAGTAGATTGGGCCATGCTCCTCATTGACGACCCCGAGCCAGAAGTCTTCTGCCACATGGTTGCCACGCCGCTCTACGCTGGCGACGCCGACAGCCACGTCAAACTCGTCTTGCGTCCCCAGCGTGGCCCCCTGGTTGACGTCGAGCTGACGCACGCCTGCGCCTATCCGCAGGACGCCTGTCTGGTGATGGGGACGCAGGGCAGCCTCGTCAGCGACCGCCAGGTCGTCCGCTGGAAGTACTTTGACCCGGCCCAAGTCCCGCCGTTGGTGTTGGACACCCAACCCACGCCCGACCGCTCGTACAACAGCGAAGAACTGCCCTGGCACGAGGAGAGTTGCAAATTAGTCGAAGACTTTGGCGCCTGGGAGCGGCAACTCTACTGTGATCTATACGCCACGCTCCGCCAGAGCGCTCCACTCGCCATCACCCCCCAGAGCGTGCGGCGGCAGGTAGCGATCCTGGAAAAGTGCCGGGAGTTGAGCCGGGTATAGCAATGATACGCAACGACGACCTGCTCGAAAAGTGCCGTCTGGCTGTGGAATTTGCCGCCAGACAGATACGTCACCTGGTTGAGACATATCCCGACTACTTCCCCCTGTACACGGTCAACGGCAAGTGGAAGCATGGAGGCGAGGCCTGGACGAACTGGTGTGAGGGGTTTCTGGGTGGGCAGTTGTGGCTGCTCTACCGGCACACCGGCGACTCGTTCGGCTCCGCTCAGGACAGGCCGTGGTGGCGTGAACAGGCGGAGCACTATTCCCGGCTGATCGAACATCGCAGGACCGATCGGAGCGTGCACGATCTGGGGTTTCTCTTCTGGCCCACCTGGAAACGCTGGTACGACCTGGTGGGCGATCCGGCGCTCAACGCCGTCGTGATCGAGGCCGGCCGCACATTGGCGCTGCGCTTCAAGGAGAAGGGGCGCTATCTGTGCTCCTTCGTGGCCGACGACAGCCTGTTCATTGACATTATGATGAACGTGGGTATCATATTCTACGCAGCCCAGGAGACCCAGGACGAGGAACTGTGGCGCATTGCCAACGAGCATTGTCTGACCACGCGCCGTACGTTGGTGCGCGGGGACGGTAGCACGGCTCACGAGGGCCTCTTTGACACGGAGACAGGCGAGTTTCTGCACCAGTCCACGCGCCAGGGCTGGCGCAGCGATTCCTCGTGGGCACGCGGCCAGGCGTGGGCGTTGTACGGCTTTGGCACAGCGTTCGCGTTTACACGGGATGCCCGTTTCCTGAGCACCGCCGAAGCGTGTGCTGATTATTACATTGAGCGTACCCCCGGGCACGGCGTGCCGCCCAACGATTGGGACGAACCGGACGTCACGCTACCGTACGAGAGCTCGGCGGCGGCCATTGCTGCCAGTGGCATGTGGAACCTGGCCGGGTTGACGGGCGACCCGGCACGTGCCTATCTCTATCGGGAGTACGCGTTGCGTATCCTGGCCACACTGACGACGCCGGAGTTTCTGGCGGTCGAGACGCCTGGCTGGGAAGGCGTCCTCAAGCGCGGCATCTATCACCAACGCAAGCGGCTCGGCGTTGACGAGAGCGTGATGTGGGGTGACTATTTCTTCCTGGAAGCGTTGAGTAAGGTGCTGGAAGAAGGGCGGGAAGGGGGCAAGAAGCAAGAGGCAGGAGGCGGAAGGCGGGTTGATGCGTGGAGATGAGTGAGATTGGCAGGGTGGCGCTGGTCACCGGCGCTGGGCGGGGCATCGGGCGCAGCATTGCCGTGGCGTTGGCCGAACACGATTGGAGGGTGGTCATCAATTACCGTGGCAATGCCGAAGCCGCTGCGGAGACGCTGTGCCTGGTCGAAAGCGCCGGCGGGCAGGGAATCGCCGTGCAGGCCGACGTCGCCGACGCGGCAGGCCGGGACCGCCTGGTGGAGACGACACTGGAGCGCTTCAGGCGCATTGATCTGCTGGTCAACAATGCAGGCATCGCGCCGCGCCAGAGGGTGGACGTCCTGGAGACCAGTGAAGCCAGTTACGACGAGGTCATGGCCGTCAACCTCAAAGGTCCCTTTTTCCTGACCCAGCGGGTAGCGCAGGTGATGATAGAGCTCCTCAACGCTGGCGTGGTCGTCCAGCCCAAGATCGTCAACATCGGGTCGCTCAGTGCCTATACCAGCAGCCCGAGTCGCGGTGAGTACTGCATTTCCAAGGCCGGTGTGGCGATGATGACCGCGCTCTACGCCGACCGCCTGGCAGAATATGGTATCCACGTCTACGAGGTGCGGCCGGGTATCATCGAGACGGACATGACCCGCGTTGTGAAGGAGAAATACGACCGCCTGATTGCCGGAGGAGTAACTCCCATCCGCCGTTGGGGCCAACCGGGCGACGTCGCCCGCGCGGTCGTCGCGCTGGCCGAAGGAGTTCTCCCCTTTTCCACCGGCGAGGTGATCAACGTGGACGGTGGGTTTCACCTGCGCAGGCTGTGAAGGGCGACACGCGCAGAATTCCAAGGGTAAGGAGAGCGACAACGATGGCCGAGCATCCGAACCAGGACATCTACGATCGTCTGGACGTCCGCAAACGGATCAATGCCCATGGCACGCTGACGCGCCTGGGAGGCTCCCGCATGGCGCCCGAGGTCGTGGCGGCTATGGCCGAGGCTGCCCGGCATTTCGTGGACATGGATGAGCTGCTTTCCAAAAGCGGGGCCTATGTAGCCGAACTGCTGGGCGTCGAAGCGGCCTACATCACGGCTGGCGCGGCGGCCGGGTTGGTGCTTACGACTGCGGCCTGCGTCGCGGGCGACGACCCGGCGTACATCCAGCGGTTGCCGGACACACGGGGGATGCGCAATCGGGTGGCCGCCCATCGCAGCCACCGCAACGGCTACGATCAGGCCGTGCGGCAGGTCGGCGTGGAACTGGTGGAGTTCGGATGGATCAAAGAGACGTTCCCCTGGCAGCTCGAGGCAGCGCTGGATGACCAGACCGCAGCCGTCGTCTATTTTGTAGAGTTCGCGGGCCGGGGGTCTCTGCCTTTGGAGACCGTCGTCGAGATCGCTCATCGCCGTGGCGTATGCGTGATCGTGGACGCGGCGGCGGAGCTACCTCCCGTGAGCAACCTGCGCCACTTCAACGTGCTGGGTGCTGACCTGGTGGTGTTCAGCGGTGGCAAGGACATCGCAGGACCGCAGAGCAGCGGCCTCATCCTGGGCCGGCAGGATTTGGTCCGAGCGTGCGCGCTCAACGCCAACCCCAATTACTCGATTGGCCGGCCCATGAAAGCCGGAAAGGAAGAGATCGTTGGGCTGGTGGCGGCGCTCGAGCGGTATCTGGCGCAGGACTGGGAGGCAGAGGATACTTGCTGGGAAGCGCAGGTGGCCTACCTGGTCGAGGCGCTGGGGGCGCTACCCGGTGTGCGGGCGCGGCGGGTGTGCCCTGTGCCTCCAGGCATCCAGCCGGTGACGATCCCCCGCGCCTACGTCGAATGGGATGCGGATGTGGTGCACCTGACGGTCGAAGAGGCCGTGCGGCGGTTGTGCGACGGTGCCCCGCCGATCGCCGTGGGCAGCACGCAGGATGCATTGGCGCTGAATCCCCAGACGCTGGCGCCTGGCGAGGAGCAGGTCGTAGCTGAGCGCATCATGGCGCTCCTGCGAGGTTGCAAATGAAGTACCGCCGCATCGCCTCGTTGAAGACCGCGGAAGCCTTCCGGGATTACCTGGCCCATCTTGGGGTGGAGCTGCCTTTCGACGAGGAGGTGGTGGTGGGGCCAGATGCGCCCCTGGCGCAACCCCATCGCCTGAAGAATGGCTCCACGGTCGGCAATCGCTTCTGCATCCTGCCGATGGAAGGGTGGGACGGCACTGCCGATGGCCGTCCGACTGAATTGACGGCCCGTCGCTGGCAGCGCTTTGGCACGAGCGGGGCCAAGTTGATCTGGGGCGGAGAAGCGGTAGCCGTGCGTCCAGACGGCCGCGCCAATCCCAACCAGTTGATGATCAGTCAAGAGACGCTTGAGGACCTGGCGACGCTGCGGGAAATGCTGGTGACTGCGCACGAAGCGCGCTTCGAGCGCAGTGACGACCTGCTGGTAGGACTCCAACTGACCCACTCAGGCCGCTTCGCCCATCTGGAGCCAAAAATCCTCTACCATCACCCGCTCCTCGACGCCCGGCTCGGCGTCCCACCCGACGTGCCGGTGATGGACGATGGCGAAATTGCACACCTGATTGAAGACTTTGTACAGGCGGCTCGCCTGGCGCAGCGAGCGGGCTTTGCTTTCGTAGATATCAAGCACTGCCATGGCTACCTGGGCCACGAGTTCCTCAGCGCGGTGGATCGCCCAGGACACTACGGTGGCAGTTTCGAGAACCGGACGCGCTTCCTGCGCGAGGTGGTAGCGGGCATTCGGGTGGTCGCGCCTGGCCTGGGGATCGGCGTACGCTTGAGTGCCTTCGACTTTGTGCCCTTCCGACGGGGAGCGGATGGCTGCGGGGAGCCTGAGCCGTTTGACGGCCCGGCGTACAGATGCGCTTTTGGTGGCGACGGCACGGGCGCGGGCATTGATCTGTCCGAGCCGTGTGCGTTTGTGGACCTGTTGGCGTCGTTGGACATCGAGTTGGTGTGCATTTCGGCCGGTAGCCCTTATTACAACCCGCACATCCAGCGCCCGGCCCTCTTCCCACCGTCGGATGGCTACCAGCCGCCGGAGGATCCGCTGGTGGGCGTGGTCCGGCAGATCGCGGTGACGGCCAGACTGAAGCAGCACCGGCCCGACCTGGCTTTTGTCGGCTCCGCCTACTCCTATTTGCAAGAATGGCTGCCCCATGTGGCGCAGCACGTCGTGCGCACCGGACGGGCCGATTTTGCCGGGCTGGGGCGCATGGCGCTGCCCTATCCAGACATGCCTGCCGACGTGCTGGCGGGGAGGCCGCTGGCACGCAGGCGCATCTGCCGCACTTTCAGCGCTTGCACCACCGCTCCGCGCAGCGGCCTGGTGTCGGGTTGTTATCCGCTCGACGAGTTCTACAAAAAGCGACCGGAGGCTGCATTTTTCACCGCTAAGGCGCAAAGACCCGATAAGATTTCGTAGCGTTCTTCGCGCCTTTGCGGTAAAATCCGTCATCGCGATCTTTCGAGATTCCATCCACTACAAGATTCTTCGCTTTGCTCAGAATGACGGGGATGGAAAGGGTTAAATAGCGATGTCTTCAGTAAACTTCACGTTGAGCGCCTTCGGCGACGAAATCGCCGACGACCTGCAGGAACAACTGCGGGTGCTCCGTGAATTGAGGATCGGCTACCTGGAGTTGCGCGCTGCCTGGGGCAAGAACGTGCTCCACCTGGACGATGACCAAGTCACCCGCGTCCGAAAGACGTGCGCTGACTATGGCATCGCTATCAGTTGCATTGGCAGCCCGGTTGGCAAGTCACCCATCGTTGCACCTCTGGAGCAGGAAATTGCCAATCTGACCCGCATCTTCCAGATTGCCGAGGCCGTCAGTACTCGGCGGGTGCGCGTCTTCTCCTTCTACCCGCCCAACACGCGGAGCAACGCTCGGTACGACGAATACGTGGCGGAAGCAACAGCCCGGCTGGGCCGCCTGGCCGACCTGGCCCGGCGCGGGGGCTTTCTCCTGTTGCTGGAGAACGAGAAGGAAATCGTGGGCGACACGCCGGAGCGCTGCCACGCCATCCTCAGCGCGATTGACAGCCCCGCCTTGCGTTTCCTCTGGGATCCGGCCAATTTCGTGCAGGTCGGCGTGGCACAGCCCACCGGGCGCGGCTGGCCGCTCCTGGGTGCGTACGTGGCCTACGTTCACGTCAAAGACGCGCTGCTGGCCGATGGCAGCGTGCAGGCCGCCGGGGAAGGCGATGGGCAGGTGGGCGAATTGCTGTCCAGGCTGTGCGAAAGCGGATACCAGGGCTTCCTGGCATTGGAACCCCACCTGGCCATCGCGGGTCCCAGCAGTGGTTTTAGCGGTGTCACCGGCATGACCTATGCCGTCGAGAAACTGCGTCAGTTGATAAAGGCCTGACAGGTTTCGGAAAACCTGTCAGGCCCAAGATCGGAAAGGAGCAAAAGCTATGGCAAATTCACCACGTGTAACCGTATGGAACGAGTTCCGTCACGAAAAGACCCACGCCGAGGTTGCCCGAATCTACCCAGATGGCATACACGAGGCCATCGCCAGGCACCTCCGCGCCGAAGGCATGCCTGTGCGCACGGCGACGCTCGATGAGCCTGAGCACGGGTTGGCCGAAGAGGTGTTGGCCCAGACTGACGTCCTGATCTGGTGGGGGCACATGGCGCACGGCGAAGTCAAGGACGAGGTCGTGGAGCGGTTGTACAAGCGGGTGCTGGACGGCATGGGCCTGATCGTACTCCACTCAGCACACTTTTCCAAGATCTTTAGGAAGCTGATGGGCACATCCTGCGACCTCAAGTGGCGCGAGATCGGCGAGAAGGAGCGCATGTGGGTCGTCGAGCCGGGACACCCAATTACCGAGGGGCTGGGCGAATATTTCGAGATCCCCCACGCCGAGATGTACGGTGAGCGTTTCGACATCCCCGCGCCGGACACACTCGTCTTTATCAGTTGGTTCCAGGGTGGCGAAGTGTTTCGCAGCGGGTGCTGCTACCAGCGGGGCAAGGGGAAGGTCTTCTACTTCCGGCCCGGTCACGAGACCTACCCGATTTTCTATCAGCCGGAAGTGCTCCGTGTCATCGCCAACGCCGCCCGCTGGGCCGCGCCCATCGCCGGGCCGCAGGTCAAATTCGGGCATTGCCCCAACCTTATCGAAACGTGAGGAAAGGCGATGAGCATCCATTGATTGGTATCCAGCCCTGAACTATGATAGAATGAAGACGGCAGGGATGGCCCTGGAAAAGGAGGAGAAGATAAATGGCCCAACCAAAGGTGGCGCCCTATGGCTCCTGGAAATCTCCGATCACATCGGACCTGATCGTCGCCGAGACTGTCGGGCTTGGGCAGATCGCGCTCGACGGCGAGGACGTCTACTGGGGCGAGACGCGACCCGCCGAGGGTGGCCGTTCTGTTATCGTGCGACGGTCTTCAGATGGACAGACGGCCGACGTCACGCCGTCTCCTTTCAATGCCCGCACGCGGGTGCACGAGTACGGCGGCGGCGACTACTTCGTCGCTGACGGCACGGTGTATTTCTCAAACTGGAACGACCAGCGCCTGTATCGCCAGGATCCTGGCGGCGGACCCCGGCCGATCACCCCCGAGGGAGACTGGCGCTATGCGGATGGCATCGTAGATCACCGCCGGGGCCGGATCGTCTGCGTGCGCGAAGATCACACCATTGCCGGGCGTGAGGCAGTCAATACACTGGTCAGTTTGCCTCTCGACGGCAGTAGGGATGCTCAGGTGCTCGTCTCCGGGAATGACTTTTACGCTTCGCCACGCCTCAGTCCCGACGGAGCCCGGCTGGCGTGGCTCACCTGGAGCCATCCGAACATGCCGTGGGATGGCACGGAGCTATGGGCCGCCGAACTGCTGCCCGGCGGCTCGCTGGGCCAAACCTGGCGCGTCGCGGGCGACGTGGACGAATCCATCTTCCAGCCGGAATGGTCGCCAGACGACACATTGTACTTTGTCTCCGACCGGACGGGCTGGTGGAATCTCTACCGCTGGCGCGGCGGGGGCGTGGAGCCCGTCGTCGAGATGGAAGCCGAGTTTGGGGTGTCCCAGTGGGTCTTCCGATTGTCCACCTATGCATTCGCGTCGGCGGACCGCATGATCTGTGCTTACACCAGGGAGGGGACCTGGTACCTGGCAAATCTCGATACGCTGACATGCCAGCTCACGCCGATCGAGATTCCCTACTCGATGATTGTGCAGGTGCGGGCGACGCCTGACCGCGTTGTATTCCTGGGAGGTTCGCCGACCGAGCCGACATCGGTCGCCCGTCTCGACCTGGCTACTGGCCGGCTCGACGTATTACGCCGCTCGAGCCAGGTGGTAGTTGATCCAGGTTATCTATCGCTCCCACGGGTGATCGAGTTCCCGACGGAGAATGAGCTGACTGCCCACGCGATTTTCTACCCACCGAACAACCGCGATTACGTCGCTCCGCCGGACGAGCGACCACCTCTCCTCGTCATCAGTCATGGCGGGCCGACATCGGCCACCTCCAGCACGCTTAATCTCTCGATCCAGTATTGGACCAGCCGGGGATTTGCCGTCCTCGACGTGAACTACGGTGGGAGCACCGGATATGGCCGGCCGTATCGCCAGCGGCTGGAAGGTCAATGGGGCGTCGTTGACGTAGACGACTGCGCCAACGGTGCGCGCTATCTCGTCGAGCGCGGCGAAGTGGACGGTGATCGGCTGATCGTCCGCGGTGGGAGTGCTGGTGGTTACACAACGCTGTGCGCGCTCGCCTTCCGCGGCGTCTTCAAGGCCGGTGCGAGTTATTTTGGTGTCAGCGACCTGGAAGCGCTGGCGACGGAGACGCACAAGTTCGAGTCGCGCTACCTGGACCGGCTGGTCGGCCCCTACCCGGCGCGCAAGGACATTTACTACGAGCGCTCACCGATTCACTACATTGACCGCCTCTCGTGCCCGGTGATCTTCTTCCAGGGCCTGGAGGATCCAGTGGTCCCGCCCAGCCAGGCCGAGCTGATGGTGAAGGCGCTGCGGGCGAAGGGAGTGCCCGTCGCATACTTGCCGTTCGAGGGCGAGCAGCACGGGTTCCGTCGCGCCGAGAACCTCAAGCGCGCGCTCGACGCCGAGCTTTACTTTTACTCGCGGGTGTTTGGGCTCGATCTCGCCGGCACGGTCGAACCGGCGCCGATCGAAAATCTGTAGTGCAGAAGGGGGAATCATGGCCGATAAATTCGGATTACGATGGCCCGTGGGTTCTCATACTATCACGCAGTACTTTGGTGAAAATCCACAAGTCTACGCCAAGTATCACCAGGCTGGCCACGAGGGGCTTGACTTCCTGGCCTCCGTCGGGGACAGCGTCTACGCCTGCGCCGACGGCGAAGTGTACGAAATCCGGCCTAACGACGGCAACGCCTATGGCCTCCACGTGCGCATCCGGCACCGGGTGAATGGCCGTGAGTATCACACGGTCTATGCTCACCTGTCCAAAGCGTTGGTCTCCAACGGTCAACGGGTAAGTGCTGGCGAACGGATCGCGCTGTCGGGCGATACGGGCTACAGCTTCGGTCCCCACCTGCATCTGACGCTCAAACTGAGCGGCGCCAAGACGCCTGGCTATCCGGATGGGGTGGTGGATCCCCTCCTGTACCTGCAGGAGGTCGAACTCCCCGCGCCCAGCAGCCTCAAGATCTACCCGGCCGAGCGGGTGCGGCTGCGCGCCGGGCCGACGACCGCTTCCGCCGAACTGGCGTGGCTGGAGTCAGGCGAAGCGCTCACCGTGCTGGGCAACGCCGACGAGGCTCGCGCCAGGGTGGGACAGCAAGAGCAGTGGATCCAGGTGCAACGCCCCGATGGTCTGAGTGGCTATGTGGCTGCCTGGTACGTTCAGCTCCAGCCCTCCAGCCCCGTGCCGCCCGCACCGGCACCTCAACCGGCGCCAGCCGGCCCGTTGGTCATCTACGCCACCGAACCACTGAACGTGCGCAAGGGGCCTTCGGTCGACACGGGGCGCGTTGCCATCGCGCTGCCCCACGAGCCGCTGACCGTGTTGGATGATCAGGCGGCTGCACTTACCGTGCTGGGCGACCGGGGCCAGTGGTTGCAGGTGCGCCTCCCCAATGGGCTCAGGGGCTACGTCGCTGCCTGGTATGTGCAGATCGAGCCTGGCCCGGCGCTGCCATCGTTGCTGAAGGTCTACCCCACCGAGGATCTGAACATGCGCGAGCAGCCGGCAATCAGCGCCCGGCTCGTCACGCGGCTGGCGCAAGGCGCGCTGCTTGTAGTCCACGACGATCCGGAGCGCGCGCGGGCATTGGTGGGCCGGTACGACGAGTGGCTCTACGTGGAGGCGGCAGGGGGCCAGCAGGGCTGGGTGGCGGCGTGGTACGTCCAGCTCCAGCCTCCCAGCCGCACACTGTCTGCATTTGCACTCGAACCAGTATTGGCTGGCCCATTGATTGTCTACGCCACCGAGCCGCTGAACGTGCGCCAGGGATCCTCGACTGCAACCAGCCGCATCGCCATCGCCCTGCCTCACGAGCCACTGACCACAATCGGCGACGAGTGGGCTGCGCTGTCGAGGTTAGGTAAGCACGGTGAGTGGTTGCGGGTACACCTACCCGACGGGAGAAAGGGGTACGTTGCCGCGTGGTACGTGCAGACCGAGCCCGGTCCAGCGCCAGAGATGCTGCTGACTGTCTACCCTACTCAAGATATGAACGTGCGCCAGCGGCCCACGGTCAGAGCCAGGCGCATCGCGCAGCCAGCACACAACACACCGCTCACGGTGCAGGACGACCCGGAGCGTGCGCGGGCGCTGGTGGGCCGGTACGACGAATGGCTCTACGTTGAAACGCCGGAGGGCCAGCGGGGGTGGGTGGCGGCGTGGTACGTCTCGACGGCGCCGACATGACCTGATTGTTGGTATGAGACAGAGCAGGCTGGAAAGCCTGCCCCACATTTTAAGGACCGACGAAGCGGAACTGTAGCGACGGTGCGCCTGCCCAGCCCAGAATTTCTTCCAGCGCCGGCAACGCCGAGCGGCTCTGGAAGCCGTAGAGCAAGTCCAGGAAAGTAGGCGTTGATCTCAATTCGACCACCCGGGGCTTTCCCTCGATGCCGCCCAGCTCTGCCGCCTTTGCAATTGCGTCGTCCAGTGTGCCCACGTCGTCCACCAGCCCCAGCTTTAGCGCCTGCCGGCCGGTGTAGACGCTGCCGTCGGCTAACTCGCGCACCTTCTCCTGCGGCAGGTTCCGTGCCTGGGCCACGAGTTCCACGAACCCCTCGTAGGTCTCATCTATGATCCCCTTCCACAATGCCTGCTCCTCCTCCGTCATCTCACGAAAGAGGCTACCGATGTCCTTGTGTGGACCAGAGGTGATGACGACCGCGTTCACCCCCACCTTGTCCATCAGTTCCTCGGCGTTGAGGAATTGGCTGATGACGCCGATGGAACCGGTCAGTGTATCCGGGTGGGCGAAGACGTAATCACTGCCGCAGGCGATGTAGTAACCGCCCGAGGCGGCCATCTCGCCCATCCAGACGACGATCGGCTTGTCGAACTTCTGCAGCGCGTGATAGATCTCGTCAGAGGCGACCACACTGCCGCCGGGGCTGTTGATGCGCACCACGACGGCTTTGATGGCGGGGTCGGCGGCCTGTGCCAGCAGGTCGGCCACGCGCGCCGGGGTGATGCCCTGCGTGATAAAGTAGTCCTGGGGAGCGCTCGTGATCGTTCCGTCGAGTGGGATGACGGCGACAGCGTCGCCCACGCCGATCCCCGCCGCTGGTGCGGGCTGCCCGGCCATGCGGCCCAGCGCACTTAGTGTAAGAAGACCTGTCCCAACACAACTGCACACCGGCATCGTGAAGCCCAGGATGAAAGCCACGAATATCCACAGCATAGTACGATCTTTCATTTGCTCCCCCTTGAAATTGGTAGATTGGTAGATTGGTAGATTGGTAGATTGGTACATTGGTACATTGGTACATTGGGCAGTCACCAGTGTACCAATTTCCCAATTTCCCAATTTCCCAGTGTACCAGTTTCCCAACGTACCAGTCTATTGCCCAACCAGCCGCAGGAAGCGCCGTTTTCCTACTTGTAATATCTGCTCGTTCTCGGCCTCGACTTGTGTTTCGATGCTGGTCACCGGTTCGCCATCCAGTTTGACCGCGCCCTGCTGCACCAACCGGCGGGCCTGGCTCTTGCTGGGCGCAAACCCGGCGGCGAAGATGATGTCCACGACGTTGGTCGGGCCGGCCAGCTTGTAGGTTGGCATCTCTTGCGGCAACTCTCGCTGCTGGTGCACTTGCTCGAAGTGGGCGGCAGCTCGCTCGGCGGCCTCGTCTCCGTCGAACATAGAGACAATCTCCCAGGCCAGTTTCTTCTTCACCTCCATCGGGTGCACTTCGCCCCGTTCTACCGCGCCCAACAATGCGTCAATCTGTGCTGGCATCCAGCGGGTGACTAGCTCGAACCAGTTGCGCATTGCCGAATCGGGGATGGACATGGTCTTGCCATATTTATCCTCCGGCGGCTCGTCTATCCCGACATAGTTGCCCGTGCTCTTGGACATGCGCAAGGTTCCGTCAGTGCCGACCAAAATGGGGAAGGTGATGCAGACCTGAGGCCGCTGGCCGAAGAATTCCTGCAATTTCCGGCCGACCATGAGATTGAACAATTGCTCACTCCCTCCCAGTTGGACGTCAGTCTGGAGCATGACCGCGTCGTACCCCTGCATCAGTGCGTAAAGGAACTCGTGCAGCCAGATGGGATCGCCACGCTCGTATCGTTTGGTAAAGTTCTCCCGCGCCAGGAACTGCTGGACAGTGAACTGAGCGGCCAGATTGATGATCTCTTCGAAGTTCAGCCTGGAGAGCCATTCCCCATTGCGTCGCACTTCTGTGCGTTCAGAATCGAGGATCCTGAACGCCTGCCGGAGGTAGGTGCGGGCGTTGGCCTCCACCTGTTCCAATGTGGGACGTGGGCGGGCCTTGTCCCGGTCGGAGGGATCGCCGATGAGGGCGGTGAAGGTGCCGATGACAAAGATGGCCTGGTGGCCCAGTTCCTGGAATTGTTGTAACTTGCGCATGGTGATGGTATGACCCAGGGTGAGGTCCACAGCCGTGGGGTCGTAGCCACAGTAGACGCGCAGCGGGCGTCCGGTCTTCTCTGCCTCAATCAGCCGTTCGCGCAGTTCTGCCTGCATGTGCGTCCTGGTTTGCTCGTCGCCAAATTCTGCACCACGCATCAGCATGGCGACCTGTTCGTCAATTGTCGGTCTGCTCATGAAACACCTCTCTGGTGGATTTGGGGCATTTGGGAGTAACAAAAAACCCACTGCGTGTGGGTCTGGGGAAAGCGGATTGCAGCATAGAGCGGCGCGAGTCCGGCCGCCGCGCTACAATCCGCGAGAATAGATATACGTGTGGACGCTCCAGGTCAGGTGATTCAACGCCAGGTATCCTGGTGACAGAATTATGTCTGGATTATACCAGAAACGGGCAAAATGGCAATATGCCCAGCCGTCCGGGGTGAAGCCTTTATGAGGTCCCTGGCGTTGGCGTAGACCGAGGCGGGCTCGTAGGCGGCACTGCTGTAGGTATCGTGGGCTGTAGGGTGGGCTGTACTGCTGTTGGGCGCGGCTGCGGTGCTTCCGGCCTTGGAGTATCCGTCGGCGCCGGCATTGGCGTAGACGTGGACGTGGGGCTGGGCCTGAGCGGCGTAGGTGCTGGTGTGGGTGTCTGCGTGGGAGTCTGAGTTAGCGACATCGGGAATGAGAATGGGAAAGGAAGCAACTCCCCAGGCGCTTGTGTGGGCTGCCGTCCGGAAGGTTTTGAGGTGGGGGTGACTGTGGGTGTGGAGGTAAGAGTCGGAGAGGCTGTCGGAGTAGAGGTGGACGTCATTACAGTGAGAGCTGTAGATGTGGCCGTGGCAGTGGGAATGCCTCCTCCATTGACTCTGCCGGCCAGCAGTGAGACAACTGTCACTAAAGATACGAAGCCGATGGCCAACAAACTGAACCTAAGCCGGCGGTCGGCCCGTAGTCCCGTGGTGCCGATCCAGCGCAGAAAACTGCCCGACTTCGATGACTGTGCCAACATCGTCGTGTCTGTCCCAGAGGATGCGGTATTTTCTGCCTTCACCTGGGAGGGCAAAGGTGAGCCGAACAATGCCTGGTGCATCTCTACGACGTTTTGAAAGCGATAGGATGGCTGCAGTGCCATTGCTTTCGTGAGCACCTGGTCAGTCACCTCGCTGACGTCGTCTCTACGCTGCCGTGCCGGTATCAGGCTCTCCGGGCTTACCACTCGTTCCGCTACCGTCGGTGGTGGTGCTCCTACCAGTGCGTGATATAGCGTCGCACCCAGAGAATAAATATCAGTACGGGCATCCGTGCGCCCCTTCTTGGTATCGTACTGCTCTGGGGGAGCATATTCCGGAGTGCCCATCCCTCGCATCACTGTCCGCGTGCGAGGGTCGTTGGGATCCACCAACTTCGCTAATCCAAAATCAACCAGCACTGCCTGCCCCTGCCACGTGATGATCACGTTCTGCGGCTTGACGTCGCGGTGGATCACGCCCCGGTCGTGGCAATGAGCGAGGGCTCCGATCAATTGCCGTGCCCAGCCAAGAACTTCCTCTTCGGGCATTTTTCCCTCTTGGGCGATGACTTCATCCAGCCGCCGGCCGTAGACAAAGTCCATCACCAGATAGGCGTTACCGTCTTCTTCAAAGTGATCGCTGACACGGGGCAGGTTGGAGTGGCGCAGCCCGGCCAACAATTGCGCTTCCTGTTGGAACTGTTCGCGAAGTTCAGGCAGCGCACTGCCCTGGGTGCCCGGATAGGGGATCATCTCCTTGAGCGCACAGCGGACGTTGAGCACAGTGTCCATCGCTTCGTAGACGGCGCCCATGCCACCCTGGCTCATCAGGGCGATGACACGGTAGCGACCGTGAACTACCTGTCCTGGGATGAGGGGCATTGCAACTCAACCTTCCAAATCTGCTCTCAAGAGACGCTTGTGCAAACCTTACGCCTTGTACTGACAAGACTTGCGCGCTTCAGAACCTGTGGTATAATACTGCTACCTTCAGCGGGCGTAGTTCAGTTGGTAGAACGTCTCCTTGCCAAGGAGAAGGTCACGGGTTCGAGTCCCGTCGCCCGCTCTGGTTCATCCGTAGAACTGTACCGAGAGACGTGATTGTCCCAGTCTCTTGGTTTTTTTATTTCCCTTTATCTGTAACTGCTCACCTCCTGCGGATGAGCAGCCGCCGCACCTCCACGTCCTGACCACCAAACTGGTACTTGTATCGTTCATCGCCTTGCATAAAGTCAAACACCTCACGACCATGTTCAATGGCATGGCGAATACAGTAGGCAGTGAGGACAATGCCTGCACCGATCTGCGGAAACATCTGCCAATCAAGCCCCGAATTGTAGACCAGCACACGGTTGTTGTAGATGAAGTTGAGGTACGCTGCCGCTTTCTGGCCCTCAATCTCGAGGAAGGCCAATTGCAACCATCCTGCATCATAAGTCACACGCGCCAGTTGGCGGAAGAAATTGCGCATGCGGGGGGTGAGAAACGCCGCTTTATCCGGGCTGCTGGCAGCCATCAGGTCCAGAAAGTCCTCGACTTCGGCTTCCAGGTCGTGTTCCCGGCCGACGATGTACCACCTCAGCGCCGCCTGGCCGCTGGCGCGTCGCAGCTTGCGCCGGATCTCGTGCCGCTGCTTCCCGTCCAGCGTTTGCAGATACTCTTCCCACGTCCCGGGCAACTGCACGATCGGACAGACGTCGTCCCTGGTTGTCGAGACGACCCAACCACGCGCTTCGGCCAGCGCAGGCAGCATCTTCAACGTAGGCGAATCCTGGTGGATGTTGCACAGATCGAGCACGTCCCACGCGGGCGCACGAGGGCTCGCCAGATAATCCACCAACGCAGTATAAACTGTCTCCTCCCGCCCCTGGGCCACGATGAAGTCGAGATAATCGGCAACTTCGACACAACCGACAAACTTTAGCGTCTGTTGCCCTTGCGGATCAGTGGTGGCGACAAATGGAGCGATGCCGACCAGTTCCTCCCCGTCGCGCATAGCCAGGATTAACACTTCTCCCTCACCTAGATGATGCCACCAGGCGCGCTGGTACTCCAGCGCGAGAAAGATGGTGTCGGCAGCGGAACGGTGCAGCAGCTCGTTCCACTCCTCTGCCAGAATCTCGAACCCACTGGGGTCGTGGTAGGAATGTACCAATAGCGTCATCTTAGACTCCCAGGATACATGATAACATGATCGGGCGGGGCTGACAAGTGGGGTCGCAGGGGCAGGTATATTGCACTGCGAAGGTGCGCTGAAACGCGCACTCGAAGGGGAACTGAGCTACTCAGCGATGCGTTCGGAGGCCGCGTAATCCCTCGACACCGTACAACGCTCCACCAACGAGGCCAGTGGTCAAGGCAACACCCCCCAAGGCCATTCCTAATGCCGCGGCAATGTTCTCGCCTGCGCCTGTCGGCGCAAAGACGGCTGTGCTCACTGCCTCTCGTATTCCCCATCCACCGATGGAGGGGATGAGCCCTGAGACGGAGAGGAGCGGCGTGACGGCGAAGAAGTAGCCCAGGCTGACCCCGGCTCTTAACGCCTGCCCGCACAGCCAGTTGATAAAGACGTTGACGATATTGAATACCACCGAGACACCAAAGGCACCCAGCACTGCTCGCCAGCCACAGCCGGTGACCGCGGCATAGACCTTGGCCAGCGGGCCTTGGCCGGCCAGGGAAAGGGTCGCTGGCAGACGGCCAGTGAGCCGCCGCAGTAGCCGGCCTTCCAGTATCAGCACTCCCGCAACCAGACCGCCACCCGCGACAGCAAGCAGTAAGCCTACCAGCCAGGGTTCCATGCGGTTGACCTGGAAGGGGAGCGCCGCCAGGCCCATCACGAAGAGCATTAACAGGCCGCTCATGCGGTCGAGCAGGACGGTGCCAACGGCTGCCGAAGGGTCCGTATCCTGGGCCAGTTCCAGCGCTCGCACCACGTCGCCACCAAATTGGCTGGGGAGAAAACTGCTGAAGAATTGTCCCACGAAGTAGAGGCGCAGCAGGCGGCCAAAAGGTACATGCGGGTCGAGGCTACGCAGAAGGACGAGCCAGCGGTAGGCACGGATAGCCAGACTGAGGACGAAAAGCAAGAAGGCCCCTAGCAGGTAGCGTAGATCAGCCTGGCGCAATGCGGCCAACGTTTTGCCCAGGCCGATTTTCCAGAACAGGAAGGCCAACGCACCGGCGCTGATCAGCACCCGTAGGACGCTCATCCAACGTTTCTTCATCGTTTGACTGCCCCTATCCTTTCCTCTACTCGCCTACCACCCGAATTTTACTCAACATCACTCGGTCACCCAGCCAATGACCATCCTCTGCCATGACCGGCAGACGTTCTCCCTCCGGGATGTACATACCGACCTCGATGTCGTAGAAACCCGGCGGAATCGTCAGTCCCACAGTCAGGTCGCGGATATCCTCGACGACCTGCCCCTCCTTCCATTGGCTGGTCGGGGCATTTCCTCTGCCCGGCCAGCCATCGCTGTTGGCCCAAACCTGGTTCTCGACACCCAGGACGTGGGCAAAGATCCTATAGTCCACCTCTATCGGGGCTAACGCACGCCAGTAGAGCGCCAGGTGGATCGTCTCGCCGGGTCGCACGACACGCCGGTCCAGCGTGTAGCCAGCCAGTATGGCCTGATTGCCAAAGTTGGCTTCCACCGGGTTGGAAAACTCGCCGGGGCGGGGCTGGATTTTGACTGTCTCAAGGCGCAATGCATCGTGCCCGTCGGAAGTGATGAGGCGCGGGCCGTCAGGCAAATAGAGGCCTACTTGTATGTACCCCGTGTCCGGTGCATAGGCTGTCTCCGGGACATGCACACGGTACGTGTCAGCGAAGATGACATCGGGCTGCCAGACATTGGTAGTGTACCGCCCCAGGCCCGGGTAAGTATCACGTTGGGCGACCATGGTGCCCACATCACTCAGCAGATGGACGAAGACGATGTGGTTCTGTTTCGTACGGCCCAGTGTTTGCCAATACAGTGTGACCTTCACCACGCCGCCTGGTTCGACGGTGGTCGGTGTGATCTGGTAACGTAACAGCCGCGCTACTTCGCCGAATTTGACGTTGGTAGGGTTGGGCACTCTGGTGAGTTCGGCCTCGGTCAGTGGCTGGGGGCGGGCGAAGGCCGGGACGAGCACGCCGATCAGGGCGTAGACGGCCAGCGTCACCATGCCGAGGGTGACGGCCATGCTCGCCACCCAGGCCAGACGACGAGAGAACAAGCGGCTCAATCCTCCAATAAGCAAGATGGCAAAGGCCGGCAGACCGGGGAACAGGAAGCGCCCCATTGCGCCAGCCGGTTGAATCAAGATGTAATAGAAAACGACGAGTGTGAATACGAGTGGCATAACGCCCAAGAGTATCAAGGCAGCAGGGAGAAAGGGGGGCATTGCAGATTGGGAGCGAGGAAAGCGTCTTACGTCCGGGAGCAGATGGCCGGCCAGGGCCAGTACACAGAAGACAAGCAATGCTTGATAGGCAATCTGGGACAGAGGAATCTGGCCATACCCAAAGCGACCCCACAGGCTGCTCCAGAGATAGGGCAGACTCTGCCAAACGGCCCACCAACGGCCAGCCGCGGGGCCACCCTCCCAGAGTTCGTTGACCTTGTTCATGCCCGTAGGATCGCCGTAAAGAACCTGGTTGCGCCAGAACCACCAACCGGCGACGAGGGCTGCGAGGCCCAGGACAATGAATGTGCCTCGGATGAAGGTGCGCCAGTCACGGGTTCGCCACACGGCCAAAACGTAGGCCAGTTCGATAACTCCCACCAGGGCCAGCAGATTGAATTTGGTGATAAGTGCCAGGCCGTAGATCAGGCCTAGTTCCACGTCAGTACGGAGGTTGGGGCCGCTCCGTACCAGCCGGACACATACCAGCAGTACTGCCGCGCCGCACAGTGCTGCTGGTATGTCATTGTTGACCGCACCGCTCAAATAAATGAATTGCGGGTTGAACGCGACCAGCGCCGCCCCGCCCAGCGCCAATGCGGGCTGTTCTGGAAAGACCTGGCGTCCAACGCAATAAGTTAGCCAGACTGTGCCTGCTCCGATGAGTACCGTCATCCAACGCACGATGTAGACTGCCAGGGCAACGCCATGAAAGGGAAAAAGCTCGTCGTCACCGTGGAGGTACTGATTTTTGTTGTCGTTGCTCGCCTCCCAGTAACGGTAAGCCCAGTAAGGATTTATGGGTGGCTCGTAGTAAACGTCCTGTGCCACAGGTACCCACCAACTGACCGCCGCGCCAAGGATGTAGTAAAGCGGCGGGTGATGGCTCTGGGCACGGGGAGCATCGGCCTGCTGTACGGGCAGACTGCGATAGACGACGAGGTGCCGCACGTAACGGAAGTGGCGCAGTTCGTCGGTGGGCTCGTACAACGGAGATGCCAGACTGTAGGCAACGGCCAGTACCAGATAAGCAACCAGGATGAGCAGAAAAGGCCAATGGCGACGTAGCCTCATCATGGCGTGACCACCTGCTCTTCCACCTGAAGCGGTCCAATTTCTATCCACTCTCTCGCCGATGCACCGTTTGCATCCAGCACCGGGACATTCTCGAGCGTAGGATAGGCGTACATCCCGATACGCATCGTGTAGTGATCCGAGAGAGCATGTGGGGGGACAGTGATTTCAAACCAATTCAAGATAGTATCTCCTGCTCGCCAGTAGGCGGGGAGGAAACTCGGCCCGTCCCTTTGCCCACACAGTTGGCCTTGCCCGTCTAACAGATGGTTGAACCAATGATAGTAAATGTCTTCAGTGGGTGTCTGAGTGGCTTGCCAGACCAGTGTCCAGTGGATTGTCTCACCGGGGCGGAGGTCGCCTGCCAGGCAATAGCCAATCAGCCGCGCCCCGTTAGCCCAGGCGCGGGGCCCATCGGGCAACAGTTGCAAGCCAGGGACAGCAAGCTCACCACCGGGCCAACGATAGAAACGGAATGAGCGAGCGGCCTGGCGCAGTGGAATACGCGCCTCGACTATTTCTGGGGCCTGGGTGGCGAGTAGTGTTTCGCCAGGTGTCATCTCGTAGGTCGCCCAGTAGATGGCCGGGCCGGCCGGGACGACCAATGCATTCCGAATGTCTACCGAACGGTGTGGTTTCTCGTACAGCAGTATGTCGGCCACATTCGGCATCTCGAACATGCGAGGCTCGTCCCCTTTGGAGAGCAAGAGCACCTCGTTGCCACCAGTGGCCTGGTCCAGGCGCGTGGCTGTCTGGACTGCCTGAATTTCATAGTGGATGGGTGTGCCATATCCCCTAGGTGTATCGTGGGTCGTCACAAATCGCAGGAGCGAGTTGATCTCGTAGGTTTGCATGGCGGTGAGTGCCAACACGAACGTCACGAGTAGCCCTTGGCCAAATCGCGCCGCACGGTCCGGTAAATGCCTGGTCTGTGCGACCAGCCATCCAATCAGCAGGAACTGAGCTGGGAGGGTGGTGGTGAAGTAGTGGGGCGGTGGCGGCGCGATACCCCGTGTCAGGAACACGGCCGGCATTACGAGCCACGTGGCAGCCATCAGTGCACCTGCTGTCTCATCGTCGAGGCCGGTGCGTGCCTGGCGAATGGCCTTCCACAATGCGAACACGCCCCCGGCGACTGCCAGCCCTCCTTCGGCCGCGAAGAGCCAGCGCATGTTGGGGGTTGCAGCCACAAACTCCGGGTAACGGTCTGGCCCGGTCAGCCAATGCAGGCCCAGGCCGGTCGTGATGATCCAGGTGGCATACGCCGCGTCAGTGCTCATCGTCGCCGGTCGCTGCATAATTTCCAAAAAACGGTAGATGTTCCGCCAACCGCGCTGCGCGTCAACCACGATGTACGGAATGAAAGCCAGCGCTGCCAGCAGCACACCAAGCGGGACGACTCGCCAGGCCAGCCGCTTACGGAAGATCAGCGCCCACAGGATCGTCAGCAGGATGAAAGGGACTGTGGAAAAGTGGGTCTGTACCAGCGCTACCAAGGCTATGGCATGCAGGAGCACTGCCCCGCGTCGCCCGCGCACGAAAGCGTACCAGCCGGTCACGACGTAGGGCAGGACGAGTGGGGGCAGCAGCACGGTGTGCCAGATTTTGCGCGAATAGATCACGGCCCACGGTGCGACGGCGAACAGCAGGGTTGCCACCAGAGCTGCCGTCCGGCCAAACCAATACCGCGCCAGGAAGTAGCAGCCGACGATTACGAGTGTGTTGATCGCGGCGACGAAGCCCGTGGCGAAGACGGGGCTGGGCGAGAGCGCATACGGAACAGCCAACAGCCAGATGGCCACAGGGAAAGTGTCAAGCCCAGTGGACGAGATCGGCCCGATCCACGTTAATCGGCCTCCGGCTGTATTCAACGCCCATTTAGAAATCTCTGCCTGGTCCCACAGGAACTCCACCTGGTCAAGATGGCCGAAGCGCAGCCAGACCGCCACGAGCACTATGGCGCACAGGAGGATCAGTTCAAGTTTGGAGATGGGCGGACGCTGTACACTCAAAGTACTGTGACCTCTGGCAACCATACCCGGTCGTTGACTACTCCATCCGATGTCTGCACTGGCCAACGTGTTAATGTATCCGGCGAGTAGATGCCCAACTGAAGGCGATACGTGCCAGGCGCTGTACCAACTGGAACGGGAATCCGCACGTGATGCACAATGACGTCGCCGATCTCCAGGCCACGCACCGCTGTTCCCCATCCGTCATACTGGGGGCTTGGCCTTCCCTCTTCGTCGAGCAGATGGATGAAACTCGCGATCGGGGGTCTCAGGTCTCCAGTGACCTGCCATAATAGAACGAGCGACACCTCTTCACCAGGGGACAGCGTGTCTTGCGCCAGACGATAACCAAGCAACTGGATGCAGTGAGCGAACTCGACCGGTGGGACCAGAGGCTTGCCCTCCGGGGTCCATAGCGACGACTCGGCTGACCAGTGCTCCAGGAGAGGCTGAATCACAGGCCGGGCATCGAAGTCCAAAGCTCCTGGAGCGTTGGATTGCGCGGTGCTGTGTACTGCATCCCGCAAGTCTGGCGCATAGCTCAGAGGATCCGTCACGAAATAGCGCGCTGGCCCCTCCATGGCAAAGACAAACGAATTACCATCAGGCATCCACTTCACGGTCAGGCGTTGGCCTGCGTGCCAGCCCAATTGCTCCGCTGGTATATCGGCCACACGTGTGCCCTGTACGACTGCCCGGACAGCAGGGGTTGCCGGCGGGTAATTGACGTGATACAGATTGATGGAGTAACCGGCACGGGCTTCGGGCGAGCGAGAACGGAAATAGGCGTACAGGTTGGGATGTGTAAGCACCAATCCCTGGCGCAGGCTGGTGCGACTGACAGCATACCAGCCCGGGTCCGGCGTGTACGGGTTAAAAGCCATAGATTCGGGGCCACTCACAAAGTGCAAGAAACCAGGGGCTGGCCAGTAGCGAATTCCATATACATCCGGGATTGCAGAACCGAAGTACCCGAGGTGGACGAATGGGATGTTGCGTTCCTGCATAGCGGCCTCAAGTGCTGGCAAATCTTGCCCCCAATCGAGGTTGGCATCCACGAGATAGCGGTCGGCGTTAACCGCACCACCGGCGAGTTCATTGAAGAAGGAGAGATGGTGGGGATAAATCGCCGCAGCATCCGACGCGAGCCAGGCAACCAGCAGAAGCACGAAACCAGGTTTTTTCTTAAAAACCTGGTTTCTGGGGACAAGCACAACTGCCTGACCGGCCAGCCCAAACATAAACGGCAACATCGGCAGGAGGTAGCGGTATCCGAGTTGAAGCGCACTGGCCTCCGCCACGACCGCAAAGATCACGATCGGCAGTACAAATGGCCATATCACCTGCGTGATACGGCGTTTCACGGCAAACAGCAAACCCATGCCGAACAGAATGAACATAGGCAGGGGGGTCTTGAGAAGCAGCGCCAGGGGGTAATAGAACCACACGCCATTGGGCCATACCTGGCCGAGTGCATACGTCGGCTGCCCATTGACGAGGCGGCTACCCTGGAATCTGATTCCCTCCCAGAAGGCTGGTGCCGGCAGACCATCGGCCACGGCAAATCCATAGACAGCCCAGATAGTCAACCAGCAAATGGCCGCCATACCTGCCAGTCCTCCCGCCCGTTGCAGCCACATCCTGGGCGATCGGCCGCCGTCCGGGCGATGTGTCAGCGCCAGAAGCAGCGTAATGGGACCAATGACCAGCCCGCTGTATTTACTCACACACGCAGTTCCAGCCATCAGGCCAGCAAGAGCCAGCCGGATGGCCGAGGGGCGTTCCAGCCACCTCCACCAGGTCCACGCGGCCAAGAAAAGCATCGCCGCCACGCCGAGGTCATTGGTGCTCAGGCTTGCATTGGCGACGATGCCAGGGTCAAGCACGTATAAGATGAGGGCCAGCAGCCCGGCCATCCGGTTCGACAGCTCGCTTGTCCAACGAAAGATTGCAGCGCCAAGCAAGGCCGCCAACGCAATGTTGGGTAACCGCCCCAGCCAGATCATCCGAAGAGCCAGGCCAGGGTTGGCCTGCCACACAAAGACATCGCCGAAGGAGCCATACTCTGCCTGTTGCCAGGCCGCACTGTCGAGTGGGAGGTGTGGATCAAACAACAGCAGCGGCACGGCCACCCACGCGTCAATTAGCGGCGGGTGGTCCTTGCTAAGGCGTGCATCACCAGTACGCAAGTAGGCATAACCAGCACCCAGGTGATAAGGTTCGTCGAAGGTGGCAGAACTAGCAGCCGCACCTCCCAACGCCTGGATTGCCAGCAAGACGAGTGCCGCTATCACGAGGAGTGGGAACCACGGCTTCCAGGTTGGAAACGTGTGCGATATTCCTGTCCCCTTGTCCACGTCAGGCGGTCTCGACGACCACTCATAAAGTCAATCCCAGGTCAGGCCTACGGCGTACAGGCCGCGTTCGGTATAACTTTGAAATTGTCAAAGCGGAAGTCCACAGGGGTCACCTCATAGTCGCCGCCGATCAGGCCGACCCGCGTTGTGGCACTGAGGCCACTCATATTCCAGGTGCCCTTTTTGACGCCGTCTATGTAGACAGTAGCGCGGTTGCCGTCCACGCCGACCTGGATGCGATGCCACTTGCTGATATCAAGAGAGCTTGCATTTTCCCCCCATACTGGTCCGCCGCCTGCTGAACCACCCTGGTAGGCGCAACCTGTGTAAGGGTATTCGTACACCGGGTTGCTCGTGATGAACCAGCCCAATCCAGCGGCATCTGTACTGAGGCAGATGGCATATATTCTCTTGTTGTCCTCGGTGGCGCCGAAAACCAGCCCTCCATTCGCCCAGTAGGGATAATAGTTCCACTCCTGGTAAGGGTCTCGACCTTTCTCGAGCTTCGCCTGCGTCTCGACACAGTACTTGTCGCTCGGCGGCCGGTAGGGTGCCAGGGCATCTGGCTGGTAGAACCAGATATCT
>Ga0172363_10000383_pt1 | contig 32699 bp, 34 predicted proteins | sample LakKivs2_kivu2a2_FD_114541 | JGI IMG/M metagenome (GOLD analysis project Ga0172363, IMG submission 114541) | Sediment microbial communities from Lake Kivu, Rwanda - Sediment s2_kivu2a2 | ecosystem: Environmental > Aquatic > Freshwater > Lake > Sediment | place: Rwanda: Western Province, Lake... | reverse complement strand
GATATACTTGGAAACAACTCCTGCCCCGGTCCAAGGGGACATTTTCGCTTGGCAATTAGGGGGACATATTGACTTGGCTTAAACACTTGGTAGGTTTTCATCTAGCCTTGTCTATTTCAAGTCAGAAGCCGCATTATCGCGCGATTCATTGCCTATTCTAAGAACTCTAGGTTGAATCATGCGGGCATTTCCCGAAGATTGGGTTCCCGGGTTTATAAGGCGGTCTATTTCCTCAGGGGAGGTCGACAATGCGGCCGACCTCCCCTAGCTTCAAGAGGAATGGCGGTTGAGAGAGCCGATGATCGAGGATTGTTAGCGAGAAAAATTAGGGGGACTAGTTATCGATTTCCTTATATAGAAGCGACTGATTTGCCGTGAGAAGCCTCCGATGTAGGTAATTAATTTAATATTTAATGGCTAAATTATTAATAATATCAATTTTTTTATTGATAATATTAATTAAATGCCCTATATTATATTAAAATAATTAATAAAAAGCTGAATTGGGTCTATGGCGTGCTTCCTGCTCAGCCGTCATTTTGAAACCGGAATCGATCCCAGATTAAATTTTGAATTTGGGCGAATTGAAAATATCCTGGAACCTCTTTTTCGCCATCTCTAAATATTCTTTCTCGGTATCAATTCCTATAAATTTTCTTCCTAGCTCTAAGGCTGATACGCCTGTCGTCCCGCTCCCGCAAAATGGGTCCAAGATTAAATCATCTTCCTTTGAGGATGCAAACAATATTCTATTTAGTAATTCGATTGGCTTCTGAGTTGGATGCTTCCCATGAACCTTTTCTTTTCTCCCTGGAGCATTTATCGTCCAAACATTCTTCATCTGCTTTCCCATATTAATTTTCTTCATCAAATCATAATTAAAATAATGTTTGGATTTCTTATTCTTTGCCGCCCATAAAACTATTTCGGTCGAATGGGTAAAATATCGGCAAGATAAATTGGGCGGAGGATTCGATTTCTCCCATATTATGTCATTCAATATCTTGAAATTCAGTTGCTGAAGGGCGTATCCAATTGAAAAGATTATGTGAGATGTTCCAGAAATCCAAATGGTCCCATTCTTTGTTAGAGCTTCTTTGCAAAGTTTCAACCATTCAACATTGAATTTATGATTTTCCTCTGCTCCCTTTGATTCATCCCATTTTCCCTTATTAACTGATACCATCTTGCCGCTATGGCATGTGATTCCATTATTCGATAAGAAATAGGGAGGGTCTGCAAAAATTACATCGACCTTTTTTTCTGCGAATAGAATTGGAACCAGCTCTCTCATATCCCCCAAATATAGGGCGACATCTTCATTTTCAGAAATAAAAAATGGCTTGGGTTTTTCTATTTTATTCATTTTTCGTCGGCTTCATTGACATAGGACGCTAAGGATGATCTATTTTTCTCAATGAAATCCTTAACCATATTATGGGTTAATTCTTGGACGGATATTCCTTTTTGAATGCAAATTATATGGAGCAATTTATGTTCGTCCTCGCTAAGCCGAATATGGAGTTGCTTATTCTTCATTTCTTGGTCTATTGGTATATTTATACCAAAGTGCGACGAGTGTCAAGAACTCTATATCTTGACAAGACGAACCTGATTTCGAAATTCCGATGACACGGATGCCGTGCTCTTAAAATCCGGAGCGAGGAGATATACCATTATTTCATCGCATTTGTCAGGAGCACATATCCTAAGCCATTTCAGATATCTCTCGGCTTGCTCGCATTCCGCTCTGCCTGCTTTTGCAATTTTAAGCTCAATTATGGAATATGGGAGGGCTCCTTCGTGAAAGGAATCCTTATAATAGCAGATATCGGCCCTATCCATTTGACTCGGTTTGAATGGAGATATAGGAACCTGTCGACATAAGGTCGTATCATCATCCGGCCTTAGCTCTTCCTTCAATAAAACCGGATCTGAAAGGACGCGTGCCTCAAAATAAGATTCGCTTTGATTTTGAGGCGTGCGATTCTGTTCATAAATTGGAGAATAAGCAGTCGGCTTCTCCTTAATATAAACCTCATTAGAGAGGTTGTATTCATATCTCGATACGCTCTCATTTTTCAATAGTTCTAGAGCGACGTTTGTCTCAAAAGGAGTCATCGTGCAAAAACTCATTCCAGCAATACTATTGGTTGGGAGCGGAAAAGGTTTTCTCCCAATATTTAAATATAGTTGGTCAGATGAAATGGCATTTCCAGCCAATCCCAATTTATCTTGAAATAGGATGATATAAGGTTGACAAACTTCATTCTTATTAATATTTGGCCTTATGAATATTCCTTCCTTTTCTGTCTTTTGATAACATGCCCTTCCCGATTCATCCCAGAAGAGAGGAGCTTTGGCTGCTCTTCCTAAAAGGGAACAAGTGCCATTAAGGAAGAAGGCCCCTACTTTTTCGCTCCCGATTATTTGGCCTCCATAAATGATTTCTCGTTTGAGAAAGAAAAACACATGGGTATCCTTCCTCGCACATGCATAATCGGCGAGAGCGGCATAATGTCGGCTCCTTGACGATACTTCACCATAGATAGGAGGCATATGAAACCCATAGATTCCCTTGTTCAAATATAATCTCAGAGTATCTTTATCGAACAACGTGATGAAAAATCCTGAGCTACTCATCTCGGTTTTTTCTGATTAATGATGTTTTCTACCTTCAATGCTTATACTACATCGAAAAAATCCCTGTCAAATTATTAACGCGGTCAGGAGAAGGCGGAAGGATTACGAGATCCGTGTGTATGCCGGAGCGAACCACAGCATCCACGATGCGTCCACGGGGAAGAAGCTGCCCTTTCCGGAAGAAACGATCATCCCTTGGATCCACGCCAGATTGCATTGAAGGATGAAGGTTGGGTCAGCGATTAAACGCTGGCCTAACCCATTTATCTCCATTTTCCGCCAAAACGTAATTACTCCCCAGCCGGTGCAACCGCAAAAGCTCCTCTATTGGGAAAATTGTATATATGGACGCATTCATGACAACCAACAAATTTGCAAAGCGGTCTTTGGCCGTCAGAAGAACTTGGTGCGATCCGATCATTCGGCAACGTCGTTTAAAAGGGCATGACCGGCATTTTGCACGAGTCAGCACCGCACTTGCTTTTCTGGCTTCGACAGTAAAAGAAAGCAGATCGTGCTGGACGGGATAAAGGCTGAGGACAGGTTAAAGGCCATTTAGGACATTGACTTTTAGATTAATTTGAAAAATAATGCTGAAGAGGGTTTGTTATAAATCTAATTTTAAGGGGGTATTATGAAGGCAGTCGCTTCCATCTTGATTATTTTTGGGGTCATTCTAATAGCTGCGGGAGTTCTTGAGTATTACGGATGGCTAAAACCACCCGAGATGCGGATCAACCGTGGTACTGGAGAAATAGAGAGTCCATCGGGTATTATTGCTGCCCTCTTAGAAATTATCCAAATTATTGAGCGTATCCAGGAAGAAGCCCCTTGGGTAGCTGTGACGGGGCTTGTCCTTGTCCTTTTTGGAGTAGGCATTATTGTTATTGAAAAGAAAAGTAAAGCAGCTGTCGCTAGACACTAAAGATTTCTGTCAAACAATAAGCCCATTATCGATATTTTATCGGCGAATATGGACCTGCGTTTTCGCGAAGCGGCCAGAGTGAAGAAAGAAGGAATGGATATAAGGCTTGTCGAGGTGGACGATCTCCTAAATGGTCAGTTCAGGGTGTGAGGGATAAATAATTTGGCCGGAGTTAAAGCATAAGGATCATTCTGGTGACTCTTTATAGAAAAGAAGAAAATAAGTCAGCATGGCTTCCTGTTTCTATTGAAGAGCTTAATACAATGCTCGGAAGATTAATTCAAGAGGGCGTTGGTACTAAGCGTGCGTATGCACTGAAAAGAAATATCGCTTATGGTCTCCAATACTTGGAATTTCTTGATAAATGCCTTTCCGAGCTTGATATAACCAGTGCGATAAGAACTCAGATAGTTAAGAATTTTATACTAGTTGGCTGTGGGATAATTGAAGCATTGTTAGATTTTTTAATTAATAAGTCTGGCTGTAACGCAAAAACTGAATGGATGGAGATTTTTACGTCTGCATCTAATCAGAAAGAGTTCGAGGGGAAAATTATAAGACTTGAGTGTGTGATATCCAAAAAGCTCCCTAAAAAAAGATCAGTGGAGATGAATTTTGACTCAATGCTTAAGATGGCCGAAGGCAGGAAGTTATTAGGACATGAGCATGGCATATATGCGAAGCTAAAGAAGTTGAGGCAACTTAGAAACCGAGTTCACTTACAACTTATAGACTATGCTACAGATACTGATTGGAACGCTTTCGGACAATCATATCTTTGTTCTATGGCGCAGGTTTTACATGCAATACTTACGGGATCTCTCTTCAAACCACTAGCAGAGGAAAAGAGATATTTTGATTACCTAATAGAACAGAAATATCAGGCGACGGTAAGTCGAGATGATTTTGAATTTAAGTGATGGCCAAGGCGCCGAGGGGCCACGGGCCTGAAGCCATGGCCCCATGATCATAAAGGACGCCACTATATAACCAGGTTGCGTCGAAAAACTCTTTAGCTTGTTTACTATGAATAAGTCAGATGGTTTTAAGGAAAAGATGTAGATACGGGGTGGTGTTCACCCACAACTCTCCCTCCCACGATCTGCCCTTCATAACAAAAAACTGCCCTGATCGAGTAATAATTCTTGAGCGCCTGAGGTGAAACGAGCGGCGTCCTGCCTGATCCAAATCTTTTTAGTAAATACTTCTTAAAAAGGATTAACACTTGGAGATTCTTTATTTATATTAAAAATATGTGTACAAAATGGTGAACAAATAAGAAGGAATAAAGTGAGAAAAAAGATCAAATTGACGATTGAACTTTCCCCTAAGGAGATTGAGGTAGCAAAGGTCGAAATCTCCGAAAGAATTAGCCAGTTGGATGTGGGCGCTGGTGAGGGGAAAGAATTGATAGCCCTGTACCAGGCCCTTAAGCAAGCTCACAAAGGAGAGAAAGCGAAGTGAAGGTGAAGAATAGATTTATCTGAGACATCGACGACATTGAGATCATCGGAACTGGCGAAGAAATTGATCGCCTAACAGAGGAGCTCATGAAAGAAAATCCTGCTCTGACCTATACAGAAGCACATGAGTTGGCGATCAAAAAACTCTCAGATAAAAAACAGGCCGAAGGCCAGCCAAGGCACACAGGAAAGGAGAAATTAAGATGACTAACCCTGAAGGCTGGCAAGGCGACTCAGGCCAACATGTTCGCTATCTAACAGATGATCAACTCGAGAAGTTCTTCCGTGCGATAGATGCTAACTCCGATCATGCGCTCCGAGTTCGGGACACGTGCCTTTTTCCCTTGATGTTGAGCTATGGGCTTCGATGTGAAGAAGTACATCTGCTCAACGTCCACCACGACATTGACTTGGCTTCCGATCCTCCTCGAATTTGGATCACGAGGGTGAAGGAGAAGCACTGGCGAACTGACGCTAAGACAGGCGAGAAGGTCTATATAAAAAAGCCTCGGCGTGGCGACTGGTATCCTCTGACCCAGCGAAACGTCGATCGGCTTATGGCCTGGCTCAAAATTCGAAAACGATTCACAAACGACAATTATGGCCCGTTTTTCGTGACCATACAAGGACGACCCATCTCGGCCAACTTCATCTACCACATCACGCAACGGTATGCAGAGAAGGCTGGGATCGAGGGGATGTAGCCTCACATGTTCCGCCACACGGCGGCCGTTCGCATGGCAATGACACGAGATTCGGCCTTTGCGATTAAACAGGCCTTAGGCTACGTCTCCGTATTGAGCACAGAGCATGATGTGCGGCTGTTCGGTAAGAAGAGGCAGAAGATGGCCCTGAAGTAGCTTGCGGCCATCGAATGAGACCAAGATGACTAACAAAGGCCGTAAATTCGGAGTCATAAACGAGTTCGCTTGTGGTGGTATACTCAATGGTGGACGAGCGACAAAGATCGGCGCAGAAGCCAAGCCAGAGACATGAAAGGATGGCAAAATGAAAAGAATAGTCTTTTTCGTGATTCTGCTATTTGTGTCGACGATGGTTTATGGTCAGGAGGGGCTAGGATTCACAACAGGGAATGATATTTTCGACGACTGGAAACACTTCAAGAAAATTTATTTAGAAGGTAGCGAAGATCTTGAAGATCTTCCCGGTTCTCAGCAGTTCACAAAATTTGTTAAAGCAACTGTTGAAACTTTGCAAATAATTATTCTGAATGAATGTAAGTGCAAACCGCAAATTATATTGTTTGACTTTCCATATGGAGTGACTTTGGGCCAAGTATGCGCAGTGACCGGCAAATATCTTGAAGACCATCCCGAACGCCTTCATGAGTTTGCTATCATTTCGATCATTAATGCCTTAAATAAAGCCTGGCCAGCAAAGAAGAAATGAGAGATAAAGATTGGCTCGACGATAACGGACAAATTCTCCGAGAAAGACTTGAAAACTAATTAGCGACGTTTAAGGACTACGACAAGTTCTTTGAAGAGGTTTTGAAGTAAGCAGAGGAACTTGGTCATTATTTAGAGATTCCGGAGACTCGAATAAAGATGAAACACACGCAAATTGAATCTGGTCTTCTGCCCTCATCGCAAAAGCGAAAGGAGCACCCGTTGAATACTGACGATCGGTAGGCTTCGTTCGCACAGAACGTGCTATGCCCAGTAGTGCAGGAGAAGTTCGACTACACACAACCAACGCTCGGTTTTCAAGATTGCCGTCAGTATCCTGAGACGGAAAGGAGCCTGAACGTGAGGCTGCTGACCTCAGACAATTTGAAAGCGAGAGAGCGGCGGAAGTTGTGCCAGAGTTCCACGAACCACTTCACAAACTACAAGTTCGAGCGGAATATTTTGAACTTCCTCTCTACCAAATGATCATGTTCAACCCGAACAAATAAAAAATGCTTTTGGTGCTATTTGTTATATTAGGGCCTTATCTTTTTGAGGAGCTAGTTCGGCAGTTCGCCGGTGGAGTAATTAACATTCCAAACAAGAAGGACCCGGACTACTTCGGTCGTGACCGAGAAATCGTCAATTAAAGGAGCAGACGAGCATCGGCAACAAAGCTGGCCAAAAAGTATCACCTCTCCGTCCATCGAATTAGTCAGATTGTCGATAACTAACAAAATAAGCCCCACGCAGCAAGCAAAAGTTCCTTGACGTACTGGTCAAAGAGATCATTCTCCAGAAGGAACCTTTCATTGTATGGCAACAGCCGTTTGACACCTTGTTTGCTCTTGGTGAAGTGTTTAGAGAAAAAGGAATTTGGGGTGAGTGAGGGGAATCGAACCCCCAACCTCCGGATCCACAGTCCGATGCTCTAACCGTTGAGCTACACTCACCACAAAAGGAAGCGATAAATTTTCCCACGTAGGGGCTTTATTGTCAATATTATTAGCCCGGCGCTTGCCCACGAAAGCGCCCGATCCCTCCGCCGCCCTATTTATTACTGCCCCTCGATCAGGTCCAGGACGTCCTCGGCGTCGCGCCATCTTTCCCGGACCTTGACGTGGAGGTCGAGGAAGACTTTGTGGCCGATGATTCCCTCGATCTCGCGCCTGGCATCGATGCCTATCTGTTTTATGAGACTTCCCTGGCGGCCGATTACTATCCGGCGCTGGCTGTCCTTCTCGACGAAGATCGCGGCCTTGACGACGGTTATCGGCCTCGTCTTGCCCGGCTTTTTCCTGTCGGCTTCTTCCTTGGCTTCGATCGACTCGGCCAGGACGGCAGTAGAGAAGGGGAGCTCCTGGCTGACCCGGTCCAGGATCTTTTCCCTTACGATCTCGGCGAAGAGGAAGCGGTCGGTCCGGTCGGAGATTTCCTCGCCGGAGTAAATCTTTTCGGCTTTCGGCAGGTTGTCGTAGATCAGCTTTTCAAGGACGTCGAGATTGTCGCCTTTGAGAGCCGAGATGGGGATTATCTCCCGGAAAGGGAAGAGGTCTTTGTACCTGTCGATTATGGGCAGGATTTTGTCTTTGCGGACGACGTCGACTTTGTTGATGAGCAGGAAAACCGGCCTGGTCGTCTTTTTCAGGATCTCGAGCGCGAATTCGTCGCCGTGGCCGAAGGACTCGGAGCCGTCGATGAGCAGGCAGATGAGGTCGGAGGTCTGCAGGGCCGAGAAAACGAAGTTCATCATCCGCCTGTTCAGGGCGTGCAGCGGCTTGTGTATCCCGGGATTGTCGACGAAGATGATCTGGCCCCTGTCCGTCGTCTTGATGCCGAGGAGGCTGATCCTGGTCGTCTGGGGCTTGTCGGAAACTATGGACACCTTCTCGCCGAGAAGCGAATTGAGCAGGGTCGATTTGCCGGAGTTGGGGCGGCCGACGAGGGCCACGTACCCGGTCCTGAAAGCCGGCTCCTCTTGCTCCTGCTCCTTCTCCTGCTTTTCGGGCGCTTTATTTTCTTTTTCCATCGGTTATTCCCTTGATTTTCAGGCCTCGCCGCTCGGTTTCTCTCCGGCGCGGCCGGCCCTTCTGACCCGCAGTTTCTTGATGGACTTCCGGTCGACGTCCAGAACCTCGAAGTCCAATCCCTTGATGGGCACGATTTCGCCTTTCTCGGGGAAACGGCCCAGGTGGCTCGCGACCAGGCCGCCGGCCGTGATGAAATCGTCCTCGGCAAGTTCTGTGTCGAACAATTCCTCGAGCTCCTCGACCTCGGTCGCGCCGCTTATCGTGAAATCGAGCGGAGCGTTCTCGGTTATGAGAGCTTCCTCCATGTCGTACTCGTCCTGAATTTCGCCGACTATCTCCTCGACCACATCCTCCATGGTCGCCAGGCCGGAGACGCCCCCGTGTTCGTCGACGACGATGGCCATCTTCTGGCTGGCTTTCTGGAATTCCTTGAGCAGCTCGGACACGGGCATCACTTCCGGAACGAAAATGGCCGGCCGGATCAAGGCCTCTATGGATTGGTTCCGGTGCTTTTCGTCGGCGTATTCGAGCAGGTCCTTGGCCATGACCAGGCCTTCGATATTGTCCAGGCGGTTTTTGAAGACCGGGTAGCGGGAGTATTTTTCTTTTATGATCAGGTCCTTGAGCTCGTCGATGGTCGCTTCCTTCCTGACGCAGACCATGTGGATTCGGGAAGTCATGACCTCTTTGGTCAATTTGTCGCCGAACTCGACGACGCTCCGTAGAAGCTCGTCCTCGCCTTCTTCGATGATGCCCTCGTCGGTGGCATCGTCGATGAAGGTCTCTATCTCCTCATCCGAGGCCTCCCTGTTTTCCTCATCCTCCCGGATTTCGGCCCGCTTCTCCAGGGACGAGGCAAGGAGAAGGAGCGGCAGGGTGAAAGCTCTGATCAGCGAATATGAAGGCAGGAAAAACCGGATCACGGCCGGTCTCGAAAAATAAACGATCAGGCGCGGAACGGCTTCGAAAAACAGAGCATAAGACAGAATTATGACCAGCAGGGCGGTCAGGGGATAAGTCCTCGTCCACGGGAAAATGACAAAGAAGAATATGAGCAGGGCGACCAGAAAGAAAATGCGCGTCAGCTCCACCGCGAGCTTGATGCACTTGAATTCCTCGAGTATCTTTTCGCGTTTCTGTTTTTCCCAGTCTTCGAGGGTCCGGCTCAGAAAAATCCTGGAAACCGGGCTTATCGAGACGTAAAAAAGCGACACCATGAACAGGCCGGCCGCGGTTATCGCGAACCCGGCCCACAATATGACTTCGACGTTCATGACTCCAGCATCCGGGCTGCTTTTTCCTCCTCCCGGTCCATGGCCTTCGAATGGTCGTATCCGAGCAGGTGAAGGAAAGAATGGGTGATGAGGATCTCGATTTCTTTGACCAGGCCGTGGCCTGCGGCCCGGCCCTGGCTGTAAGCCGCCGGCACGGAAACGACTATGTCGCCCAGATAGAACTCCCCGTCGGCCGCCGTCTCCCTGATCGGGAAGCTCAGGACGTCGGTCGGCCGGTCCTCTTTCCGGTACTTCCTGTTAAGAGTTCTTATCGCTTTCCGGCCGCAGAAGACGAGGGTCAAACCGGCGTTTTTCACTCCGTAGAACCTGGTTAGGCGCTCGAGCGCCGCCTTGAACCTCATGAGAGGCAGGCGGTGTTTTCTCTGGCGGTTTATGACCTCGATCATTCTTTGGCCACTTTCGCGCTTGTTTCCTTCGCGGGCCTATCTCCCTTCACGGCTCCCTCATTCGCCGCAACATCCTTCACAGCCGCAGCTTCCTTCGCGGGCGCCGCTTCCTTCACAGCCGCCTGCTTCGCCCCGGCCGGCTCGGCTTCGAAGGCGAAACCGGGATAGCTGACCCGCGGATGATAGATGGTGAACAGGGTGGTCAGGAAGGATAAGGCGATCTCCCGCAGTTCGCGCAGCGAAAAATCGCAATCGTCTAACTGGCCGTCCTGGAGAACGGCGTTGAATATGTCCGTGATCACTTTTTTCAAGGCTTCTTTGGTCGGCACTTTCAGGCTCCTGGAGGCGGCCTCGACCGCGTCGGCCAGCATGATCAAGGCCGTTTCCTTGGTCTTCGGCCTGGGCCCGGGATAGCGGTAGCTTTCCTCACCGATCTTTTCGTGTTGTGGATTGTAAGCCTGCTTGGCTTTGTAATAAAAAAACCTGACCAGGGAGGTGCCGTGATGCTGCTCGATTATGTCCATCAGGGCTCGGGGAAGATGCAGCTTCCTGCCCATTTCCACCCCTTCTTTGACGTGGTTGATGATGACCAGGGTGCTCATCGAGGGTTTCAGGTCCCGGTGCATGTCGAACGGCCGGTCCTGGTTCTCGATGAAGTATTCGGGCATTTTCAGTTTGCCTATGTCGTGGTAAAGGGCGCCGGCCCGGACGAGCCTGGTGTCGAGCCCCAGGGCTTCGGCGGCTTTTTCGGCCAGGGTGGAGATTATGAGCGAGTGGTGATAAGTGCCGGGAGCTTCGAGGCTCATCTTCTTGAATATGGGCAGGTCGGTGTTAGTCAGTTCGATGAGCTTGGAAGCGGTGATGAATCCGAAGGAGTTCTCGACCAGCGGCAAGAACAGGAAAGCCAGGGCCCCGCTCAGGACGCCGCCGAGGAAAGAGAAAAGGATTTCGATTATGAAAACCAGCGGTTCGCTTCCGCCCTGAAGCAGGTGATAGCCAACGAGAAAAAGAACGTAAACGCCGGGTATGAACGAGTAACTCGCCCGGAGCACGGCCGCCCGGTATCTCCTTTTACGGAAGTGGCTGACTCCGTAAAAGGCGGCCAGGCCGCCCAGAAAGGAGAAGACCATGATATGCAGGTCCATGCCGAGCAGGAACCCGGCTGCCAGGCTGTTGAGGATGGCGAAGATTATGGCCATGGCCTCCGGTATAAGCGAAGCGAAGATCAATGTCCCGACCTGGAGGGGGAAGGCATAATAATAGATTTCGGGTTCGGACCAGGGAAATGAAGTCGCGTTGGCCCCGAGGAGAACGGCCAGGGCCAGGAATATCTTGTACAAGATGAAATTGCCGGCGAGCAGGGTGCCCGCCATACGGAAATAATTGAGGGCCTGGTCTTTTTTGTAGGCCGAGCTCAGATAGAGCCAGAGGGCGAAAAAGAGGAGGGAATAGAGGAGAAAACTGCCGGCGAAATCAGGCAGGAAGCTCAACCTTCCGGTCAGGCGCTGGTTGTAGAGGCCCACTATGTGGACGGCCTCCGGCCCAGACTCGTCGCCCTTGCGAATTATGACCCGGCCCTTTTTAACGGTATACGTGACCGTGCCGACGGAGTTACGGGCCTGCAGCTTTCTCTGTTCGGTTTCTATCTTGTTGTAATTAGCGTTCGGGGTGAGAAGGATTGAGCCTAAATTGGCCAGAACGGCTCTGGACCGGTCGGGAAAATCGAGGCCGGAGATGGCTTCGTTGAGGGCCGCCTCGCTCTCTTTGAGGTCGAGCACCCTTTCCACCGGGACCTGTCTTTCCGTGCCGCGCAGATCGACCAGCAGCAGGCCGCGTTCCCTTTCACCGTGGGCGAAAAGGTTTTTCGACAGCACGACGCCGCGGGAGAAGATGCCGGCCAGGGCGCCGACCAGGCTTTCCTCGAGCTCCACCGCGAATTTGAGCCGGGCCAGAGTGGCGATGTCCTGCGGTTCGAGCTCGATGCTCAGGCTGTCGATTATCGCCCGGCGCAGCGGCTCGTAGGATCTGGGGTCGGGATTCTGCTTGACCCAGTCGCGGCCGGCGGCGAAAAGCTGGCGCACCTTGTCCTCGGTGTTGCCCAGAATGTTCGGGTCGTAACTGTAAACCGGCAGGACGCGGTTCTCGGCTTCGGCCTTTTTTTTCTCGGTGGCTTCGGTGTCCTCGACGATGAGGTCGAACGGGGCGACGATGTCGGCCGGAGCTATGTCGCCGGTGGCTATGACCGGCATCCGGCTGGACGGGACGTAGGATTGAATAATCGAGATCACGGCCACGACCAGAAACAGAAAGGTCCAGGGGCTGGAGAAAAAGCGCTTGATTGGCGGAAGAGGCTTATCCGCTTTTGGCTGTGAGCCGCCGTTTGCGACCGGGGCTTTTATTTCGGCCCGTTTGAAAAGCCGGATGTTCTCGAAGCCGATTATGCCCATTATTCAGTCCGTCGTCTGTTCCGCTTTTTCGTAAGCTTTGATGATTTTCTGAACCAGGGGATGGCGGACGACGTCCTTCTCGTTGAAGTAAACGAAGATTATCTGTTTTATTTCGGACAGAATCTTGATGGCCTGGATGACGCCTGATTTGGCCGGCTGGGGCAGGTCGATCTGGGTTATGTCGGCCGTGATGACCAGTTTGGAGTCGAAGCCCTGCCTGGTCAGGACCATTTTGAGCTGCTCCCGGGTCGTGTTCTGAGCCTCGTCGACGATGATGAACGCGTTGTTCAGGGTTCTGCCCCGCATGAAAGCGATGGGCGCGATCTCGATTATTCCCTTTTCGATCAGGCGGCTGGCATATTCGTAGCGGGAAAGCTCGAACAGGGCGTCGTAGAGCGGCCGGAGGTAAGGGTCGACTTTCTGGGCCACATCCCCGGGCAGGAAGCCCAGTTTTTCGCCGGCCTCGACGGCCGGCCGGGTGAGGATTATCCGCTCGACGAGCTTGTTCTGAAGGTAAGTCAGGGCCATGGCCATGGCCAGATACGTCTTGCCCGTTCCGGCCGGGCCTATGCCGAAGACGAGGTCGTTCTCGTTGATGGCCTTGATGTAGTTCTGCTGGTTGAGGCTGCGGGGGCTGACCGATTTCCGGGGCAGTATCAGGGGCTCGGACGGAGAAAAAGCCTCGAGGCCGTTGCCCGAACTGGACTCGAGAAGATCCAAAGATATGAGGAAGTCTTCTTCTTTGAGGCGGCGGCCTTTTTGCTCGAGATCGGCCATTTTGGCGAAGTAGCGGCCGGCGAACTCGGCTTTGGCCGTCGGCCCTTCGATGATCAGGCGGTCGCCGCGGACGGCCAGGCTGACGCCGAGCCGTTCTTCGAGTTTCTTCAACGTTCTGTCCAGAACGCCCGAGAAGGCGGATCCGGCGCAAAAGGATTGTACGATTTTTTCCATTTCGGATTCAGATAAGACGAGGGTGTTTCAAATTTATTCGACCAAATCAGCAATTAGTCATTTATTAGCTTCAATAATGACCGACCGGAAGACCTTTGTCAAGGTTTTTAGCCGCCCGCCGGGCCCGAAGAAAAGACGGCCGGGATTGACCCAAGGCCCTAAAAAACTCATATCTTGCTGAATAAATTATAGATAATGGCGGGCCGGCCGCCTCCCACCTTGAAAAAAAACCGCGGCTGTTATATAAATTTGTCTCGGCCTGCCGGGGCGTGCCGGGCAGGACGGACTTAAAGGAGACGGTATGGAAAAAGAATTCAGCAATATCGCCATCCCGACGAGCCTTTACAAGAAGCTCGAGGAGTTCATCAAGGGAACCGAATTCAGCTCAGTTTCCAGTTTCGCGGCCAAAGTCCTGCGGGAATCAATGAGCAAGGAAGAGCCGGAAACCCAGGTTTTCACCAAGGAAGAGGAAGAGAAGGTCAAGGAGAAACTCAAAGCCCTCGGATACATAGATTAACCGCAGCCGGGCTTTACCCTTTTATTTTTTGCCTCGAATCAAGGGAGGATTGAATGATCCAGCCACATGGCGGGAAGCTCATCGAAAGATGCCTGACGCCCGAAGGCAGGCGCGAAATTCTCGAGCGCCGCGACCAATTTTTGAGCATCCGGCTCGATTCCGGCCTCGTTTCGGACGTCGAGAACCTGGCCGCGGGCGTTTACAGCCCGCTCGAAGGATTTCTCGGCGAGGAGGATTTCAAACATGTCCTGGCTCACATGAGGCTGGCCGACGACACGCCCTGGACCATTCCCATCGTCCTCGACGTGAGCCGGGAGACGGCGGCCAGAGTCAAGGCCGGCGACAGAATCCTGCTCGAGACGGCCGGCGGCCAGCCGGTGGCTGTTTTAAATCTTCGGGAAAAATACGGCTTCGACAAGAAAGAAACGGCCCAGGCCGTGTTCGCGACTTCCGATCCGGCCCATCCGGGTGTGGCCGCGGTCATGGCCATGAGAGACGTCCTGCTGGCCGGGCCGGTCGATCTCATCCAATCGGTCCCGACGGCTTTCGATCGTTTCAAGCTGACACCGAAGGAAACCAGGATACTGTTCAGGGAGAAAGGCTGGCGGACTGTGGTCGGTTTTCAGACCAGGAACACGCCTCATATCGGTCACGAATACGTTCAGAAAACGGCCCTGACCTTCCTGGACGGCATTTTCATCAACCCGGTCATAGGCAAAAAGAAAAAGGGTGATTTCAGGGACGAGGTCATCCTGGCCTCCTACGAAGAGCTGATCAAGCACTACTACCTCAAGGAGACGGCCGTCATGGCCATTCTCCAGATGGAGATGCGCTATGCCGGGCCGCGGGAAGCCGTCCATCACGCCATCGTCAGGAAAAACTTCGGCTGCACTCATATCATAATCGGCCGCGACCATGCCGGCGTGGGCAACTACTATCCGCCGTATGCGGCCCAGGACATATTCCAGGATTTTCCCGACCTCGGCATAGCCCCGCTTTTTTTCAGGTCTTTCTATTACTGCAAGAAGTGCGGGGCGGTGGTCAACGAAAAGATATGCCCTCATCCTTCGTCCGAACATATCGAGTTCAGCGGCACGAAGATCAGGAACATGCTGGTCAACGGCCAACTGCCGCCGCCGGAGCTCATGCGGCCGGAAGTGGCCCGGGTGGTGATGGGTTTCGAGAATCCGTTCAACGACTGAGCCGGCTCGGGGGAGCCGGTGAAAGGCAAAGAACCAAGATGAAGCGAAGAAAAGTGTTGATAGCCGGATTGGATTGCGCCCCGCCGGGTCTCGTCTTCGGTGCCGGCGCCAAGCTTCCCGTTCTGGATAACCTGCGCCAGAAAAGCATGTGGGGGAATCTGCGCAGTTGCGATCCGCCCATAACCATCCCGGCCTGGATGGTCATGTCGACCGGCCTTGATCCCGGGCGTCTCGGCTTGTACGGCTTCCGGCACAGGACCGGTTATTCTTACAAGGATATGTGGATCGCCAACTCGCGGGCCGTCCGGGCCAGGAAAATGTGGGATTACATCGGCGAAAACGGCGGCCAGAGCGCCGTCGTCAGCGTTCCGCCGAGCTATCCGCCGTACCCGGTCCAGGGGAATCTCATCTCCTGCTTCGTCACCCCGCCCGGCACCGACAAGGATTATACCTATCCGGCTTCGCTCAAGTCTGAAATCGAGGAGCGCTTCGGCCGGTACATTTTCGACGTCGTCTTCAGAACCGAAAACCGGGACGAGATCTTGAAGGGCCTGTACGACATGGCCGAGCGCAGGTTCGAGGTCATGCGCTGGCTGGCCGGAGCCAAGCCGTGGGACCTGTTCATGTTCGTCGAGATCGGAGTCGACCGCATCCATCACGCTTTTTGGAAATTCATGGATCCGGAACACCACCTTTACCAGCCCGGCAACAAGTACGAGAACGCCATAAAGGATTATTATCTTTACCTGGACGGCAAGCTGGGCGAGCTTCTTTCGGGCCTCGACGACGAGACGGCCGTGCTCGTCGTTTCCGACCACGGCGCCAAAAGGATGAAAGGCTGCTTTTGCATCAACGACTGGCTGATTGAGAAAGGCTGGTTGAAGGTCAAGGAGAGGCCGACGACTCCGAAGAAGTTCGAGGATCTCGAGGTTGACTGGGCGAAAACCAGGGCCTGGGCCTGGGGCGGCTATTATGCCAGGATCTTCCTGAACGTGGAGGGCCGTGAGCCGCGAGGGTCCATCGCTCCGGAAGACTACGAGCGCGTCCGGGATGAGCTCGCGGCCGAGATAATGAATATCCGCGGCCCGGCCGGCGAGGAGTGGGCGACGAGGATCATCAAACCCCAGGAGCATTACGAAGTTCTGGAAGGCGACTACCCGGACATGATGGTTTATTTCGACGACCTGTACTGGCGTTCGGCCGGAACTCTCGGTTACGGTACCATGTACCTGCCCGAGAACGACACCGGCCCCGACGATGCCGTCCACGATTACGACGGCATATATATTCTTTACGATCCGGTGAGCCGCGTCCGGGGGCGGAGGGACTCGAGCATAATCGACATCGCCCCGACCGTCCTCGATATGATGGGCATTCCGGCCGGGGAAGGCATGAAGGGAAAAGTAATAACCCGATAACCTGAAAGAGAGAAGGAGTGATCGACCGAAATGTGTGAGGACAAAGCAGGTTTTACCCTATGGTTTACCGGGCTGCCGTGTTCCGGGAAATCGGCCGTGGCCGACAGGGTGGCCGGGGCTCTCAGAGAGTGCGGCCGCCGCGTGGAGAGGCTTGACGGCGACATCGTCAGGAAGGGCCTGACCCGCGATCTGGGCTTTTCCAAGGACGACCGCGACGAAAACATAAGGCGGGTGACTTTCGTGGCCAAACTTCTTTCGAGGAACGGCGTCGCGGTCCTCGCGTCATTCATTTCGCCTTACCGGGTGATGAGGGATAAGGCCAGAGCCGAGACCACCAACTTCATAGAGGTCTACACCAGGTGCCCGGTGGAGGTTTGCATGGGGAGAGACGTCAAGGGCATGTACCAGAAGGCCCTGGCCGGTGAGATAAAAGAATTTACCGGGGTATCCGATCCCTACGAGGAACCGCTGAAACCGGAACTCGTTCTCGACACGGACAAAGAAACTCTCGAAGAAAGCACCGCCCGGGTGCTCGAATATCTGGAAGAAACGGGGATTCTATAATGTCTTCTTTCCTGGTTACGGGCGGGGCGGGCTTCATCGGCTCGCATATCGCCGGGACTTTAGTCGAGAGAGGCGAGAGAGTCCGCGTCCTGGACAATCTGCTGACCGGCAATCTGGCCAACATGACCTCTTTCGCCGGCCGGGTTGAATTCCTCGAGGGCGACATCCGCGACCTCGAGGTTTGCCGCCGGGCCGTGGCCGGAGTCGACTACGTTATCCACCAGGCGGCCCTTCCGTCCGTGCCGCGCTCGGTCAAAGATCCCAGGCTGTCCAATGAGATCAACGTCGGCGGGACGCTCAACCTGCTCGTCTGCGCCCGGGAGGCAGGCGTGAAGAGCTTTGTCCTGGCTTCCTCATCTTCGGTTTACGGCGGCGACGAGCGCCTGCCGAAGATCGAAGGCCAGGAGGGCCAGCCGCTCTCGCCGTATGCCCTGACCAAGCTGGCCGCCGAGAAATACGCCGTCCTTTTCCACGAACTTTACGGCCTGAATACGGTAGCGCTCCGGTATTTCAATGTTTTCGGGCCGCGCCAGGATCCGGCCTCGCAGTACGCGGCCGTCGTGCCGCTTTTCATGACCAGAGTGCTGAGAGGGGAAAGGCCGGTGATTTACGGTGACGGCGAGCAGTCCCGGGATTTCACCTATGTGGCCAATGTGGTCGAGGCCAATATCCTGGCCGCCCGGTCGGAGAAAGCGGCCGGGCGAGTCATGAATATCGCCTGCGGTGAAAGTTACAGTGTGAATTTCCTGCTCGAGACGGTGGGCAGGCTGGCCGGCCGCGAGGTTCAGGCCGTTCATGAGGGCCCGAGGCCGGGCGACATCAAACATTCCCTGGCCGATATCGGACAAGCCAGCGAAATACTCGGTTTCCGGCCGTCGGTCGGATTCCGGGAGGGCCTGGAAAGAACGATCAAATGGTATATCGAGATGGAGAAGGAGAAATCGGGATGAACAAACTCGCCTCGACCATGGAGAAGAAAATTCTGTCGCACGAGGCCAGAATCGGCGTCATCGGCCTCGGCTATGTCGGCCTGCCGTTGGTAAAAACATTTCTTCATAAAGGTTTTCCGGTCACCGGTTTCGACGTCGACCGGCGTAAAGTGGATATGCTCAACCGCGGCCGGAGTTACATACGCCACATCACCGCCAACGAGTTGAAGAAATTCCTGGCCGCAAAAAAGTTTTACGCCACCTCGGATTTCGGCCGGTTAAAGGAATCGGACGTCATCGTCATCTGCGTCCCGACTCCGCTCGACGGCCACGGCAATCCGGACCTGTCCTTCGTCCTGAATACGACGGCGACCATCGCCGGGAATTTGCGGCGGGGCCAGCTGGTCGTTCTCGAAAGCACGACCTATCCCGGAACGACCGACGGGGCCATGAAGCCCATCCTGGAGGCCGGCGGGCTGCGGGCCGGCCTGGATTTCTTCCTGGCTTTCTCGCCGGAAAGGGAAGACCCGGGCAACCGCGATTACTCGACATCGACCATTCCCAAAGTGGTCGGCGGCTTGACCAAAGATTGCCTCAGGCTGGCCAGGGCGCTTTACGACGAGATCGTAGTCAAGACGGTCCCGGTTTCATCGACCAGAGCGGCCGAGGCGACCAAGCTCCTGGAGAATATCTTCCGTTCGGTCAATATCGCCCTGGTCAATGAGCTCAAAATCATCTTCGACCGAATGGGCATCGACATCTGGGAGGTCATCAGGGGGGCGTCGTCCAAGCCGTTCGGCTTCATGCCTTTTTACCCCGGTCCCGGGCTGGGCGGTCACTGCATTCCGATCGATCCTTTTTATCTGACCTGGAAGGCCAAGGAATTCGATTACAACACCCGTTTCATCGAGCTGGCCGGCGAGATCAATACCAGGATGCCCTATTACGTCGTCGACAGGACCATAGCCGGGCTTAACGAGCGGGGGAAAGCCATAAAAGGAGCCAACGTGCTCGTGCTGGGCATCGCCTACAAAAAAGACATAGACGATCCGCGCGAGTCACCCTCGCTCAAGATAATAAGCCTGCTTCGGGAAAGAGGGGCCCGGGTCTCGTACAACGATCCTTATATCGCGAAGTCGGCCGGGCACCGCGAATACCCAGGCCTGGATTTGAATTCGGTGCCTTTGACCGCGGCCCGTCTGAAAAGGGCCGACGCCGTCGTCATCGCCACCGACCATTCTGTTTACGATTATAAGTGGATAGTAAAACACGCCCCGCTCGTCATCGATACGAGAAACGCCGTCAGGGCTAAGAGGAAAAACGTCGTCAAGGCCTGAGCCTGCTGCGGGTTTCCGGCCTCAGCAGATGCGGGGCAGGAGCTCGGTCGTCAACGGCTCGAGGAGCCGCAAACCGCCGGCCGATGTTTTCAGGAGCAGCTCGCCCGGCCGGCCCTGGCTGCGGCCGATTTGGCCGATGACGGCGGCTTTCCGGCCGAGTTCCGACCGGCGGATGGCCTTGACCATGTTTTCGGCTTTGCCGCCGGGTGCGACGACGACGGCCTTGCCCTCCGAAGCTAAAAACAGCGGATCGATGCCCAGAATGTCGGCCGCCGCCTGGACCGACCGGCTGAAAGGGATGAGTTCCTCTTCGATGAGGACCGGGTAGGGGAGGCGTTCGGCAAGCTCGCAGAGTATCGTGGCCAGACCGCCCCGGGTCAGGTCGCGCATCCACAGGGCGCCGGTTCTCCAGAGATTCAGCAGAAAGAGGAGCGGAGCCGTATCGCTTCTCGCGGCCGTTCTGATCGGGAATTCGCCCCGGGCCGACATGACGGCCAGGCTGTGGTCGCCGGGCTCGCCTGTCACGATTATTTTGTCGCCGGGCCGTATGGCCTTCAGCGCGGGCCTGGCGATGACCTTTCCGACGCCCGAGGTGTTGATGAACAGCTTGTCGGCCTGGCCCTGCCTCACGAGTTTGGTGTCTCCGGTGACGACCAGGACGCCGGCCCTGTCGGCCGCCGACCTGACTGACCGGAGGACTCTGCCGATCACGGCTTCGTCGAGCCCTTCTTCGATTATAAAAGCCAGAGACATATAGCGGGGTTCGGCTCCGGCGGCTATCAAGTCATTGACCGTACCGTATATCGCCAGCTTGCCGATGTCTCCGCCGGGGAAAAATAGAGGGTGGACGACATAGCTGTCCGTCGTCAGGGCCAGACCGGACGGAAGCAGGGCCGAGTCGGAAAGCTCGTTGAGAAACCTGTTGCCCAGGTTGTCGAGGATCGGGCCGCTGATGAATTCGCGCATCAGGCGGCCGCCCGAACCGAGTTCAAGCGGCATCTTGTTCATTTCTGTTGTCCTCCGGTTGGTCCGAACTTGTAATGGATGAGGCAGGCGCCTTCGTAAGAAACCATGCAGGGGCCGAGAGGCGAGTCCGGAGTGCATTTTTTCCCGAATTGAGGGCACTCCTCGGGCCTGGCTTTCCCCTTGACGACTTCACCGCACAGGCAGCCCGGAAGGCCCCGGATCTTCTCTCTCAGGTTTATTCCGTATTTTTCGGCCGCGCTCCAGGCCGAGAAGGCAGGCCGGACTTTAAGGCCGCTGCGGGGAATCAGGCCGAGGCCGCGCCAGGAGGCGTCGTAAGGCTCGAGGACTTCGGCCATGAGCGCTGTGGCCGCCGGGTTGCCTTCCGGCCTGACGGCCCGGGCGTATTCAAGCGAGACCTCGGGCTTGCCGGATGTCAATTGTCTTAAGATCGCGAGGACGCCGAGCAGCACGTCGCCGGGTTCGAAGCCGGCGATCGCTCCCGGAATCCGGTATTTTTCGGCCACGAACGAATAAGGGTAGGCCCCGATGATGGCCGAGACGTGACCGGGATAAAGAAATCCGGTCACGGCCATATCACCCGATTTGAGGATATGTTCGAGGGCCGGAGGGATGAGCCAGAAGGCGGTCAGGACGGAGAAATTGCCGAGCTTTTCGCTCGCGGCCTGCCTGATGACGTAAGCTATGGAAGGAATGGTCGTTTCGAAGCCGGCCCCGAAAAAAACGACTTCGCGATCCGGCCGGCGGCGGGCTTCGTCGAGAGCCTCGGCCGGCGAATAAACCACTCTGATTTCCGAGCCTTTGGCCGGAACCGTTCTCTGGAGAGAGCCGATTCTCGTCGGCACTCTGGTCATATCGCCGAAAGTGGCCAGAGTCAGGTTGTTATGTCCGGTGGCCAGATTGATGGCTGCTTGATGAAAGACGTCGGGAGTGATGCACACCGGGCATCCGGGCCCGGAAATCATCTCCACCCCGGCCTCGAGCAAGAGCGGGGAGAGGCCGTTCCGGAAGATGGTCATGGTGTGGGTGCCGCAGATTTCCATTATTTTTACCGGCCGGGCCATGCCGGAGGTCAGGCCGGAGATTCCGGCCAGCAGGGCTTTGATGCCTTTCGGGCTGCGCAGTTCTTTCATGGTCTACGGATAATTGAGAAGGCGGCTCCAGAGCTTCCGCCGTGCGGCCTTCGGGTTCAGGACTTTTCCAGTTCCTGAAAAAGCTTGAGAGTCTTCCTGGCTTCCTTCCCGTCCAGGACCGATATGGCGAAACCGGCGTGGACTATCACCCAGTCACCGGTCTTCACGCCGGGAACCAGGCTGAAGTTAGCTTCGACCCGGCTTCCCATATAGTCCACGACACCCTGCCCGGAAGGATCGAGCTTGACTATTTTCCCCGGAACGGCCAGGCACACGGTCATTTCCTCCGCTTGACTCTAAAGTTTAGCAGAGCGCTGCCGGCTTGTCCAATCCGGCCGGAGCGGCGGGTTTGAAATGCCCCGGGGGCATGCTATAATTGCCTGCATGTCCGACCGGTTGGAAGGCTATATAAAACCCGGGACTCCGGAATATGAGATCCTCAAAACCATAGATTTTGCCCGGCTTCCGGTGCATGTGGCTGTGATCATGGACGGCAACGGCCGCTGGGCCAGGAAGAGGGGGATTTCGAGGATCGAAGGCCATAAAGCCGGAGCCGAATCGGTCCGGGAGGTAGTCGAAGCCGGCGCCCGTCTGGGTCTCAAATACCTGACCCTTTATGCTTTTTCGAGCGAAAACTGGAAGAGGCCGGCCGACGAGGTCCGCCGTCTCTGGGGCCTGCTCCGCAACTATCTGAAAAATCAGGACCGGGTGCTGGTCGAGAATGACCTGAAACTCAGAATCATCGGCCGCCAGGAGAGAATCCCGGCCTCGGTCTTGCGCGAACTGCGAAGGGTGGAACGGCTGACGGAGAATAACAAGCGTATGACCGTCGTCATGGCTCTCAACTACGGCGGCAGAACGGAAATCGTCGACGCCGCCCGCCGCCTGCTGGCAGAAAGGGCGGTAGCTCCCGACCGTCTCGATGAGGATACCTTCGGCCGGTATCTGTATACGGCCGGCTTGCCCGATCCGGACCTGCTGATCAGGACCAGCGCCGAGCAGCGGATATCGAATTTCCTGCTCTGGCAGATCGCTTACACGGAATTATGGATAACCGACGTTCTCTGGCCCGATTTCCGAAGGCTCCACCTGCTCCAGGCGATCGCCGATTATCAGAAGAGAGAGCGCAGGTTCGGCGATGTCACAAGCGGCCCGGCGACCGGCGCGGACCGCGGGCCTGGCCAAAAACGGAAAGAAAGAGAAGCGGAATAAATGAGCCTTCTGAAAAGAACCCGGACGGCCGTCCTGCTGATTGCTTTCGTTTTCGTCGTCGTTCAGTATGCCCCGAGATGGGCCTGGTTTATTTTTTCCCAGGCGTTCATCCTGGCGGCCATGATCGAATTTTACGCTCTGGCCGAAAAGCGCGGCCTTTTTCCCAGACGCTGGTTGGGGATATTACTGGCCTTGCTTCTGGGCTTCGGATTTTACCTGCATAATTTGCCGATCGAGGTCATGCTTTTCGCCGTTCTTCTCGTCTCGGCTTTGTATTTCGTTTTCACGGTCAACCGGATCGAAAAACTCGCCTCCTTTCCGGCCTCTTTCGCCATAACGGTCATCGGAATCTTTTATATCTCTTTCCCCTTGAATTACCTTTATTTAGGGCGCCATGAATTCGGGCCCTATCACCTCTATTTTCTGTTTGGCATTATTTTCCTGGGCGACACCGGGGCCATGTTTATAGGCAGCGCTTTAGGCAAGAGAAAGATGACGCCTGTTGCCAGCCCGAAAAAAACCTGGGAAGGGAGCTTTGGCGGCATAATTTCCGCCTGCGGCGGGGCGCTTCTGGCCCGTTTTGTTCTGGCTGGTTTTTCCCCGGCCATCGGGGCTCTGCCCTTAAGCACGACGCTTTTAACCGGGTTTTTCGTCCATGCCGCGGCTCAGATTTCCGACCCGTTAGAGTCGCTCTTCAAGAGGGCGGTCGGAGTCAAGGATTCCTCCAACGCCCTTCCCGGCCACGGCGGCTTCCTCGACCGGATCGACAGCCTGATTCTGGCCAGCCCGCTCTTCTATTTCCTGGTCAGGTACTTCTGGAAGTGAATGGCCCGGCATGACAAGGCTGATTTCCATACTCGGCTCGACAGGATCGATCGGCACCAATGTCCTCAAAGTCGTGGATAAGATGCCGGGGGCTTTTCGGGTGGCCGCTTTGGCCGGTGGGCGAAACGCCGGGCTGATGGCCGAGCAAATCGAGAAATACCGGCCGTCGTTCGTTTCAGTCCTGGACAAGAAACAGGCCGAATCAATCAGGTCCAGAGCCAGGCGTTTCGGAACCAAAGTGCTCTGGGGAGACACCGCCGCCGAGGAGATAGCCTCTCTCGACGGCGTCGACATTGTGATTTCGGCCATAACCGGTATGGCCGGTTTCCGTCCGACTCTGGCTGCGGCCCAAAAAGGGACGGTCCTCGCCCTGGCCAACAAGGAATCGATGGTCGTCGGCGGCCGTCTGATCAGGCAGGCGGCCCGGCGGTTCCGGACGAAAATTGTCCCGGTCGACAGCGAGCACTCCGGCGTTTTTCAGTGCCTCTGCGGGAGGCGGAAGAAGTTCGTCAGGCGGCTTATTTTGACCGCCTCCGGCGGGCCTTTTTTCAGGACGCCTGCGGCCGAGATTAAAAACAAGACCGTGGCTCAAGTTCTCCGCCATCCCCGCTGGCATATGGGCCGGAAAGTGACAGTCGATTCGGCGACGATGATAAACAAAGGTCTGGAGCTCATCGAGGCCCGCTGGCTTTTTGATTTTCCGCCGGATAAGCTCGACGTCCTGATCCATCCTCAGAGTGTCGTCCATTCCCTGGTCGAGTTCGAAGACGGATCGATTTTGGCCCAGCTCAGTGCGACCGACATGAAGATCCCGATTCAGTACGCCCTGACGTATCCGGAGCGGGTGAATTCCTCGCTGCCCCGCCTGGATTTGGCCGGTGTCAAACGGCTCGAATTTTTCCCGGTCGACGTCCGCCGCTATCCTTTGTTTCAGACCGCGAGAGAGGCCCTCGAGTCAGGAGGAAGCGCGCCCGTGGCTCTGAACGCGGCCAACGAGACGGCCGTGGCCGCTTTTCTGAATGCTTCCATAGGCTTCACGGATATAGCCAGGGTGGTCATCGAAGTCCTGGACCGCTATGTGCCGGGGCCGACGGATTCGGTCGGAGCGGTCTTCGAAATTGACCGCCAGGCCAGACGGCTGGCCGAAGATTCTATTATTCTCAGAAAGAAAGGCTGATCATGCCTACGATATTGGGTACCATCATCGCGTTTATCATCGTATTCGGCGTTCTGGTTTTCGTCCACGAGTTCGGGCATTTCTTCATGGCCAAACTGTTCGGCGTGCGCGTCGAGGTTTTTTCCTTCGGTTATGGGAAAAGAATCTGGGGCGTAAAGAAAGGCGAGACCGATTACCGGATAAGTATCGTGCCGATGGGCGGTTACGTCAAACTGCTTGGCGAGGGCATGTTCGAAAAGGATAAGAAGCTCGAACCCAATGATCTCATGGCCAAACCCCGCTGGCAGAGATTCCTCATCCTGGTCATGGGACCGGTGATGAACATAGTCCTGGCCGTGGTTCTGGTCGCCGTCATAAACATTGTCGGTGCCCAGGTCCCCGAGTATCAAGACCAGAAACCGGTCGTCGGCTGGATAGATCCTGGTTCGCCCGCGGAGGGCTCCGGGCTGATGATCGGCGATGAAATATTGAGAATCAACGGCCGGGCGGTCGAGACCTGGACCGACGTCGAAATCGCCGTCGGTTCCAAGCCGGAAAGAACTTTGAGACTCGACGTAAGACGCGACGGCCGGGAAGAGACAGTCGAGCTCAAGACCGAGTCGGTGACCAGGTATCAGATGGGTTATGCCGGGCTGCGGGCCAAGATACTGACACAGCTCCAGATGATCGTTCCGGGATCGCCGGCCGAAGAAGCCGGTCTTGAGCCGGGTGATATTATCCTGGCCGTCGACGGCAAGCCGGTTTATTATTACCAGTTCGTGGAGACCATCGAGGCCAATGCCGGAAAGGAAATCAGCCTGACTGTCGATAGAAAAGGAGAAATCCTCGAAATCCCGGTAACGCCCCGTCTCGAAGGCAAGGTGGGCAAGATAGGCATCGGCCAGATCCCTAAGTCGGTTTTGAAGAAATACAGCTTTTTCCCGGCGATCGGACAAAGCGTCAAAGAAAACATCAAGAACACGACGCTTCTCGTGCGGTTTCTGAAGGATCTTTTCAGGGGGGAAGCTTCGACCAAACAGCTTGGCGGTCCGCTCGACATCGCTTCTTTCTCCTATGCGGCTATGCGCCTTGGCCTGCTGGCCATGATAAGCTGGATTGCGGTCATCAGCCTTCAGCTCGGCCTCCTCAATCTTTTTCCCATCCCGGTCCTTGACGGAGGCCAGATTTTCGTCCTGGCCGTCGAGGGGATTAGCCGCCGGGACTTGAGTCCCAAAGCCCGGGAAATATGGTTGCAGATCGGCTTCGTCATGTTCATCTTTTTGATAGTCTTCGTGATAATCAACGATATCATCAAACGTTTGCCGAACGGCTGGCAGAGCCTTGTGCCTTTCTGATTTGAAACGCGGGGAGGATTAGACGGATGTTGATAACGGATATGAAGATGCCGTTTCCGCGCCGGCTGACCAGGCCGGTCCGAATCGGCGGAATTCAGGTGGGGGGTGAAGCGCCGGTCTCTGTCCAGTCCATGACCAAGACGCAGACGGCCGATGTCAGGGCCACGCTGGCTCAGATCCGGAAGATGGAAAAGGCCGGTTGCGATATAGTCAGGTTGGCCGTTCCCGACCTTGAAGCCGCCCTGGCCCTGAAGGAAATCAAAAAAAGGAGCGGAATCCCGGTAATCGCCGACATCCATTTCGACCACAGGCTGGCCCTCTCCTCTCTCGAAGCCGGGGTCGACGGACTCAGAATAAACCCGGGCAACATAGGAGCCAGGCACAAAGTGGCCGAAGTCGCCAAAGCGGCCCTGGAACGCATGGTCCCGATAAGAATCGGAGTCAATTCCGGTTCGATCGAAAAAGAGATGGCCGCCAGGTTCGGCGGCCCGACGCCGGAAGCGATGGTCGAGAGCGCTTTGCACCATGTGAGCCTTCTCGAAGAAGTCGGCTTCGATCTGATAAAGATCTCGCTCAAGGCATCCGATATCGCCAGGACTGTCGAAGCCTACCGGCTTCTGGCCGACAGGGTGGACTATCCGTTTCATGCCGGGATAACCGAAGCCGGCACCCTCCTGGCCGGTACCGTCAAGTCCTCGGCAGGCCTTACCCTGCTTCTGGCTCAGGGGCTGGCGGACACGATAAGGATTTCGCTAACGGCTGCTCCGGAGGCCGAAGTTTTCGTGGCCTCGAAACTGCTGAGAAGCCTCGGCCTGAGGAAGAGCGGGCTTGATTTCATTTCCTGCCCGAGCTGCGGCCGCTCGCGCGTCAACCTGGTCCGAATAGCCAATGAAGTGGAAAAAGGGTTGATGAAACTAAAGATAGACATCCCCATGTCGGTGGCCGTCATGGGTTGTCCGGTCAACGGCCCCGGCGAAGCCAGAGAAGCGGACATCGGCATAGCCTGTGATATCGGTGCCGGAATAATTTTCCGGAAGGGTAAACCTTTAAGGAGAGTGCCTGAGGCCCGGCTCGTGCCGGAGTTTCTCAAAGAAGTGGTTGCTTTTGTCGAAGCGAGCAAGAAGAGACAATAAAAAGAAGGGAAGGACGTCTCCGTCCTTCCCTTGATTTTTCAATCGTTCGGTGGGACTGGAAAGCCGGCGGGGGATCAGTCGCCTTTTTCGGTTTTTCTTTCGGTTATAATCCCCACGACTTCGATTCCCGCCCCTCGAATATAATCCATCAGGTCGACGATATTGCCGTATTCGAGATCCTGGTCGACCCTCAGGTATAGTTTCTTTTCGGGAACGGTCAAAAATTCTTCTTCCAAGGCATTCTGAAGATTCTCTCTCAGAACCTGGTCCTGGTTGATATAGATTACGAATCCGTTCGGGGCTCGAATATCTTTCTTCAGGGCCAGGACGACAGGCGGGTTTTCGGGCATCGAGCCGGTGAATTGAGCGCTCGGAAGTTTGACGTCCACGCCCTTCTGAACGAGCGGAGTGACGACCATGAAGATGATCAAGAGAACCAAAAGAACGTCACAGAGAGGTACGACGTTAGGTTCTGAACGAACCTCTTCTTTTGCACCCGCAGTAATTTTCCTAGCCATTTTTACCTCTCGTTCACCCGGCCGCTAAGAGGCCGGGATGCGCTGAATTCAGAGTTTGCCTGCTTCACTCGATCTGATGAAGAAATCAACGATCTGAGAGGAGGTATTTTCCATCTCGGCTTCGTAGATTTCTACCTTTGAATTAAGCAGGTTGAAGCACCAGAGCGCAATGATAGCCACGGCGATGCCGAAGGCTGTGGTAATGAGGGCTTCAGCTATGCCGGCGGCGACCGCGCCGATACCACCCGAGCCGGTCAGAGCCATTCCGCGGAAGGCGTTGATGATGCCGAAAATCGTGCCGAACAGACCAATGAACGGTGAGGATGTAGCTATGGTCGCCATAACGGGCAGGCCTCTTTTCAGATCCTGCGTGAACAGGGCAGCGGCTCTATTGCAACCCCTGACGGCGGTTTCAACCCGTTCCTCCACCGGCAGGTTAGCTTCCTTGCCGGCGAGAAATTCCTGGATGCCAGCGGCTGTAACTCTGGCTAGATGACTACCCTTGTTTTCCTTCTTGGAAGAGAGCGCAAGAGCGTCCTTGACGTTGCCGGCCTTGAGAAGGTCGGCCAGCTTGGGGGCCACTTGTTTGGATTTTTGGCGGGCGCGGGAAAAGGTAAGCAATCGTTCGATGTAGAGATAAATGGTGATGACGGACAGGAGAATCAGAATGATCGCAACCGTTTTGGCCACGACTCCCATGGCCTGCCACATTTCAATCAGACCGAATTGCATGGGTCATACCTCCTTTAAAATATCGAAAGCCATATATAGCTTTTTATTTCAGTTGGAATCTGACTGTAACCGTGAAGACGACCGGACGGGGCCTGCCGTTGATGATCATCGGCTCATAGACCCATTGCCGGACCGCATCGATAGCCGCCTGATCAAGGAGCGGAATGGACCTCAGAACCTTAACGTCCCGCACGCGGCCGTAAACGTCGGTTACGGCTTCGAGGATGACGGTTCCCTCGACCCTGGCCTGCCTGGCGATTTCCGGGTAGACGGGTTCGACTCGCTTGACAAGATTGGGAGGTTTTATCTCGCCGATAGCTCTTACCGGAGCTTCCATCTCGGCCCCGACCACGCCGCCGATGACACCGCCGACCACTCCGCCGAGGACGCCGCCGATAACGCCGCCTTCGACGCCGCCTTCGACGCCGCCTTCGATACCTATGTCGGAGATCACTTCTTCGCCGATTTCTTCAGGGATTTCGACCGGGGCTACCAGGCGTCCGGGTTCGAAAGTCTGGGCCTGAGCCTGAACTGGTTTGATCCTCGTCCTGGTACCGGAACTCTTCCTCTTGGCCGGTGGCGGAGGCGGGGGCGGGGGCGGGGGAGGTGGAGCAAGGAAGGCGCTGTAAACTTCGACGGTCGGGAGTTCGCCCGTCGACAGGAGAGGGACGACGATCGCCGTAGCGATGAAAGCGAGATGGATGATCAGGGCTATGGGGAGGGCGAGGGCTTTTCTCGCAGTTCCTTTTTGACCCCGGAAAAAGGAGTCCTTGAAAAACTCGGGGATTTGTTCTTTTGGGACCTGCTTCTTAACTTCAGCCATTGTCTTAACCTCACGCTCTTAGATTACAAAACCACCAAAGCAAGTATAGATTAAAAACTGCCCTTTTACAAGAAAAATTTAATAAAAATTATCATCAGCGGCTTTTCTTTGAGGGAAAGATTTTCCTCCAGAAGAGAACGACGGGGCAGGACAGGGAAATCGTCGAGTACACGCCCTCAATTGTGCCGACGAGCATCAGGAAGGCGAAATCGTTGATTACCTCTCCACCGAACAGGAACAGTGCCAGGACGGTCAGGAAAAGCGTACCCGAGGTGATGACCGTCCGCCCCAGGGTCTGGTTCAGACTGGCGTTCATAATTTCTTCCAGCCGGGCCTTTCTCAGGATCTTCTGGTTTTCCCTTATCCGGTCGAAAATCACGATCGTGTCGTTTATCGAGAAGCCAACTATGGTCAAAAGTCCGGCTATGATCGGCAGATTTATTTCCCTGGTTGTGAATGAGTATATGCCGAGGGTTATCAGGACGTCCTGGGCCAGGGTGAAAATGGCGGCGACACCGTATTCGAGTTTGAAACGCAGGGCGATGTAGACGAGCATTCCGATTAGCGACCAGATTATGGCCTGGGTGGCCCGCTTCCGGAGGTCTTTACCGACCTGGGGGCCGACGCTTTCCCGGCTGAGCACCGAAATCCGGCCGATATGCGTTTTTTCTTTCAAAACGCTCAAAGCTTCGGGCTTGAAATCCAGATTCTCTAGCTCGCTGAAGCTCGATATTATGCCTTTTTCGTTGCGGTAGGCTATGATGCGGCGAGCGGTCTCGGCCCCAGTGCCGGGCAAGGAAGACTCGAGAAGCAAACTCAGGCTTCTTTCGTCAACCGTGTTGAGGTCAGTCAGCTCCGGCACCTGGCTCTGTTCGCCGTCGCCCGCCTGCAGGGCCCCGATTATCTTGTCGGCCAGGGCGGCGTGGGCTTCGAGCTGTTCCTCTTCCGAGGCCTTGACGTTGACGCTTTCCACGGCCCTGATCTGGAATTCGCGGCCGCCTTTTTGGGTTTCCTGGATGACGCTTTTTCCCAAACCGACGTCCTTGAGCAACTGCCGGATATCGCCCACATCGGTCGGCTCCGTGAACATGATCCGCAGAAGCGTCCCCTCGCCGAAGTCGACGCCGAGCTTCAGGCCTTTGAACATGGTAACGTTGATGATCCCGGCCAGGATGATGACCGCGGTCAGGATGAGGGCGTGGTATTTATATTTTAGGAACGGTATGTTGGGAGTTTTGAATAATTGCATTTCAGATACTCAGCCTTTTCGCGGATTTCTTGACCGCCAGGTCAAAGATCAGGTGAGAAACGAAAACGGCCGTAAAAAGGTTGGCCACCAGGCTGATGACCAGAGTTACGGCATATCCCCGGATCGGGCCGGTGCCGAACTGAAAAAGGAAAACGGCCGACATTATCGTGGTCAGGTTCGAGTCGAAGATGGCCGTGAAAGCCCGGTTGAAGCCCTGGGGAATGGAGTTAAGGATGCTTTTTCCGGTGGACAGCTCTTCTTTGATGCGCTCGAAAATCAGGACGTTGGCATCGACCGACATGCCGATGCCAAGGATGATGCCAGCGATGCCGGGCAAGGTCAAACTGGCCCGGAAGTAGGCCAGCGACCCGAACAATATGATCACGTTCATGATCATGGCTGCGACGGCGTTCAGGCCAGAGAGTTTATAGAAGAAAACCATGAAGATCATGACCGAGACTATCGCCGCCAGGCCGGCCACCATTCCCTGGCGGATGGAGTCGGCTCCTAGGGCCGGGCCTATGGTTCTTTCCTCAAGATATCTTATTCCGGCCGGAAGAGCTCCGGCCCGTAATATGACCACCAGATCCTGGGCTTCCTCGACCGAGAAACGGCCCTGAATCACCCCGCCCTGAGCCCTGGAAATTCTATCCTGGACCACGGGAGCCGATTGAATCTTGCCGTCCAGGATGATGGCGATCTGCTTGCCTATGTTCTCGCCGGTGACTTTCTCGAACCTGGCTCCTCCTTCGGGATTCAAGGTGAAGGAAACGGCCGGGGTGTTCCACTCATCGGTCGTCTGGCGGACGGTCCTTAAATCGCGCCCGGTCACAACGGCTACTTTGCTGACCAGGTAAAAACCGCTCTGGCCCCGCTTGGGATCACCCTTGACGATTTCGGCATCTTCGGGGACGACCCCGCCGAAGCCGGAAAGAAGAGTCGCTTCATCGGCCGCCGGGCCGGCTTTGACCAGCTTCCATTCGAGCAAGGCGGTGACCTTGATCAGGTTCTTGACCCGCTCGGGATCGTCGACTCCGGGAAGCTCGACGAGTATTTTATCGCTTCCCTGCGTCTGGATGATAGGTTCGGCGACGCCGAACTGATCGACTCTGTTACGTATTGTCTCCAGTGTTTGCTCGACGGCCTGCTTCCTGAGGAAGAGCACTGAGGCCGGCTTGAGAGTCAGTGTGGCCCTGTCGCCCGTAAAGGAATAGTCCCAGTCGCGGGCGTATTCGTCCAACAGGTCGCGAATCTTGACGTCCTGGTCGGCCAGCAGCCCCGAGGCCGTAAATTTCCCCGGCGAATCTTTGATCACGGACCCGAAGGTAATTTTGCTCTTGTTGAACAAATCCTGGATTCTGGCGATTTCCTGATCAGTCTCGATATTGATGGAATCTTCGGTTATGACCTGGAGGACGAGATGGATACCGCCTTTCAAATCGAGGCCGAGTTTTATTTTTTTAGCCGGAGGATATAAAAAGAAGATTGCCGCGGCCAGGAGAACCACGACCGCGATCATTTTCCATCGTAGGTTTTTCCTCATTTTAGTCGCACTTTCGGTTGAAATTTCGCCCCGCCGGGCCTCAGCCCGGGATTCTAAGAGGTTTTGGTCTGGACCGATTGATCGAGGATAATGGCCACCGCGCTTTTCGTGACCTCGATGACCGTGTTGGAGGCGATTTTGAGCTCGATACGATCGGGTTTCACTCCCATGACCGTTCCGAACATTCCGCCCGAAGTTACCACTCTGTCACCGGATTTCAGATTATTCACCATCTCCTGGTGCTTTTTCTGTTTTTTCCGCTGAGGCAGGATGATCAGGAGGTAAAAAATAACGAACACGGCGATGAACGGCAAAAGGGCTGAGAGCATGCTCGGCCCGGCCGCGCCGGGCTGGGCGGCCTGACTCCCCGCCGTCGCTAAAGCTAGAAACATCATTCTTCTTCTTCCTTTATTTTATTGTTTCCGCCGCCCATTATACTCTTTTTAAGGGCGGCGAAGGAATTCGTTCGGATAGATTGCCGGATTTTGGCCAAGATGTCAAGATAATAGTGGAGGTTATG
>Ga0172363_10000382_pt1 | contig 32708 bp, 31 predicted proteins | sample LakKivs2_kivu2a2_FD_114541 | JGI IMG/M metagenome (GOLD analysis project Ga0172363, IMG submission 114541) | Sediment microbial communities from Lake Kivu, Rwanda - Sediment s2_kivu2a2 | ecosystem: Environmental > Aquatic > Freshwater > Lake > Sediment | place: Rwanda: Western Province, Lake... | reverse complement strand
TGGCGGTTGCGCAACACACAGGGCAGGTACGTACAGCAGCAGCCGTTGCCCCGCAGGGTGGGGCTGGACGGGCTCAGCAGGCGGTAACCCCCACCGCTGGCGGTGCCGCTTACGTACCACGACACGCTGGTCAGGTGATAGCGCCCGCCGGAGGCTTCGCCTTTCTCCACAACTACCGTGGCCTGCCCATCCACCAGCGCGGCCGTGCCCAAGTCCTCGAACCAGACTTCGGGGCTTTCCACGACGTAGAGCAGGCGCGAGCCGTAGTTAGCCGTCCCGACGACGGCGCTCTTGTTCGTGCACACCAGGCCGACAGTTGTATTCTCGCTCACGGTGCACACGTTGGCGCCCGCCGAGTTCAGGATGCGCAGGAAGTGATCTTCTCCACCGTCGTTGTCCAGTTTGATGGTAACGTCGGCGTTGCTGGAAAGGTACAAGTTGCTGTCCTGGTCGGTGGGGTCGCTATTGATCCGCCCCCGGCGGCCGCCGAGAGCCAGGTCGAAGTCGTCGCTGTCGCTGGAGAAGAACCCCCCATAGGCGTCGTACAGGGCGAAGGCGAAGTCGTAGGCCCCGTCGGCCACCGCTTGTCCGGCCTCGTCGGCCAGGCGCCCGGGGTAGGGGATGGACACGCAGGGCAGATAGACCCGATGCCCTCCCACGCCCGACGAGCCGGTGCGAAAGATGACGCCATAGGTATCGCCGCTGGCGGCGTAGATAGCGCCTTCGGACGTGAGCAGCAGATCATACGCGGCGTCCGCCATGTACAGAAACCCGCCGTCCTGCCAGGTCTCCCCTCCATCTGCCGATGCGTACACGTAGCTGGTGAACGTGCCAGGGCCCACGTCCACGCCAGCGTAGAGCCTCCCCTCCGGCCCTTCCAGCAACGTGCGCACGGCCTGGCTCTCTCCCAGCGGGGCCGAAGGCTCCCAATTCTGCCCGCCATCGAAGGAGCGGAAGACCCGGCCAGTGTGGTCGGCAAAGGCGACCCCGGCGTAGAGTACCTGGCTGGCGTCCTCCAACAGCGCATACACTGCAGCAGGGTTGTCGAGCACTTTGACAGTCTCCCACTCCTCACCACCCACGAAGCGGTAGATGGCGCCAGTCCCATCGGTGCGCGCGCCGCCGGCATACAGCCGGCCCTCGGCCGTCTCCAGGAGCGCGTGCACGTGCCGGGCGCCGGGGGGCGTGCCCAGTGGCTGCCAGGTCACACCGTCGTCGGGTGAAACGAGTGTGATCCCGCCTGGCCCCGCCCCGGCCACGATGTCGCCGTTCGCCCGCTGCAGCAGGGCGAGCACAGAGCCCGTGTCCAGCCGCTCGGCGACGATCGACCAGTGTTCGCCCCTATCGTCGGAACGGTAGATGGATCCATGGGCGTGCGCATCCGGGTTGTGGAAGTCGTACAGTGTGCCGCCGACCAGTAGCGTCCCGGCGTCGGTGACCAATATGCTGTCCAGCCACCAGGCCAGCGGCAGTTCAGGGACCGGCTCCCACGTTGCGCCACCGTCGTCGGAGCGAAAGACGGTCCCAGTGTTGGCCGAATCCACCGCGCTGGTCGTGGCGGCGGCGTATAGCGTCCCGTCCGGGTGCCGGACCAGCCCGGCGACGCGAAAGGCCTGGCCCACCTGCCCGGTGAACGCCCAGTAAGACAACTCCGCCTGGTCCGGTGCCTGAGGGCGCACGAACTCTGCCGGGGCGGCAGCCTGTGCCAGAGCGTCTTCCTCACGCCGCTGTGGATGGTCTCCTTCCTCATACCGCTGTGGCCGGTCTCCGACCGTGCCACTGTAGGGCCCCCAGGCAAGCATCGCGTTGCCGGTCGTCGCAGTGAGCCACGGCGCGGCAAAGTACAGGTTCGTCAACACCGAACCGCTTCCGGCGTACACGACACCGCTGCCCGTCGCCGTTACTCCAGGAGAATAGATCACCTGTGGGTCCGCTGCCGGGTGCGTGTCGTGGTCGTTGACCGGCCGGGGTGCCGACCAGTTGCCCGGCGTCGAGCCATTAACCCATCGCCAGACGACGTTGGTGCGGGCCGACTGATCGTGGTTGTAGGCGATGTTCATCCATTTGCTGGGGCCGGCGCGATACCCGGCCATGTCGGGCATGAGCTCGTCGAAGCCCTGCTCGGCGCTGAGGATGCGGTTCTGGGTCCAATTGCCCCCCCCATTGGTGCTGTAGGCAAAGCGCAGGTCGGCGCCCCCCAAGACGACGGGCTTGTAATAGCCATAGGCCACCCACACGGTGGGGGCCGCTGCGTCGGTGGAAGCGGCCACGACCGGGGCACCGTGGTAGTCGGCCCCGTCCCCAGAGGTGAGGTTCATCCAACTGCCCCAGCTCGCCCCGCGGTCGGTGCTGCGCTTGACGTGCACGTCATTGGGGAAACTGTCCGCCACGGCCGTCAAGTAGACGTGATTGCTAGAGCCAGCCAGCCCCGCGTCTATGTGCGGCTGCTGGTAGCCCTCGTACGTAAACCGGTCGGTCCAGGTGCTGCCATTGCTTGTCGAGCGTGCCACTTTCACCTGCTTGTAGACCTTGACCTCGCCATCCTCGGTGTCGGGGCGCGTGCTCACCGCCACGTACATGTCGCCGTCGTCGGCGTTGTCGGTGCCATAGGCGTAGACGGCGCCGGTGTGGATCGTGCGGTTGGTGCCTTGGGCAGACGTATCGTACCCCTCCAGGACCATCGAGGGGTCGCCAAAGAGGGTGAAGGCCCAGGGGATGCCAATTTTGAACAGGTCGCTCCACGCCCACTCGCCCTTGTCCACCTGGCTGGTTGTCGTCAGCGTGTCGTGCTGCCAGATGTGGCCGCTCAGTCCATCCCAGTTCCCGTGGTCGGCGAAAATCGACATTCCATGCGCACTGCCGTTCCAGGCGGTCACCACGCTCATCTCGTCGCCGTCAATCTCGCCCCAGCGCCGGTCGCCGTCGTGGTTCCACACTTGCGCGCTCGTGTCGCCTCCCGACAACTTGGCGTAGAAATGGTCGGATTGGAGTCCCCACTCCTTGAGCGGGTTGGAGTAAAACAGCAGCCGCCTGGGGACGATGCGCAGATCGCCCACCAGCAGCACGTAGCGGATGCCCCACTTGCTGACCGGATACTCGGTGTGCAAAAAGTTCCATACCTTTTCCGCCACGTCCACACCGGAGTAATTCGCATTGACCCAGTCCAGCGTGGCAACATAGACGGTGTGGCCCAACGACTCTTTCCAGGTCTTGAAGGGGGCGACTGCGGCTGCCATGGTTTCATTCTGTTTCATCTCTCTCGTTCCCCCAATGCTCAACGGTAGTTCCTCATCACGATGGCTTGAGCATCAGTCGGTTCTACGCCGCCGTTCGTGCACGACCTTGTCCAACATGCGTCCAGCGACGCCAGGGCTGAGGATCACTTCCCCTCTGCTAACCGCGCGGACAGCCTCAACGATCCTGGCCGGCTCGATTTTTCCTTCTCCATTCTCCATTCTCCATTCTCTCGTCAGGTGTCCCAGCGCACCCTTTCCGAACGCCTCGAGCACCAGTTGCTCCTGGCCCTCGTCGTTCAGCACGATAACCTTGGTGGGAGGAAGCGATTCGGAGATTTGTGTCACAATCGGCAGGTTGATGGCGTGTTGCGTGCCTATGTCCAGCAGGACGACGTCGGGGCGCGCCTCGTGGATCAGGGCGATGGCTTGTTGCCCGTCTTTCGTCTCGCCCACTACCGTGAGGCCCTCGGCGTCTCTGAGTAATGCGCACAGCCTCTGGCGAAATGTATCGTCAGCATCTACGATGAACACTCTGATGGGACCATTCACGCAGTCTTCTCCAGGCAGGCCAAGACGGCCGCGCATGATGACATGACTAGCGTCACTTCCAGTATCTCATGGATTGGCCTTGATTGGCAAGGGATAAAGTTCACCGGCAGGCAAAGAAAAAAGTACCTTCTCGCAAGGTACTCTCTTCTCTGCGTTGCATTCGTGCTGGGTCACGCAGTGCGCAACGGGCAGCATATTTCACGCATCACGCGTCATCGTCCAACGTCACCCACCCCCGGCGCAGGGCAACCAGTGTGGCCTGGGTGCGGCTGTTGACGTGCAGTTTCTCGTATATGCTGCTGAGACGGTTGGCGACAGTCCGTTCCGAGAGAGCGAGTTGCTCCGCGACCGCCTTATTGTCAGCTCCCTGCGCGACCAGGCGTAACACGTCCATCTCCACCTGGGTCAGGCCCTCTGTGTCTTCCATTCCGTCCGTCATCTGGCTGATGCGACGGAATTCGTCCAACAGTCTGACCGCCAGACTGGCGTTAATGAGTGCATCTCCCTGGTGGACGGCCCGAATGGCGGCGATCAAATCCTGTTCGTCAATGTCCTTGAGCAGGTAGCCCCGCGCGCCGGCCTTGATCGCCTCGAACACGTAGTCGTCTCGGCGGTATATGGTGAGAACGATCACGCGTGCCGACGGGTTGGCCTCGACGATGAGACGGGTCGCCTGCACACCGTCCAATACGGGCATGTTGATGTCCATCAGAATGACGTCGGGCCGCAATTGCCGCGCCAGCCTTACTGCTTCTTGCCCATCCTGGGCCTCTCCCACTACTGCGAGACCGCCGGCCAACTCACAAACGTGACGCAAACCCTGCCGAACGATGCGATGATCATCGACAATCAGCACACGGATGGACGACATATTATGCCTCGCGTTCACCAGTCAGAGGCAGAATAACCTGAATTTCCGTCCCGCTTCCCAGTTGACTGTGCACCTCAAATGTGCCCTTCAGGTTTTCTACCCGCTCGCGCATTTGCTTCAGCCCCAGATGTCTGCGTTGGGAGGCTTGGTCCAACATCGCCGGATCGAAGCCCACGCCGTCGTCCCGGATGCTCAGCGCTACCACAGCGGGAGACGTCAGGTCCAATGCGATCCGGATCGTTTGAGCGTGGGCATGTTTGCCCGCGTTGTTCAGCGACTCCTGAATGATGCGAAACAGCACGGGCTCCAGAAACGCGGGCAGCCGCTCCGGTGGACCCGCAACACGCATGTCAACGTAGAGTTGATTCTGTTCCCCGAATTCACCGATGAACTGACGGAGGGCGGGGTAAAAGCCCAGTTCGTCCAGCGCCACCGGCCGCAGGGCGAAAATGGAGCGCCGTACGTCGTGGATTTTTTCCCTCAACAGGTCTCGCAAGCCGTCCAGTTCGACGTGCATCTGAGCGGGGTCGTCGTCCACCAGCGTATGCCACAGTCTCACCCTGAAGCGCAGCCCCGCCAGGTCCTGGGCCAGGCCATCGTGGATCTCGCGGGCGATGCGCCGGCGCTCCTCGTCGATGGCTTCCTCTTCGGAGCGGCGATGCTTCTCTGCCGTAATGTCTTCGATGGCCAGGATCGCTCGTTTGAGATCGTGTCCCGTCCCCCCTGTGGCGCTGATGCGAATAGGAAACGCCGTCCCATCCTGGCGCAGGCCAGTGGATTCGACGGTGATGGTCTCGCCTGGGCCAAGGGCATACAGCGTCCGCTCCAGGGTCGGCCACGCGTCAGGGGGAAAGATACTGCCCAAAGAGGCGCTTGTGAGTGCCGCCGTAGACCACCCGTAGACGCGCTCAGACTGCCGGTTGGCGCGGGTAATGCGCGGCGGGGTCGAGGTCATATCCAGCTCAAACACACCGAGTGGGGCATTCTCGAACAAGGCCCGGAACTGCGCTTCGCTCTGGCGCAGGACGGCTGCATACCGCATCCGAGCCCCGACCACTGCGAACACGACCCCCAAGCCAATGGCGCCTGCCAGAATCCTGAACCACCAGGTTTGCCAAAACGGAGGTGTGATGATCACTCTTACCGCGCGCCCCTCCTCATTCCAGATCCCGTCATTGTTGGTGCCCTTGACGCGGAAAGTGTACTCGCCTGGCGGCAGGTTCGTGTAGCTGGCATACCGCCGCGTGCCACAGTAGATCCAGTCTTTATCAAAGCCTTCCAGTTGGTACGCATACTGGTTCCTGGCAGGGTCGGTATAGTCCAGGGCCGCAAATTCAAAGGCGAAGAAATTGTCCCGATAGGACAGCGTGATTTCCTCGACCTCCGCAAGCGGGGTGTCAAATTCGACCGTTTCGTCAAACTTTCTGAACGCTGTCAGGACGATGGGTGGGACATAGGGGTTGTCTTTCACGCTGTCCGGGTAGAAAGCGGTCACCCCATCGAGCGTGCCGAAGAACATCTCCCCACTTCTGCCTCGGTGACAGACCCCCAGCATCGTCACGTTACTGGCCAGACCGTCGCTCACGTCATAGTTCTTAATCGTCTCCGTCCACGGGTTGAACCTGGACAAACCTCCACCATCGGTGCCCAGCCACAGGTTGCCCTGTGGGTCACCCAGTATGCACATCACGCCATCGTTGGGCAGACCGTCTTCCATCGTGTAAACGGCAAATTGCCCGGTGGCCCGGTCGAGGCGGTTGAGCCCTTCAGCGGTCCCAATCCACAGGTTCCTGTCTGGATCTTCATAGATGGACCAGACGAAATTGTGGCTCAGACTGTGAGAATTGTCGGGATCGTGCAGGTACTGAGTGAACTTGCCGGCGTCGGGGTCGAAATGGACCAGGCCGTTATATGTGCCGAGCCACAAGTCCCCTGCCGGGTCTTCATAGATCGCTCTCACACCATACGTGTTAATGAAGCTGTTCGGGTCGGCCGGATCATGCTCATAACGGGTAAAGGTCCCGGTAGTGATGTCGAGCCGGTTTATGCTCCCCGGATCCTCCGTGCCGATCCAGAGCGCGTGGGTATGGTCCTCCAGAATGACTTTAACCGCGCCACGGCTCAAACTGCCGGGATCGCCAGGGTCGTGGACGTAATGTGTAAACTCCCCCGTGGCACGGTCGTACCGGTCCAGACCCTGGTTGGTTCCCACCCATAGAACGCCCTCGTGGTCTTCGTAGAGCGCTTTGACGTGGTCGTGGCCCAGACTGTGGGGGTCGTCGGCCGTATGCGAGTAGTGGGTGAATTGGCCGGTCGCGCGGTCGTACCGATCCAGGCCCCCGCCGTGAATGCCGATCCACAGGGTGTACTCACCCGCGTCGCCAGTGCGATCTTCGTAGAGCGCGCCGATCACTGCACCACTCAGGCTGTTGGCAGTGAGCGGGTCAGGTTGGAGGCGCATAAATTTTTCTTTTACCCGGGCATATTTGCTGATCCCGCTGGCATCGGTCCCAAACCAGAGCGTACCATTGTGGTCCTCGTAGATAGCGGTGATGCGGCCATCGGCCAGGCTATGCGGATCCAGGGGGTCGTGATGATAGCGGACGAAGGTGTTCGCCGTGCGATCTAAGACATTGAGGCCATCGTCCGTGCCAATCCAGAGTGCGCCAGTCTGGTCTTCGTGGATTGCCTTGACGTCGTTGTGACTCAGGCTGTGGCGGTCTTGTGGGTCGTGTAGGTAGCGGGTAAACCGGCCGGTGTTTCGCTCAAACGCATTCAGCCCGCCCACCTCGACTTCATAGTCGTCTCCTGTTCCAACCCACAGAACGCCGGAGCGATCTTCGTAGATTGCTGTCACCCGATCATAACTCAGGCTGTGCGGGTCCGCCGTAGTATGTTGGTAGCGGGCAAACGTGAGGGTGACGGGGTCAAAGGCGTTCAGCCCACCGTGAGTGGTACCCACCCATAGCATTCCCGCACTGTCCTCGTAAATGGACGACACGTTGTTATGGCTCAAACTGTGGGGGTCTGATGACGTATGCAAGTATTGGGTAAACTGATCGGCTGCGCGGTCGTATCTGAAAAGCCCTGCTCCCTCCGTTCCGATCCACAGGTTGCCAGCGGCGTCTTCGTAGATCTCGCTCACCTGTTCACCGATTGCGGGGTAATGATCGAATCGCGCTGTGCCCCCTGCCAGACTGTCGAGTCCTGCAATCGTGCCGATCCACAGTGTGCCCGCGCGATCTTGGTAGAGCGCAGTGATCACGTTGCTCGATAACGAATTGGGGTCCGAACGGCGATGCCGGTAGATCGTGAAGGTATATCCGTCGTACCTGTTCAACCCGTTCTGTGTCCCAAACCACATGAATCCTTGGCTATCTTGCAGGATGCACCGCACGGCGTTATGGGACAGGCCCTGCTCGGTGGTGAGGGAGGTGAATCGCGGCGTGGGTGCCTGCGCACGCACAGGTATGGGGGGATGTAGACCACCGAGCAGGATGAGAGTCAACGGGATGAGCCACGCGCACCAGAGAGCGACACGCCTGGCTGTCCCGACGGGTACGTCGGGCCTCACCCGCCGCTTACCCGCAGGGGATGTGACCGTGTTCGTGCTTTTTGCCTATCCTTGGTTCCCTAACTTCTGAACCAGCCGGGATCGATGGGCTCCACCGGGTGGATAGCCTCAACGGGGAAGATCTCCGTTCCTTTCAATGCTGCCCGGATTGCTCCCTCTTCTGAGGCCTCCCATTCGCAGAAAAGGCGATCGCCCTCGTAGACAACCCAGCTTCTCAGCCACTCCACGTCATCGGGCAGGGCGTTGACTACGGCTTTGGCCTCTGCGCGCAACTCATCCTGAGTCACCATAGCCGGCAATTTGTGAACCACAATGAACCGTGCCATCTATTCACCCCTCTCTGCTTAACTCACTGGATCGAGCTTGCTCGCCCACCGATGAGTTCAGCACGCCTGGATCTTCCGCCTGCCGCCATAGGAAGTCCAATACCTCCTCTAGAGCGCTGAAACTCCAATGCTGGCCGCTCTGGATGTGCTCCACCTCGCCGTGCCAGTCAGCGGCGGGCGCCGCAGTTTCGGCCTTAGCCTCCCGCCACAGCCGGACGAGGAAGGACGCGTACTCAATGGGTACAGCCATGGGTACCCCCAGCTGGCCGGTTACGGCCAAGACCCCGTGTTCTTCCCGCTTCCTGATCCGTCAGTCCTGTTCATCCGTGTTCTTCTGGTCAGCAGTATAGCACAGGAGTGGCTACAAAATGGCTACAAATCATAGGTGGACCAGCGAGTCAGCGAGTCAGCGAGTGGGCGAATTGAAGGTAGCGCTGGCGTACTTGGGGGTCGAGGATACGGGCGGCTTTACTTTCGACAATCGCCTCGGCCTGCCGGGCCTGCTCGTCGGCCGCCTCGGCGCAGCCCAATGCGCGCAGGACGCGGGCGTGAGCGCGGTGGATCTCCTCGGTGCCGATCCAGCCCTCGTGGACCTGGGGCAGCAGGGCGATAGTTCGCCCGGTGTGTTCCAGGGCTACCTCAGGCTTACCCTGGGCCAGCCAGGCCAGACCTGCCTCCATCTCGCCCCAGCCCTGGCAGGCCGGCAGGCGGCTCTCCTGGGCCACGCGCACGGCAGCCCGTGCGCTGGCCAGTGCGCTGGCGAGGTTGCCCCCCTGCCGTTCGGCGCGCGCCCTGCCGGCCAACCCCACTGCCAGGCTCTCCCGGCACTCGCTATTCCGGGCTACCGTCACCGCCTCGCTCAAGTAGCGGCGAGCAGTCGAAAACTGGCCAGCGGCCGTCTCGACGAGCCCCAGGCCAATCAGGACCTCGGCCAGTCGCCGGCGGTGGCCGATGGTGCGCGCCGTCGCACAGGCGCGCGTCAGCCAAGTTTGGGCCTGAGCCAGGTCGCCCAGGTGATACAGGGCGAACCCTGTACCTTCCATGCTGGCCACGCAGCCATGTTCACTGTGTAGCTCTTGCTGTATGGAGAAAGACTGCTGGAAGGTTTTCACCGCTGTAGCATAGTGGCCCTGATGAAGGCCCCAACTCCCCAGAAGGGCCAGGCCGTAGGCTTCGGCCGGCCGGGCGCCGATGCGACGAGCCAGGGCCAGGTGTTCGGTCAGATAATGCTCAGCTTCGGCACGGCGTCCCAGTTCCAGATACAGGGCCCCGATGTCCAGCCCATCCCAGGCCACGCGGTTGTGGTCGCCCACTTGCTGATGGCAGGCGTAGGCCTCCTGTTGGCAGGCCAGGGAGCGGACGTAATCCCCCAAGTGGAAGTAGACGTAGCCCAGGATGTGGGTGATACGCCCCCGTGACTCGGCGTCGGCCCCTTCACCGGCCACCGCCAGGGCAGACTCGAGAGCCGTGAGCGCGGATCGCGGCTGCCCCAGGAAATAGAGGGCAAAGCCGATCTGGGCCAGGAGGCGAGAGCCGGTCGTGGTGTCGTCCAGGTACTCTGCCAGCTCCAGGCCCTCCTTGGCTGTCGCGATGGCCTTCTCATACTGAGCATCCAGGTTCAGATAGCGAACCTGGTGCATGAGGGCCGCCAGGTGCAACCCTTCGTCGCCACTGGCTGTGACCAGGGCTGCCAGCGCTGCAAGGTCTGCATCCCGCTCGGCCAGCCGGCCCTGGAGATAGCGCTGATGGGCGCGGGAGGCCAGCACCCGGCCCCGCTGCGCCAGGCGGTCTGGCTGTTTACAGCCGGGATCGAGCAGATCCAGCAGCGCGAGCATCCGGCTTTGGTGTTTCTCCACTTCCTCCCAGGCGAACAGTGCTTCTGCCCGCTGCACTGCCAGGTCGTAGTAATGCAGGGCCTTCGCTGCCGCCCCCCCCTCGTCGAAGTGGTAGGCCAGGGCGGCCACGGCCTCCGGCATGAGTCGTTCCAGCGCCTGGCCGGCCCGCCGGTGTAACAACTGCCGCCGCACTGGGCTCAGCCTGGCCTCTGTCACTCGTCGGATGAGATCGTGCTGAAACCGATAGCCCGTCGGCCGGGTGCCGGTGTACCCACCGACCTCACCTGCCTCTTCTGCCAGCAGTTGCCGGGCCACCAGTTCGTCCAGCCCGTCCATCGCCTCCAGTTCCCCACGCCCCGCCGTCAGGTGCACCAGGTCGAAACCAAAGGACTCGCCCAGGATGGCGCCGGCCTCCAGCACCTGGCGAGCCTGCGGGCTGAGGTGGTCCAGGCGCGCCTCCACCGCCTGCCGTACAATGTCAGGCAGAGGCAGTGCCTCTGGGCCAGCCAACTTCTCTGGTCGTTGCCCGGCCTCGCTGAGCGCCCGCAGTGTCTCTACCAGGAAGAAAGGGTTGCTGCCCGTGGCCTGCTGGAGACGTTCTGCCAATGTCTCGTCGTGGGGCCGGGGGCCGACTACGTGGCGCAGAATTTGGAGCACCGAGGTCGTGTCCAGCCCCGCCAGTGCCAGTTCTAAGAGGATGCCCGCGCGTAGCAGGTTGTGGCGCAGCCTGTCTACGGCGTCGGCTTCGCCGCTGCGATAAGTGCCCAGGACCAGCAACCGGTGATTGGAGAGGCGGTGACCCAGAAAGCCCAGCCAGTCCAGCGTAGCGCTGTCGGCCCAGTTCAGGTCGTCCAGGCACATGAGTACGGGGCGTGGCCCGGCGGCCAACCCTAGCACGACCCGGCAGAGCGCCTCGAACAGCCGCGTGCGTGCCTCGTCCGGCTCCGTTGGCAGCGGCAATGGCAAGTCTGGCCGCAACGTGCGCAGTTCAGGCACCAGCCGGGCTGCCTCTGCCAGCCAGATGGGCTGAATGTGGGTTAAGTTTTCCACGTGCAGCACAGAGCGCAGAGCCTGGGCGATGGGTTGGTAGGGTAGGGTCCGCTCTTCGGGTTGGCTTCCGCTGGCCATGACCAGCGCCTCGGCCTGCATGTGCGCGGCAAAGCCCTGCATCAGGCGCGACTTGCCGATGCCCGGCTCCCCTGAGATCAAGACGATCTGACCCCGGCCCGCACGGGTGCGGCCGTATACCTCCTGTAACTTTGACCATGCTTCTTCACGCCCAACCAGGGGAATGTCCAGGCTGGGCAAGGCTGGGATCCTCGGGGCCAGTCTGCCTGCAGAGAGCGGTGGAAGTCGGCCCTCCAACGCGGCCTGATAGACCGCCCGGGTCGTTGGCAATGGGCTGACACCCAGTTCGCGCTCTAAAATCGCCGCGCAGTGCTCGAACTGCCGCAGGGCCGCACTGCGGTCGCCGGTGACGGCGTAGAGTTCGATCAGGCGGCGGTGCATCTCCTCGGCCAGGTCGTCGGTCGCCAGATACTGCCGGGCGCACGTGATAGCGGCCTCGTATTCTCCCTGTGCAAGCCTCTCGTCGAGCAGCACTCCCAGCACTTTCAGGTACAGTTGCTCGAAGGCACGCTGCTCGCGCGCGACCCAGGCCTCGAACTCAGCGCTCTCGGGCAGGGAGAAACCGGCCAGGAACGGTCCACGATAGAGTGCCACCGCCCGCTGGAGAACTTGCACTCCTCCTGCGGCGCACAGTTGCTCGAAGGCCACCGTGTCCGCCCAGGTCTCTCGTGGGTCCAGGCCGACCTGATCCTCCGTGACCAGCAACACCTCAGGCGTGGGCATGGCGCGGCGCAAGTGAGTCAGCAGGTGGCTGAGATTGCGGCGGGCGGTGGATTCCGGCTGGTCAGGCCAGAACAGGAAGCAAAGCGTTTCGCGGGGGACAGGCTGCAGATGAGTGGCCAGGTGGTAGAGCATGGCACGGGCCTGGCGGCGGGGAATGGCAAGCAGACGCCCAGCCCATGCCCCCTCGGGTGGCCCTAGCAGATAAATTTGTAAACTCGCCACTGCAGGGTCGGTGATCCGTGCGATCTCGAACCGGCCGGACATGAAGTTCTCTCCACTCATTCTGCCCGTGTCCTGACATCAGGGCGCTATAGATTTGACCGATCTGCCGGCTTCCTGGTCTACCCAAACACGTTGTCCAGGAACATCATCACCAGAAAGCCGATGATGACGCCCCACGTGCCCTCCAGTTCAAAGCCCCGGCTGTGGGTCTCCGGGATGATCTCGTCGGAGACGACGTAGAGCATGGCGCCGGCAGCAAAGGCCAGCCCCCACGGCAGGAGTGGCTTCATCAGCGTGACGGCGAAGACACCCAGCAGGCCAGCAATCGGTTCGGCCATTCCCGATCCCAGTGCATAGAATAGCGCCTTGCCGCGCGGCCACTTCTCGCGCACCAGCGGCAATGCCACCGCCAGTCCTTCCGGCATGTTCTGCAAGGCGATGGCGATCATCAGCGCGATGGCATCGGGCAGCCGGTCGGCACCGAAGCTCACGCCCACCGCCAGCCCCTCCGGGAAATTGTGCAGCGTGATGGCGATGATGAGCAGCCACGCCCGCCGCAACGTCGAGGACGGGCCTTCGATTCCCTTGATCATGTGCGTGTGAGGCAGCACCCGGTCGAGCACCCCCAGGAAGAGCGCACCGATGAAGATGCCGAACACGGCTGGCCAGATGCCGCCCAGTTCGATGGCCGGCACGATCAGGCTGAAAGCCGTGGCCGCCAGCATCACGCCGGCAGCAAACCCCAGGAGCGCGTCAAGCAGTCGGTCAGAGACGTTGGCAGTGAACAATACCGGCAATGCACCCACGCCGGTGGCAAACCCGGTGATGAGAGTGGCAAAGACGCCCATTAGAACGTGGTTGCTACCAAAGAGGTGGGTGAACAGTTGCTCCATTGTTTGTCTCCTTCCTCGCAAGCCTGCCATGGTGTGGCAGGACCAAGTATTACAGCAGTGGCGTAGATTGTCAAGTTGTCACTTTCGTCCATCGCGTGTACAATCAGCATGGGACGTACAGTGGGCAAAAGAGCAAATCGGCAAATCAGCAAATCAGCAAATCGCAAATCGCAAATCGCAGATCGCAGATCGCAGATCGCAGATCGCAGATCGCCATTTGCCATTCGCCATTCGCCATTCGCCATTCGCCATTCGCCATTCGCCATTTGCCATTCGCCATTCGCCATTCGCCATTCGCCATTCGCCATTCGCCATTCGCCATTCGCCATTTGCTATTTGCTATTTGCTATTTGTCTTTCCACCTGTGCCCATCCCGACGACTCCTGGGATCGCGTGCTCGAGACCGGGACCTTATGCGTAGGGATGGATGCCAGTTTCCCACCCTTCGAGATGATCGCCGCCGACGAGGTGCTGGTCGGATTTGACGTGGACCTGGCGCAGGAGTTGGGGCGGCGACTGGGTGTCGAGGTGCAGTTCGTCGCCAATCTCCCTTACGATGGCCTCTACGATGCGCTGGCGGTGGGCCGTGTGGATGCCGTCATCTCCGCGCTCGTCGTCAATCCCGCCCAGATGGCCGATTTCGCCTACTCGGCCCCCTACTTCGACGCCGGGCAGGTCCTGGTGGTGCGCGATGGGGAGACCGGCATCGAGGAAATGGGCGACCTGAGCGGACGCAAACTCGCGGTCGAATTTGGCACGCCGGGGGACCAGGAGGCCCGCCAATGGACACGCAAGTTGTCTGGACTGACCGTCGTGCCCTATCAGACGGCGGCCGAGGCGCTGGCAGCCATCGCGACAGGGGAAGCCGATGCTGCACTGGTGGACCACGTCTCGGCACTGGCGACGACAGCCCGTCCCGGCTCGCCCAGGTCAGGTTCGGGAAGCGGGCTGACCATTGTGGGCAAGCCGGTTGTCGAGGAACCTTACGCCGTGGCTGTGCGTCGGGAAAGCCGCCATCTGTTGCGCGCGATCAACCAGGCGCTGGCGGAGGTGGAGTCAGACGGAACGATGGAAGCGTTGATGACCAAATGGCTGGCCAGAAACGTAGGGCAGACCAATCTACCAATCTACCAATTTCCCAATTTCCCAATCTACCAATTCCCAACTGGCGATAAACTTGACACTCAATTGGTTCATGCTACCATGCCCCCGGCACGTAGGGTCCTGGTGACCAATCACATAACTAGGAGGCAATCGTGGACAAAGCACTGTTTCAAGCCATGGCCCAGAGCATCATGGATGGCGAAGTCGAGGTCGCAGAGCGATTGGCGCGACAGGCCGTCGAACAAGGGATTGATCCACTCGAGGCCATCAATCAAGGATTCGTCGTCGGCGTGAACTATGTGGGTGAACAATTTGCCCAGGGTGAAATGTTCCTGCCTGACCTGGTGCTGGCTGGTGAAGCGATGAAGGCTGCCGTGGCCGTGCTCGAGCCGGAGATGGCCCGGCGCGGGGCCGAACGGAAGATGCTGGGAAAAGTCGTCCTGGGAACTGTGGCCGGAGACATTCACGAAATCGGCAAAACGCTGGTCGGGACGATGCTGGCTTCCAGCGGCTTCCAGGTGTACGACCTGGGCGTGGACGTGCCGATCGGGACGTTCGTTGAGAAAGTGCGCCAGGTTAACGCCGACATCGTGGGGTTGAGCGCGTTGCTCACCACGACCATGGCCAGGCAGCGGGACGTCATTGAGGCCCTGGACGAAGCAGGCTTGCGGCCCAAGGTCAAGGTGATGGTGGGAGGCGCGCCCGTCACGGGCAGTTGGGCCGACGAGATTGGCGCAGATGGCTACAGCGAGGATGCGATTGGAGCCGTCGCTGTGGCAAAACGGCTCATGGGAATATAAGGAGGCGCTTGGATGATCAGACCTACACTCCAATTCCTCTCCCCGGACACGGTCGACCGTGTGATCGAGGAGGCCATCGAACTTCTGCAAGACCCGGGCGTGCGGGTTCACTCACCGCAGGCGCTCAGTCTGCTAAGCGACCGCGGGGCCCAGGTTGACCTGGAGGCGAAGGTCGCTCACATGCCGGCCGGACTGGTCCAGCGCGCCGTGGAGACTGCCCCCAAGTCCTTCTACCTGTACGACTTCGAGGGCCAACCCGCGGTTCACTATGGCGGGGACGACGTCCAATTCGACCCCGGCTCGACGGCCATCGAGTTCCTGGACTATGGGGCGACGACCTCTCGCGCCCCCACGACTGCCGACTTTGTCCGCTACGTCCAATTGGCCGATAGCCTGCCCGCGCTGGACGCCGTCAGCACAAGCCTAGTGTGCGCCGACGTGCCCCAGGAGATGGCTGACCTGTACCGGCTCTTCCTGGTGCTGCTCTACGCCCGCAAGCCGGTCGTCACCGGGGCCTTTGCCGTCGAAACCTGGCGCGTGATGAAGGACCTCCTGGTGGTCATGGCGGGCAGCGAGCAGGCGCTGGCAGAGAAGCCTACGGCCGTCTTCGACGTCTGCCCCTCGCCGCCGCTCTTGTGGTCGGAGATCACGTGCGAGAACCTGATGGACTGCGCCCGGTACCGGGTCCCGGCCGAGCTGGTGAGCATGCCGCTGACCGGCGCGACCGGCCCGGCGACGCTGCTGGGGGCCATCGTCCAGCACGCCGCAGAGTCGCTCAGCGGCATCGCCATCCACCAGTTGGTGAATCCTGGCGCGCCCATCGTCTGGGGTGGCTCACCGGCAGCGTTCGACATGCGCACCGGCACGCCGCCGATGGGTGCTATCGAGACGATGATGATTGACTGCGCCTACGCCCAGATCGGCAAGTCGCTCGGCCTGCCCACTCACGCCTACCTGGGGATGTCCGACGCCAAGATCGTGGATGCCCAATGTGGCTTCGAGAGCGGCATCAGCGCGACGCTGGGGGCGCTGGCCGGCATCAACATGATCAGCGGGCCGGGCATGCTCGACTTTGAGAGTTGTTTTAGCCTGGAGAAACTGGTCGTGGATGCCGAGATCGTGGGGATGGCCAAGCGGCTCGTGGCCGGCATCGCCGAGCGGGAGACGCCGTTGGCGCTGGACGTGATCCGCCAGGTGGGGCACGCCGGCCACTTTATGGCCACCCGCCACACCAGGCAGTGGTTCCGCCAGGAACTCTTCATCCCCAGCGCGGTCGTGGACCGCGACTTCCGCCGCAACTGGGAGGAGAAGGGAAGCAAGGACACCGCCCAGCGAGCACACGGGCGGGCCGAGGCGCTGATTGCCGCCTATCAGTCGAAGGGCCTGTCTGCCGAAGTAGTCGCCGAACTGGAGGCCATCACGCTACGGAGGGCACAGGCCGCGGGGATGGACCGGCTGCCGCCGCGCTGATCCCTCATTGCGTATTCCAGAAAGGGGGTGGTGGAAGCAAATCTGGCTTGCTCTGTATAGGAACGTTTATCCCATAGTATTTCCAAGAGGAGGAAAAGTTAGCATGAAAACGTCAAAATTGATTGCATTATTGCTGTTGGTGGCCGTCGTCATGTTGAGCCTGGGCGTCGGCTGCCAGCCCAAGGGACCTGAGGATCTGCTGGACCAGGTCATGGCCGCTGGCAAGTTGCGAGTCTCCAGCGACGCCAACTATGCCCCGCAGAGTTATCTCGACGAGAACGGCAACTGGACCGGCTTCGACGTCGAGGTGGCCCGCGAGGTCGCCAAGCGGCTGGGAGTTGAGCTGGAACTGATGGCCATTGACTGGGACATCATCACCGGTGGGTCCTGGAACGCCCGCTGGGACGTGAGCATCGGCAGCATGACGGCCACCGAGGAGCGGAATGCGATCCTGTGGTTCACCAATCCGTACTACTATACCCCTGCCGGCTTCGCAGTGCACACCAACAACACCAGCTTTACCTCGGTCGGTGACCTGGCCGGGGCCACCATCGGCGTGGGCACGGAGACGACCTACGAGCGCTGGCTGGACAAGGACCTGACGATTGGTATCCCCGGCTTTAAAGTCGTCTACGCCGACTGGGAAGCGGGCGAAGTGCGCCCCTACTCTACCGACGCGGAGGCGATCCAGGACCTGGCGCTGGGCGACGGTGTCCGGCTCGACGCAGTAATGTCGGCGATCCCTACATTGCAGGAGGCGATCAACGTCGGGCAACCGCTCAAGCTGTTGGGCGAGCCCGCCTTCTACGAGCCACTCTGCTTCGCGTTGGACAAGGGCCGCGGCCCCAGTGACAAAATGCTGGCAAAGTTCAATGAGATCCTGGCCGCGATGCATTCCGACGGCACGCTGACCAAACTCTCCATGCAATTCTATGGCGAGGACCTGACCAAGGCGCAGTAGCAGGCCGCTGCAGCCGTGAGATACGCGCGCTAGAATCCGGGACGGGCGCAGGCGGCGCACCGTCGCGTGCCCGTCCCTCACTCTGGTTCCCAGTACAAAGCGGGACGGGAGACCTGGGCTTAAGCCGGGGAATCCCCCGCGGAGTGGGGCAGACTTTCCAGTCTGCCATTCCATGGGATCGGTCACCAGGAGCTATCAATGAATCGTAGCTACGTCCTCAGATTGGCTCTGGTCTGGGTTGCCATCTTTCTGCTGCTGGCGGGCGCCTTTCGATTGCTCGAGTTCGACCTGGCGTTCATGTCCCACTGGGTGGGATTCTTGTTCCAGGGCATTGGCTACACGATCATCGTCTCGGCCATCTCTATTTTCTTCGCCGTCATCCTGGCGCTCATCGGCGCACTGGCCCGGCTGTCCAGGAACCCCGTTGCCAACGGTATTTCTACCTTCTACGTCTCTTTCGTCCGCGGCACTCCACTCCTGGTGCAGGTCTACATGATCTACCTGGGCCTGCCCCAGGTAGGCCAGAGCCTGGAGACGTTGGGGGTGAAGATGATGGGTACCGGTGCGCCGGCCTGGGTGCCTGGCCTGTTCGCCTGGCTGGCCGGGCTGTTCGTGTTGGACGCTATCCCTTCCGGCATCCTGGCGCTTTCGATCAACTACGGGGCCTACATGACCGAGACCTTTCGCGCCGGCATCCAGTCCATCCACGGGGGCCAGCGAGAAGCAGCGTTGGCGTTGGGCATGACGCCCGCCCAGTGTATGCGCCGCATCATCCTGCCCCAGGCCCTGCGCATCGTCATCCCGCCGGTGGGCAACGATTTTATCGCCATGTTAAAGGACTCGTCGCTCGTCTCGCTGATGGGCGTGATGGAGTTGACCTGGCGCGCCCAAAAAGTCGGGCGGCGTTACTTTCGTTCCCTGGAACTGCTGACCATCGCCGCCCTGTTCTACTGGATTATGACGATTGCGCTGCAGACTGTCCAGGGACGCATCGAGGAGCGCCTGGGGCGCGGGAGGCAACGGTAATGGCGTCCACCAGCGTCATCAAGGTCAGAAACCTGCACAAGCGATTCAAGGACCCGGCCCACCGGGGCGAGTGGCTGCACGTCATCCAGGGAGTGGACCTGGACGTCGAGCCGGGCCAGGTAGTGGTGATCATCGGCCGCTCGGGGGCCGGCAAAAGCACGCTTCTGCGCTGCCTGAACTTTCTGGAAGATCCAGACGAGGGAACGGTCGAGATTGACGGCGTGGAGATCCGTGCCGGGGAGCACAACCGCGAGCGTACCAGGCAAGTCATCGAGATCCGCATGAAGGCCGGCATGGTCTTCCAATCCTTCAACCTCTTCCCGCACATGACGGCGCTGGAAAACGTGGTCGAGGCGCTGATCACGGTGAAAAAGTGGTCCCGGGAGCAGGCCATCGCGAAGGCGGAAGAAGAGCTCAAGTGGGTGGGGCTTCTGGACAAGCGGGACGAGTATCCCATCCGCCTCTCTGGCGGCCAGCAGCAGCGCATCGCCATCGCGCGCAGCCTGGCCATGGAGCCCAAGATCATGCTCTTCGACGAGCCGACTTCCGCGCTGGACCCCGAATTGATCGGCGAGGTCGTGGAGGTGATGGAGCGGCTGGCGCGGGAGGGCATGACGATGGTGGTGGTCAGCCACGAGATGCACTTTGTGCGTGACGTGGCCAACCGGGTGATCTTTATGGACGACGGGCTGTTCATCGAAGATGCACCGCCGTCGGTGATGTTCACCAGGCCCCAGGACGAGCGCACGCGCCAGTTCCTGACGCACATTCTGTAGCGCTGCCTGCCTGGACTAACGCCACGCCGCCTGCCAGGCGCACGAGCCTGGCCCCCAGCCGGGCCAGGACGAATGTCTGCTGCACGAAAAGCACGAGCAGCCACCAATCGAGCGGCATATTTGCCATCAGCCCCCAGCGGTAGAGCGCGTGCAGCAGGCCTAGCAGAAGTAGCGCCAGCCCGTACAGCCCGGCCATGCCGGGGAAGTTGCGGAAGACGAAGCGCACCGCCTGGACGAACGTACGGGCGACGTTGCGCGTCCCCCCCACGACGGCGAGGGTGCGGGTGGTTTCCATCAGCGCCAGCCAGAGCACGGCGAAAAAAGCCAGCAGTGGGATGACCGCCCACGCCAGCCACCCGGCGGCGGCGATGGCCGCCACCGCCGCGCCGATGAGCGGTATGAACAGGGCGAGGGACGCGATGCCCTGTGCCGCGCCCAGCAGCAGGAAAGCCCCCCACCAGTGCCAGCACCCCCACAAGAAGCGGCGCCAGCGGCGTGGGGCAGACTTTCCAGCCTGCCATTCCAGTGGGGCAGACTTTCCAGTCTGCCATTCCAAACGCGCGGGGGCTTCCGCATAAGTCAACAACACGCCGCCGCTCAAGAAGGCGGCCGGTAGCCCCGCCAACAGTGGCAGGAGCGCTGCCGTGGCCAGCCCCAGCAGCGTAGCCTGTTGCATCCCGCGCGAGCCCCTGGGCTCCGTGCCCCCTGGCCCTAACGCTGCATCGGTGAGCGGCGACATCAGCGTCTCAATCACCAGCCAGGCGTCCACGCCGTCGGCGGCCTGGCGGATGGCGGGCCGGTGGCCCAGCCCGGCGGCCAGCCCCAATGCCGGGAGCGCTGCCAGCAGCAAGCCGCTCGCCAGGTTAACGGCGAACAGGACCAGCAATACCCACTTATAGTGCAATGCGCGGGAAAGACCTGTGCGGAAAGCCTGCCACCCGTTCATGGCCACGTGTCTGCCTTAAATGCTGCTGATACCTACATTTGCGCACCCACAGCACACCCCACGTGTGTCGGCCAGCGGCGTAATGGGAGTATAGATGGGCAGGCATGCTCGCGCGATTTAACGTGATCAACAGCCTTTTGGACTGTTCCAAGAACAGCAGTAGCTCGGGGTCTGGTATACCCAGGGGTGGAGACTGGGCATCGCCGATGCGAAGGATATCTATGCGAGGTTCACGGCGCAACAGTGCTCGCTTCAGGAGCAAAGGCACGTTCTCGTCCAGGAGGAAACGTACCTTCATGCCTGGGAGATCTGCGCCTGGATCATTTTAGCCTGGAGCGTGCGCAGGCGTTGGACGACAGGCGGCACATCTCTCTCCCGTTCCCGCTGCCGTTCTTCCGCCCATCTCTCCAGACGAGCGATGTAGTTGTCCACCTCGGACTTGTGGCGCAAGTAGTAGGCAATCGTGGCGTACACCTGTTCCAGGTTCAGGGATGGGTACTCCTGCACGATCTCCTCAGGAGATAGGCCGTCCTGGAAAGCATAGACCACCGTTTCGATTCCTACCCGGGTACCTTTAATACGAATGTCCTCTGGGCTCTGGTAGTCGAAATATTCTTCTCGTGACATACTCCCTCCCCCTCATTCCGTGAATTCCAACCTGGATTATAGCATGCCTTCCACAAAGGGCCAACTATAACCCTCCCAGGGCTAACAGCGCGTTCTGGAGGCCGTAGAGCAACCGGGTGACCAGCGCCAGCCACGACGAGACCTCCAGGGAGCGCGAAAGCCCGTTGTCGGCCCAGCGCAGGTCCACCAATACCTTGCGCGCCGGGTCTACTTCGGCGCTGTGCACCGGGGGCCGCTCGGCGTAGGTGAGCGTCACCTCGGCTTCTGTCCCGTCCCACGGCTCCAGCACGGTGCTGCCGTCAGCGAAAGTGACCAGTACGTTGGTTGGAATGACCAGGTCGCCTTGGCGCGCTACGGTGACCTCGTGCCCGCTCACACCGGTCACCGTATAGTTCAGCACGCCGTCACCGTAGACCAGCCCATCGAAGAACCACGCCAGGTCCTGGCCAGCGACCTCCTCTGCCACGGCGTGGAAATCCTTCGTCGTGGGGTGGCCAAACTGGTAGCGCCGGAAGAACGTGCCCATCACGTCCAGCATCGTCTCCTCGCCCAACGTCCGCTCGAGCGTGCAGAGCGCGAGCGTGGGCTTGGAATAGGCCGCCACGCCGTACTCGATCATCCCAAAGTCCCAGGCTCGCCCGTACATTGGCACCCGAGGGGTGGCCAGGTACTCCATGCGCCGCACGTCCAGGTAGCCCACGTGCAGGTTGCCGGCGTCCAGTGCGGAGGTGTCGGCGCCGTAGACCTCCTCCACCACCCGCAACGTCGAGTAGTCGGTGAACCCTTCGTCCAACCAAGGCTCCTCGGCCTCGTTGAACGCGACCATGGACTGCCACCACTGGTGGCCGATCTCGTGGACGACGACCAACTCAACCGAGCGTTCCATCCCGCTGCGCGGCAGGCCCGCTCCTAACCCAAACAGGCTCAGCGCGCCGGCCGTGACGAGCGTGGGGTACTCCATTCCGCCGGCCCCCTCTCCGTCGTCGGGCACGTCCACGATGGTCAGGCGGGCGTAGGGGTAGGGGCCGTACCAGCGGCCGTAGCGGCGCACGGCCGTTTCGGCCGCGTCGAGCGCTCGCTCGGCCGTCCAGGCGTGCTCCGGCAGGTACAGGTACAGTACCTCGACCCCGTCCACCTGGCGTGCAGCCTCCTGGAAGTTGGGGGAAGCGGTCCAGGCAAAGTCAATCACGTTCTCGGCGTGGTACGATACAGTTTGAGTGCTGTCACCGTTGTCTACTGTGGAGACGGGGAGGCCCGTCCCGCCGGTGACGTATCCCGCCGGCAGCGTGATGTGCACGTCGTAGGTCCCGAAATCGGCGTAGAACTCGGAATTGGCGTGGAAGGGATAGGCGTTCCACGCTCCCTCCTGCCAGACGCCCAGTTTGGGGAACCACTGCCCGACCATGAAGAAATCGCCGGCGTAGCCGGTGCGGGCGAAGACAAAGGGGAGTTGCGCGCGAAAGTCCAGCGCGACCTCGATCGTTTCCCCCGGCGCGACGGGGGCGGGCAAGGTGGCACGGGCGAGCGTCCCGTCCTCGATCTCCTCCAGCGCCAGCGGGGTCCCGGTGCCGGTGTACCCACCGGCCTCACCGGCGTCGGCCAGGCGGATGCCGGTGACCTGAATCCAGCCGGGGTGTTGCGGGTCCCAGCGGCGTCCCCGGCCCGTGGCTCCGCCTTCCCGCATAAAGAGGCTGTTTTCGTCGCGGAAGGCGTTGAGGTAGAGGTGGAAGACCAGGTCGGGGATGGGGTCGGCGGTGGTGTTGGTGTAGGTGACGACCTCGTGCGCCGTCAGCGTCTTGGCTTCGGCGTCGAGCGTGACTGAGATGGTATACGAAGCAATGGGGATAGCGTGGGCGGCATGCGCGATGGGAGGAGGCAGGAGGCAGGAGGCAGGAAGCAGGAGGATGAGGAGATGCAAGATGAACGGAACAAAGGGACGGAAGGTTCTCACTGTCCTTCTTTTATGACCTGCGAATGGACCCAATCAGGAAAACACCCTCGCTTCTGCCCAGGCGGGCAATGCACAGGTTGCTCTCTGCTCTCCGAAGCCATACCTCAAACTCCTCGGTGGTCATAGAACACCTTCCCCTCACGTAAGGCCTGGCGATAGACGAAAAATGGACTCTCATGGTGCCGTTCCAATGTTTTCGCGTCAGCCACCACGACGTCCACCGCTACACCAACCTTCCTCTCCAGAAGAGCACGATAGACGCGGCGAGAGATTTCCCGCTCGTTCTGGACACCTCGTACCACCACCAGGAAATCATAGTCGCTCTCTTCCTGCGCTGTCCCTTTCGCCCTGGAGCCAAACAGGATAACCCGTTCCGGCCTGGCCTCTTCGACGATGATCTCCACGATAGTCGGCAGAAGTTGCCGATCAATCTTCTTGCTCATTTGCAGTCTTTCTTTTGCGGATTGACCGGCCACAGGGTGCGACCGGTCGATGGGTCACAGCCAAGAGTCCGGTCATTCTCGATCATCCGTCTTCAGTCGCTTGCCCGTAACTCCTTGGCCAGCTCTCTGGCTACCCGGTCTGGGGGGGCTTGGGACTCGTGGACGTTTTGATGGACTCTGCGAGCGAGCGCCCTAACTTGCGGCATTTCTCCAGTGTCGCCTGATTGGGTCGCCCGTACGATCCGACGGTTTCACCCACCTTCGAGCCCAGCAGGCCGAACAGTTCCTCGAGTGGGCCGCGGACCGCCCCACCGCCGCCGTGAGAGTAGAATAGCGCATAGGGCTTGCCCTCCAGCCCTCTCGGGTTGGACTGTTTGGCGATGTACCAGTCGTCCAAGAAGGTCTTCAGCGTGCCGGCGATGGTGCTGAAATAGTCCGGCGAGCCGAAGGCAACCGCGTCAAACGTGCGGTACTGCTCAATGTCCAGGCGTGTCTCATTGGTGTTGACCAGCGTGACCTCGGCGCCCGCATCTTGCGCCCCTACGGCTACCGCCCTGGCCATCTCAGCGGTATTGCCGTACTGTTGGGAGTGGTGAAGAACGAGCACTGAACCCATGGGAATCCTCCTATGTGTCTCTAGATACTGGAAGGGCACATCGAAATCTCTTTCAATCATCTGATGTGTCGTCGAACAGCCCTAACTGGTACGCTCCACCTGGGGCATCCAGGTTGATCTGACGCGGTACCACCCTCCCTTCGTCTATACCACCCGATTTCTTGATATTCTCGACAATAGTAGGCAGACAATATTCTGCCATCTGCTCGCAGATCTGGGGCGTGTCGAAGCGCAATACTTTCCAGCCCATCGTCTCCAGGTCATTAACTCGCACGTTGTCCTGCGGAGCGCGCTCTGGGTTGGCGTGAAAGGTGTCGCCGTCGGTTTCTACATCAAGTTTACCTGATACGCAGTAGATGGCAAAGTCAAGAGCGTAGGAGTGTCTTTTCACCTGAACAAATTCTTGTCGCTCAGCACTGATCTGCACTCGTGTTAGCTCAGCCCAGAGCCGGTCTTCCAATGGACTTTCGTCATACAGATCGTTAATCTCGACAGCGCTGCTGAACTTGTCCCATGTGGTCGGTATGAAGACGATGCGTCGCTGGCGTCTGCTGAATATAGGTCTGGGCAGTCGTCGCAGAGGTTCCAGGATCAGTTGGTAGTAGCGCCGTCTCCCTTTTTCGTCACGGGGCTGATCGGGAAAGAGTTGCCAGCGGTAGACCTGGCGCACATCGAGCACGCGGGCGTAGTAGTTGACAGCAAAGGCTTCGCTGCCAAAGACCTTCGTCTGGTAAAAGGCCAGCCACTCCGGCGGCCAGCGGTCCTTCAGCCATTTGTGGACGCTGCTGGTCGGGATACGGTACCAATGCTGGTCGCGTGCGACAGCAAAGTCGAGCAGGTTATTGAGAATAGCGACCAGTACTTCACCGCGGATGGCCATTGCTCATCAGCACCCTCACGGATTATAACATCCTATGCGCCAACACACAAAAGGCGGCCCCAGGCCCGGAGGCTCAGCAGGCCATCTGGAGTACTGCCGAGAAAACGGGCGATCAACCACCTTCCAGCAGCGCCTCGGCCGGCACGCCGACCCACCCGGCCAAGACCTCGACGACGGTGCGAGCGTTGACAATGAGGGCAGAATCCAGGTCGGCAGGGGCGCTGATCGTGGGAATCCGGGCGCGGGCGCAGACTTCATCCAGTAAGTGCAGTTCGATTGGTTGACCCATCCGGTGGGAGGGAGTATAATATCTTCAGACTCCGAGGGAGGGGGTGATGGGCCATGCGCATGAAAGAACTGATCGAAGATATGGGCCGCCTGGAGACGGAACTCCATAAGTTTGAGACCAGGTTTGGCGTGAAATCGGCGGACTTTTACGAGGCGATGACGCGGGGCGAGTTGGAGGAATTCGACGCCCTGGACGAGTATCGCATGGAGTTCATCGAATGGCTGGCGCTCTACAAGACTTGGCTGAGCCTGAACGACAAGTACCACCAGTTGATCGCCCGCGAGCCGGTGGCTCTCCAGATCAAGGTCAACCTGGAACTGAGCTATGCCTGATGAGCCGCTGTCTTCGCCCCGGGCCTATGAGTTGTACGTCTACGGCTTGAGTGAGCGTCACCCTTCTATCCAACGCTCGACGCTGGTCTACATCCCCTCCGGCGCGCTCTTTGGGCGCGTGGAGGGGATGGTTTTCTTCGAGGGCCAGATTGTCCTCTGTGTGCAAGAGTTCCTCAACTTCGAAACGATAGCATACCCCTGTGCACACGTAAACGGGGCGACACTTGTCGGTGTCGCCCCGTTCTGTTGCGAGGCTCACGATATGGCGCGTCATGAGCACTTCCAGTCGTGCCCGCTGTGTGGAGGCCAGCCTGCTGCGGGCGACAGCCCACAAAGCGTCGTTATTCAGGGCTTGCAGGCTACGTAGGTCTTCGCGCAATCCGGCCGGCACGTCGTCCAGCGAGGGGGGATCAAGCATCATCCCCTCTCGACGTTAGCGCTGACCGACGCTTCGGTAGATACGACAGGCCTTACACCCTTCAAACGCACCCTGATCGTATAATCCCCCAGAAAAATCTCGTCGTCGTGAACGGCGAAGGGCAAGGGGGTGTCCTTGGGTGGGATGAACACCAGCGTGTCACCTACGATCTCACCCTCCATCTCAAGATATTGCGTCGGACGGCGTGCTCCGATCTCTTCCAGGGCAGCGAAAAAGGTGTCGACCGGGATGTCCTCAAAGTCGCGCTTCATCCAGGTATCGAACAACTCTTCGACTTCCTCGTGCGAACGGCCTTCAAATAGATCCTTCACTGTCATCACTTGGCCCCCTGTTGATATGCCAGAATCTTCGCTTTCCATACCTCATAAGCGGCGACAACCAGGCGGCGGCCACGATAGTAGAAGTGAGACACGGCGGGGAAATGTTGGTGAGCCTGGCTCAAGTCGGCCGCTGCCGTCTCACCGTTGATAGCTGCCCAGGCCTCCGGTTGCATGATGACTGCCCATACCCGTTGCCGCCTGGTGTGGTCATACAGGCGTGTGATGTAAAAGTCCTGCCGCGGGATCTGCATATACACCATCGCCAGGAAGTAAGAACTGGTCTTGATATCGCCGCGCCAGTCGCTCACGACCAGGTCAAAACTCAGGCGGCGTTGAACCGGATCGGTGATGTCGTGGGCAACGAATGTGACACCGGCTGCCTTCAGATCGCGGTAGACGGCGACCTCGAAGATATAACCTTTGGCAAAGCTGTCCCACCAGAAGGTACAGTAAGCACGCAAGTAAAGGCTATACGGAGCGGTTGGGTCATACCAGCCCGACCTCACAAGCCGGTCAGTGATGGTACGGGCATAAGCAGCTTTGAGCGGGACACCTTCTCGTTCCGGGTCTGCCAGTTGCAGCAGGCGCACCAGAAAGTCAGCGGCAATAGGCTCTTCGACGACGTTGTAGTAAATGGCCGCGAACGTGCGAGATTCGTCTTCCGCCTGTACCTGGGCCTGGCCTAACAGGTCGAACGCCTCCAACGTGTCCTGCCATCCGCTTGACGTCAGCCGCGCATCCTGGATGTATTGCTCCACGGCATGTCGGTGTCGCTCGGTGAAGGCAGCGGGCAGCATAATACGGCAGTCCATCATAGCGGATTATAGCACCTTACGAGACAACGGGCAAAGGGAGCAAAGCCACTCAGATACCATCCAACAACCCCTCGGCCGGCACGCCGACCCACCCGGCCAGTACCTCGGCCACGGTGTGAGCCGTGACGACCAACCCTGCACTCAAGTCGGCGGGGGCGCTGATCGTAGGAATGCGGGCGCGGGCACACGCCTCGTCCAGCAGGTCCAACGCCTTGTCAGGCAGGTGACGCTGGGGCAACCAGCCGACGGAGAGCCGTACAGCGGCCTCCAACGCGTCGTCGACGATGAGCACGTGGTGATGGGCCTCGTAGCGCTCTTTGACGCCCCGCAGGATCTCCAACGCCCCCTCCGGCGCCGGTTCCGGCACCCGCACCGGCTGGAAGCGGCGCTCCAGCGCGGCGTCCTGCCCGATGTACTGCCGGTACTCGTCGGGCGTCGCGGCCCCGACGACGCGCAGGTCGCCCCGCGCCAGTGCAGGTTTGAGGATGTTGCCCGCGTCCAGCGCGCCGCCTTCGACCGCGCCTGCCCGCAGGATGGTGTGGATCTCGTCAACGAACAGGATGACGTTGCCGGCCTGCTTGACCTCGTCTACCAATCCCAACAAGCGCTCCTCGAACTGGCCCCGGTAGGTGGTACCAGCAACGAGATTGGCGACGGGCAGTTCGACCAGCCGCGTGCCTTTCAGTTCGTCGGGGATACGACCGGCGGCGATGAGCACGGCCAACCCTTCGACGATGGCGGTCTTGCCCACGCCGGCCGGGCCGACCAGGACGGGGTTGTTCTTCTTCTTGCGGGCCAGTGTGCGCACCAGTCCGCGCAGCTCTTGCCTGCGACCGATGAGTGGGTCGAGTTCGCCCGCTCGTGCCAGCGCGGTCAGGTCGCGGCCCACGCGGTCGAGGATGGGGGTGGCGGAGGCCAGACCCGCGCGCAAGGCCTGGACGTCCACGCCGAGGGCGCGCAGGGTGCGCAAGGTGAGGCTGGATGCGTCGTCGTCGAGGATGGCGGCCAGCAGGTGGCGCTCTTCAACCTGAGCCGCATCCTCGTCCGCCGCCAGCGTCCGGGCCTGCTGGAGGTTGGCGGCGGCGCGAGAGGTCAGTTTGGGCTCGGTACCGGGCGGGGCTTCTCCCTGGCCCAAGGCCATGCGCAGCCCATCGCGCACGGCCTTGGGGTCGTGGCCCTGGGCGCGCAGTGCGGCGGCGGTGACCCCGTCCAGTTTGGTCAGCGCGATGAACAGGTGAGGCGTGCCCAGGACAGGGGAGTGCTGGTATTGGGCTTCGGCCAGCGCCAGGGTGATAGTATTCTGGATCTCAGGTGCGAAATTGGACATCATTTGAAAAGACGCTTTGCCCTTCCACGTGCTGATTCGATCTGTAACTGTTCGTCTATCCACATCTCTTGTATTTTTGGATCTTCTTTATCAGGACTTGGCAGGATCGAGTAACCCGTCTCCCATGCTTCAAGCGCCCTATCAAGAAAATGGCCTGCTTCTTCGTACGCACGTTGATCCAATCTCTGCAAACCCAGACGGTAGTAAGAAGTTGCAACCCACAAGTAGGCCAAAGCCCGGTTGAACAGATCATGAGGGATCATCTTTTCTGTGGGAATTAATGAGTAAATGTTTACTGCTTGCAAGAACGCTGCTACCGCCAGATCACACCTATCTTGGTCAAGATAAGACCTGCCTTGATCTTGATATGCCTCTATCCAGCATTCCACCATCGAGAATGAAGCCTCTGGGGTTATCTCTAAAGCCAACTCAACAGTTGCATTGGCTTGGTCAAACTTGCCCAATTTGATATAGGCCTTGGCAAGCCCCATGTACGCATCACCTCGACCAAATGAGCCTCTACCTAGTGAAGATAGGTATAACAGGCTGTCTTCCTGTTCAGGCCATTCCATGCCTACGGCTTGTCGGAATGCAGATAGAGCTTGTTCAGGCTGGTCCAGTTCGAGGTAAGCCTCACCTATAGCAACAAAGGATTCTGTATAATTGGGCCTCAAGGAGACTGCCCGTTGATGCTCAACAAGTGCTTCTGAGAGATTGGAATCAACAGCCAAGACCCTTCCCAGGTTGTAGTGAATCTCAGCAGAATTAGGATTGACAGCAACAGCTTTCTGGTAAGCAGAAAGAATCTTCAGGTAGCAGGCTCCACTGTGCCAGTGCATGTCGAAGTAGTAGTGCGAACGAACAGAATCAGCATCTACTCGAATTGCTTGCTGAAGTGTACTGGCAGCGAGATCATAGGCCCCCTGCTGTTCGTAGAGCTCTGCCAGCTCAATATACCCCTGTGGAAAGGTTGGATCTACGGCCGTTGCTTGCTGATACGCTTCTTGTGCCTTGTCAAATGCCTTCATTTCCAGAAAGATCTTCCCCAACTCGAGATAGGCTTCCGCGTACTTGGGGTAGATTCCAATGGCGCATTTCAGTTCTTCGGCCGCTTGCTCCCATTTCTTCCCAAATGTCAAATCCGTCGCACGATTGAAGTGCTCTTTGGCCAGTGCGATGTCCGCTGCGTCAAAAGATTCCCCTTGAGTAATGTGCACCACTTTTTCGCTGCGCAGTGCCTGTGCTAACTCTCCTGCGTGTGGCCGCCCCCCTGCTTCCTTCGCCATCGCCACCATCACAACTTCCCCAACCCAACCTGGCACTTCAGGACACGCCTGGCACACGCTCTCAAGACCTCGCTGGCAAACGGCCTCCGCCAGCAACTCGTACAGCCGAGCTTGGAACAGCACCACGTTGGACCCTGCCGTCTCCCGCGCCTGCTGCCCCAATGCATCCATATCCACGTAGTGCCACCCCGTCAGCATCTCGTACAGCAGCGCACCCACCTGATACACGTCGCTCCGCCCGTCTACCTGCTGCCCTCGGATCTGCTCCGGCGACATATACAGCAGCGTCCCCGGCTGAAAGCCTGTTCCCGTCAACTGGCTCAGGTAGGTCCCGCCCGCGCCGCGCGGCACGTGCGCGATGCCAAAGTCGCCCACCTTTGCCCGCACGTCATCCGCCAGCAGGATGCTCTCCGGCTTCACGTCGCGATGGACGATGTCTTTGGCGTGAGCGGCCGCCAGCCCTTCGCACACCTCCGCCGCGATGCGCACAGCCTGTTCCACCGGCAAAGGGCCGCGCTCTTCCAACAACGCCCGCAGGCTGCCGCCCGCCAGGTACTCCATCACCAGGTACACGTTCGGCTCCACCACCTTGAGCGCGTAGACGGTCACGACGTGGGGATGGTTGAGGCCGCCGGCGACGCGAGCCTCCTGGATGAAGCGCTTGAAGGCTACCTCGTCGGTCTGGGCGGTGATGGTCAGTTCTTTGATGGCGACGGGTCTATCCAGGAGCATATCGTGAGCCAGGTAGACGGTGCCGAAGGCGCCCTGACCCAAGACCCGCGCGATGCGGTATTCGAACAGGTGTTGGTTGGCGGCAAGGGGCATTCAATTTCCTCCGTGGACAAGATGGCATCTTGTCCTACATCACAAAGCGAAGCGGGCACGACACCCCGGTGCCGCGCCCGCCCCCTCAATGCACAGATCAACGACGCTTTACGCCTGTGGCTGTTCCAGCAGCCACGGATCAACCAGCGTCTCCAGCGAGACGCCTGGGTATTTCCCTGGTGGATACCCCACACTCCCGGGCCCGATGTGAAGCGCTGCTTACATCCTGACCAATCCCACATCTTCCAAGACAACCTGACGCAGCGTTTGTGGACCACCGAAGCGCTTCAGCGCTTCCAGAATCTCGATTCCGGCCAGCCGCCCTTCTGCGTCATAATCGACTGCAATCCCTTCTGCCAAGTGCTCAGTCGTCACTGTAGTCTCCAGGAATTGGATATAGAGCGCGTCTACTTCTGTATCATACGTAATCTTCATGATCACTTCCCTCAGAAATAGTACGAGTAAACAGTCACCACTACAATCTCATCTGCTTCTTCCACAAAGATAGGACGAACTTGTTTGGTCTCGTAGAACTTGTTGTTCCACTTATCGCCATAGTAGAAATCTTTGTGACATTCCAGCCGCTCCAATTCGGCTGGCTCCCATGGTGATGTACGAATCGTTTCGATCACCTCGTTTTCACTGACCCCCCTGCGTGTCAACTGGCTACGAGCATGTCCTGAAAGACGAACTGGCTTGACCATTGCTTTCCTACCCACCAGGTTGTATCATTTGATATTGTAGCCCATGTGGAACGGGCTGTCAACCTGGCGCGGCGGCATGAAAAAACAGGGCCGGCATATAGTACCACGCTGCTCAGTGCTGCACGACGGCCAACCGCTCCTCGAGCCGCTGGGCCAACATGCGCAGTTCACCAACCTCGAGTTGGTCGAGTGCTTCGACAATCACTGTGAACGGCATCCGTAACTGTACTTCCCGTCCTGCCCGCTCCCGGTTGCGTCGGAGTAGCGCTTGCAGCCTTTCAGCGTCTTGAATAGCATCCTGCCCACTGAGCAACTGTGCTTCCGGCTCGTGTATGCTTTTATCCCAATTCATCGTGGCCGTATTGTAGCCCAGACTAATGGTGTAGTCAAGGCATCAGTTTGTACTGCGCTCAAACCTGTCGAGCACCTGCCCCTCGTGGGAAATGACCGTCGCCTCCAGGTGATCGCCGTCAATCTTCACCAGCACGAAGTGGTAGACCAGCGAGAAAGCGGCCTGCGTTGGCTCCTGCTCCTGCATCTCGTACAGCGGCGCTCCGCCTCCCCCGGTGACGACGTACGTGACGCCATTCACCTCGTTGCGCTCATAGTTGTGTTTGTGGCCGTTGAACGCCACGTCCACCCCGTTCCGCTCGAAGAGCGGTGCCAGCGCCTGGCGCACGTCATCCTCGAGATCGTCCCGCACCGAAGTATAAGGTGGGACGTGGAAGGCGACGAAGAGCCACGGCTGCGTGTTGGCTGCCAGCGTCCCTTCCAGCCAGTTGTACTGTTCGCTTCCAGGACGGAAATCCGCAACGCCGTCCACCTGCAGGCACACGAAACGGGCGTTGCCGTAGTCGAAGGCATACCAGTGCTCGTTGCCCGGCAGGTAAAAGTAGTCGAAGTAGAGCGGGCTGTTGCCCTCGTGATTGCCCAACACGGGGAACAGCGGCGCGCGGGCCAGCAGCCCTCGCTCGATCTCGAAGAACGTCTCCCACTCGCTGGCGCGGCGGCCGTGTTCCACCAGGTCGCCGGTGTTCAACACAAGGTCGGGCGCTTGCACGACGATGCGCTCGACCACCGCCTGGTGGAATTTGCGCTGCGTGCGAGTGTCGCCGAAGACGACGAACGTAAACGTCGTCTGGTCGAGGCCGGCCGCGGTACGGAAGGTCGCGTCCTCGCTCAGAGGTACGCCATCGCTTTCGACGCGATAGTGATACACCGTGTAGGGCGCAAGCCCCGTGAGCGTGACGGCGTGGCGCGCATCCACCGCCGGGTCGACCGCGCGCAAACCGTACGCCCCCGTCTCGCCGTAGGCAACCTCCCCCTGGCCAGGCTGGCCCGTCTCCCAGGCGACGATGATCGAGTCAGTCGTGACCGACTGAAGATACGGCCCGCGAATGAAGGAGATGGTGGT
>Ga0172363_10000378_pt1 | contig 32896 bp, 33 predicted proteins | sample LakKivs2_kivu2a2_FD_114541 | JGI IMG/M metagenome (GOLD analysis project Ga0172363, IMG submission 114541) | Sediment microbial communities from Lake Kivu, Rwanda - Sediment s2_kivu2a2 | ecosystem: Environmental > Aquatic > Freshwater > Lake > Sediment | place: Rwanda: Western Province, Lake... | reverse complement strand
GATAACTTCCTGACCCCTACGGCGCAATTTGCAGACGTGGTGCTGCCGGCTTGTACCCAATTCGAGACCTGGGGTGTGGAGGATGGCTGGAAATACGGGGATGAGATCATCCTGCAACCCAAGCTGGTGGAACCTCCCGGGGAGTGCAAGAGCGATTACCGTATCTGTGCAGAGCTGGCAGAACGCCTGGGTTTCGGCGAGGAATACACTGAAGGGCGCGATGAAAAAGGCTGGGTGGAATGGTGCCTAGACCGCTACCGCGAGACCCGTTTCCCCGAGCTGCCCAGCCTGCAAGAGTTCATCGACCGCAACCTGGGTGCTTACAGCCAGCCGGTGAGCCAGCCGGCAGTGGCTTTTGCAGATTTCAGACGTGACCCGCGGCAACACCCGCTGTATACCCCCAGCGGAAAAATCGAGATCTTTTCGAAGACCCTGTACGACCTGGGAAATCCCGAAGAGATCCCGGCGGTGCCCAAATACATCCCCGAATGGGAAAATCCATTTATGCAGGCAAGCGATCAATCACCAGCGCAGATAAGAATGGGTGCCAAGAAATATCCCTTGCAAGCCATCGGGCATCACAGCCTGGCGCGGGTGCACTCCACACATGCCAATAATGACTGGCTTCAAGAGGCCTTCCCGCAGCGCATGTCCATCAACCCGCTCGACGCTGGGGCGCGCGGTTTACAGGATGGTGACCTTGCACGCGTGTGGAATGATCGCGGTGAGCTGCTCATCCAGGCCCGCCTGACTGAGCGCATCCTGCCGGGTGTGGTTGACATCCCCCAGGGCGCCTGGTGGAATCCCGATCTCACCGGCCTGGATCATGGCGGGTGCATCAATGTGCTCACCTCTCAACGCTGGACTCCACTGGCTTTCGCCACCACGCAGCATACCATCATGGTGGAAGTGGAAAAATACAAGGCTGAAAAGGCTCCGGGGGGCGTAAAAAAGCCATGAGCTGCCATAACGAACCTATAATGCCATGACCTACGCCTTCAGCTTTGACGCCAGCGCCTGCACCGGTTGCAAGACCTGCCAGGAGGCCTGCAAGGATAAAAATAACCTGCCCGGAGGCATCTTATGGCGGCGGGTGATTGAAGTGAGCGGTGGGGAATGGACAAAATCAGGCAAAGCCTGGGAAAACAGTGTATTCGCCTATCACGTATCCATGGCATGCAATCATTGTACCCATCCAAAGTGCGCCGGAGTATGCCCCACAGATGCCTATCATGTGCGACCGGACGGCGTGGTGTTGATTGACACCTCCCGGTGCATGGGCTGTAATTACTGCGCCTGGGCCTGCCCCTATGGAGCACCGCAGTATGACCCGACCCGAGGCACCGTGAGCAAGTGTGATTTCTGCTCCGACAATCTCGACGCAGGCCTGCCGCCCAGCTGCGTGGCAGCCTGCCCGCTGAGGGTACTCGATTTCAATGTGCTGGAAGATATGTCCCAAAATGGCAGCACACAAAATTTGTGGCAGCTGGCGGGTAGCGAGCACCCCTTCCCCCTGCCAGAATATTCGCACACCGAGCCCCACCTGGCGATAAAGCTTCACCCGGGAATGAAATCCCCGCTAAAAAAGCACGTGGCTAACCTGGAGGAAGTATTGCCACCCCTGTTGTATTCCGCAGGTCAGGACAACACTTTCCGTGAGCTGCCCCTGGTGGCATTTACCCTGCTGGTCCACACGGCAGTGGGAATGGCGCTGTGCGGCCTGGCAATCCCCAAACTGCCGCAGCTGGTGTTGCTTTCAATCGGCGTGCTGCTGGGCATGGGAGGGGCAATCTCTTTCCTGCACCTGGGGCGAAAACGCAATGCGTGGAGGGCCATTGTTCATCTCAGGAAGTCATGGCTGAGCCGTGAGGTGCTGATGGCCGGCCTGTTTGGGATTGCCTGGATGGCGAGCGTGGTGTGGACGTGGTTGAAGGAAACCCCTTTCAATCCCTGGCCGATGGCCATCCTGGGGATTGGGCTGATCGGCTGCATGTCGCAGGTTTATCTTCTGCAGGCAATCCCTTTCTGGAATACCTGGCGCACCCCGCTGGCGTTTTTCTTGACCACCATTCTATTGGGGGTGCTGGGGGTAAGCATGGTCAGCGCGCTGAAAGGATGGATCCTGGTATGTGGATTATCACTGGCAGCGGAAATGGCCATGATGCTGACCGCCAAGTATGCCTTTCACGGATTTGACGGATGGCTGCGCCTGGCCTTGCTGGCATTGGGCATCCTGGGTGTAATTCTTGCGGCCGCTTTCCCACAGGTGAAAGCTGTCTACCTGGTAATTCCTATCTTCTTCATCGCCCTGACGGAAGAGCTTTTGGGCAGGTGGCAATTCTATGCAGGGAGGGTGGTTTTCCCCAAACGCCAGGCTTGAAAAGACGGATCATTTATTGAGCGCGACCAGGCCTGTAAAATTGCTGATCGATCCAGGGCAGCCACAAACTACACAGTGATCTACACAGTGGCACTGCATGTGGTTATGTCCGTCGTGTACGTACTGTTAAGGCAAATGCAGCCAGGGCATACATCACTGCCCCCAAGATCAGGCACGCCAGGAGGCTGGTGAGGATGGCCTGCGTGTCCCATCCCGTATTCAGCAAGGCGCGCATGGCCTGCAACACGTAGGTGATGGGGTTGATCCGCGCAGCCACTTCAAGCCAGCCGGAAAGCAAGGATAACGGGACGAAGGTGGGCGCCAGGAAAGTGAGCGGGAAAAAGAGGAATGAAGCGCCCTGCGTGGCGGCAGCGCTCCCGCTCCCCAAGGCGGCAGAGACTGTGAAGCCAGCGAAACCAATCCCCAGCAAGATGCTCAAGCCGATGACCACCAGCAGGCCTGGTATCCCGGTGACGGGATTGAGGCCCAACAGCAGGCCAACCGCCACGACGATGATCGTTTGGATGCCCAGGATGACTGCGCCCGCCAGGATGGGGGCAAGCAGCAAGGCTGCGCGCCTGACGGGAGTGAGCAGCAGCTTGTCAAAGTATCCCCGCTCGATATCACGCACCAGGTTCTGAGCAGCCACGCCTGAGCCAGAGAGCGACCCGCTCACAATCGATAATGGAAGGATAAAACCCAGGTAGCTGCCATCAATGCCCGGGATAAAACTGGAGGCTTTGCCCAACGTTGACTGGTAAATTACCAGGAAGAAGATGCTGATGGCAACCGGGGGTAAGAGAGCCTCTGGCGTGCGTAGTAGGGTTGTTAGCGAGCGCACAACCAATATGTAAATCTGGGTAAACATTGAAAGTGGGTTACTCTTTTCTGATCGTGTAACAGATGCCTGATTATTTATGATGTCCATGATTAATTTACCTTTGCTTAGCGTTTTGAACCGGACGACTTAGCTTTATCGGCCTCGGCAGCAACCAAACGCTGCCCAGTTACTTGCAGGAAAACATCGTCCAGGGTCGGTTGGGTGAGCGTTATCGATAGGGGTGACAGTGCCACCTGCTGTAACTGGCTGATGACCGCAGGGATAGCTTCAGCCGCCTGTTCCAGGTAAAGACGGACGGTATCCCGGTCCAGCTGGATGCGGTCGCTGAATTGCTGCACAGCTGATTGGCTTTGTTGGGCGATCTCGGGGGATTCGAAGACCAGGTTCAACGACTCTTCGCCCAAAGCAGCCTTGAGCCTTGCTGGAGAGCCTTCCACGGCAATCTTGCCGCCCACGATGATTGCCACCGTATCGGCGAGCTCATCAGCTTCCTCCAGGTATTGGGTGGTCAGGAAAATGGTGATGCCCAATTCACGATTCAGGCGGCGCACTTCACGCCACACGTCCCTGCGGCTTATCGGATCTAGGCCGGTAGTGGGCTCGTCCAGGAAGAGCACTCTCGGCTGGTGCACCAGCGCCAGGGCCAGGTCCAGGCGGCGGCGCATGCCTCCGCTGTATGTGCCTACCCTGCGATCGGTGGCGCCTGACAGCTGGAGCAGGTCGAGCAGCTCACGTGCACGTGCCTGTGCCTCAGATTTGGATGCTCCAAACATGCGCCCCTGCAGGACGAGCAACTCCACCGGTTTCATCAGGGGGTCGATGCCGATATCCTGCAGGGCTACCCCTGCCACACGCCTGACCTCGGAGGCCTGGCTGGCGATGTCAAAACCTCCTACGCTGGCTTTTCCAGATGTGGGAAGGGCCAGGGTGGTCAATATCTTGATAGTGGTGCTTTTACCGGCACCATTAGGTCCCAAAAAGCCGAAGATTTTACCTTCATCTACCCTGAAGCTCAAATCATTAATGGCAGTCACATTGCCAGGGTAATTTTTCACTAAATTCTCTACAACAATCTCACGCGATCCCATTTTTACTCCTTCAAATCGATTAAAACTGGCAGAAATTACCTTGTCCAACATAATGATTATACCCCCAATTATCTACAAAATCAATACAATATATATACATAATATGAACACTAATGATATATTAATATAAGAATCCACATAGGGGTGCTTGAAGGGCAGATTTCATGCCCGTAACTCAACCCGGACTAATGCAGAGACGACTCACGTGAGATAAAACTCGCGCCCATATTCATCGTCTGGGGGAGAAAAAGCCTGAATTGCGTACCGGCCATCGCCATGAGATCAGCGCACTTCGGTTAGGCAGGCGGAATAAATACATAGAGCTGGTCTCCTGCATAAACCAGGCTGATAGGGTGCAAGCGTGGAGCACCATCTTTGCGGATGGTTGCCAGGAAGGCCAGCCCAACTTGCAGCTGGCGCGGGAAGAGCATTGCTTTTCCTGACTCGGCGAGCTCGGGCTCTTCGATGCGAAATTCAAGCCATGATCTTATTATGAGTTAACCCGGAAGGCTTTCAATGACGTTGTATTTTTCCAACAGCTGGACCAGATTGTATTTCCAATTGCTGGCGAGCTGTTTCACCTTCTTTTGCTTTATTCCCCGGCTGGATTTTCATCTCCGGCGTGTATGCGGGAGGCTGGCGAGTGACGAAGAAAACCGGCGCCGGCACTTCCGGCCTGGCGGTGGCGGCAGCAATACGGGTGGCAGCTTCTGTGGTAGCCACCGACTTTCCGGCCTTGCTGAGGTAGATGAACCAGTACATCGTCCCCACCATCACCGCTCCACCAATGATGTTCCCGATGGTGACTGGCAGCAGGTTGGCGATGAAAAAGCTAGCCCAGGTGAGGTGAGGGAAGTCAGCCGGTGCCTTATTTATCGCCTCAAAAAACACAGGGGTGCCCAGTTGCTTAATGAACAGTGCCACCGGGATGAAGTACATATTGGCGATGCTGTGCTCGAAACCAGCCGCCACAAAGGCAGCGATGGGAGGGATAATCGCCAGGATCTTATCGATGGTGCTGCGGGCGCTGTAGCACATCCACACCGCCATGCACACCAGGGCATTGCAGAAGATGCCCAGCACTATAGCCTGGATGAAAACCAGGCTGGTCTTGGCTTCGCCGGTATTCAGGGCTGTCAGTCCTACCGCACCGCCCCCAAATGTATATTGGCGGGTTAGGAACATCAGGTAAGCGGTGAGCAGTGAGCCGACAAAGTTGCCTGCATAGACGATGCCCCAGTTACGGAGCAACCTGACCAATGAGATACGTCGGTTGGCGAAGGCGATGATAATCAGGCTGTTGCCAGTGAAGAGCTCCGACCCTGATACAACCACCAGGATCAGCCCCAGTGAAAAGGTAACCCCCGCCAACAAGCGCGTGACGCCGTAAGGCAGGCTGGCGGCTCCTGCGCTAACCGTGGTGGCAAAGACCGCCCCCATGGCGATGAATGCACCTGCCAGTATAGCCAACAGGAAGGTGCGGATGGTATCAGTGGTGGTTTTCTTGACCCCCGTTTCGGCAGCTTTTACTGCCATCTCAGCAGGCAGCAAGGCATCGAAGGAAACCTCCCTGGATGCGTGCTTGCCATCTTTTGGGGTATGGGTGGATGTGGTGAACATATTTTTCTCTTCAGGCGACTGCGGTCAATTGCGTGTCAATGGCGAAAATGTGGTCGTAACGCTCGTCCAGTGGGGAGGCCACGGGTAGCTCCGGCTGGATGATCTTTAACAGTCCCTGGCACATGGCATTGAGGCCAATGTGCGCCAGCTCAGACTGGGGCAGCCCGGTTTGCCCGGCGGTCTTTTCGAAGGGGCAATCACAGATGATAAAACGTAGCTCGGGCCCAACCTGGTGTAAGGTGAAGTCCACTTTCAGGGTTTCCAGGATGCATTCCAGCGCGCAGATACCCGGATTGGGGATACCATCCGTAAACATATTGTCCAGCATATACATTGCCACAGCCTGGCCCATCCCACTGCCGAAACATTCCATGAGGGCGTAGGCCTGGTTCTCCTCGTAGCTCATCTGGCAGGTCATGGCGTATTCCAGGAAAATCTCGCACAGCGATATGGCGGTTTCTTCGCCTGCACCGGTTAACTCACCCCACATCTGGAACCCGTGCTGGGGATTGTCGAGGGCATAAACATCCCGCTGTCCAAGCTCGCTGTAATACATATCAGAGCTGGCAATCGGATAGCGGCAAATTAATTTTGGTCGTTTTTCAGGGATTGCTGGCATGCTTGCTTCCTTTCTTGTGATCAAATTACCACACCGGCTGCAGCAGGGTAGTTGAACCGTTGCTTGCCCGGTTGAATGAGAAAAAATTCACTATTAGAGTTATACCGAACAGGGGTAACAGCCACAAGTGCCAGAGCGTCACAAGTTGGTCACAATTTTTCCCCCTCGTCAATTTGTTATCCGCCAGTTACCGGCTATGTGAGGTGTTTTTGGGTATTCAGCACATAGCCGGCGTTGGAGATGGTTTCGATCACGGAATGGCCCGCTGGAACTGTTTCCAGCTTGTTACGCAAGCGATACACCAGTTGTTTGAGCATTTCATTGGTCGCACCTTCTGGCCCCCACACTCGCAGGATCAGGCTGTCGTAGTTGAGCACCCGGTCGGGGTTCTGCATCAGGGCGCGTAGCAGGCGGGTTTCAAGGTGGGTGAGATGGATGGGCTCGGAACCGGCGATAGAGACCTCTCTTCTCTCTGCATCGAAGGAGAATAGTCCTGCCTGCAGCACTTCCAGGGGCTCCTTCACCACCCGGCGTAACATCGCCCGTATGCGGGCGATCAGCTGGCGCGGGCTGAACGGCTTGATAATATACTCATCGGCACCGGCTTCCAGGGCAGCAATAACGTTATCGTCCGTATCCCGTACGGTAAGCATGATGATCGGCACGTCTGATTCACTGCGGATGCGCGTGCAAACTTCCAGCCCATCCAGGCGTGGTAAACCCCAGTCCAACACGATCAGGTCGGGTTTTTCCTTGCTGAACTGCTCAAGAGCATGCACACCATCGTGCGCATTCGCCACCTCAAAACCTGCCCGGCGGATGGCGAAGGATAGGACATCGGAAAGGGCTAAATCATCATCAACGACGAGTATCTTGGTCATAGTTATCTATCTCCTCTGGAGGTTGGATGGGAATGGTGAACCACACTTTGGCGCCTCCCCTGGCAAGGTTCTCTGCGCCAACCTGCCCGCCATGCATTTCGATGATCGATTTGACCACCGAAAGCCCCAGGCCAATACCATATTGGGTATCACGTGATTGGCCTGCAGTTACGAAGCGCTTGAACAGGTCTGCATACCGGTCAGTGGGAAGCCCCGGGCCGCTGTCGAGCACTGCGAGTGTCACCCAATTGGGGAAGAGGGTGATTTCCAGCTCAATCTTGCCGCCCATGGGGCTGAATTTGCTGGCATTTGAAAATAAATTTACCAGCACCTGGATAAGGCGATTAGCGTCTGCCCACAATTTAGGTAGTTTCTCGGGTGAGGATAAAACCAATCTCTGCTCGCGGCGCTTGAACAACGGCGACATTAGATCGGTTGCATCCTGAACAACCCCCCGCAGGTCGATCGGGCGGCGGTGCACCTGGAAACAACCGGCTTCGATGGTAGTGCTCTGTAAGAGATTCTCAACCAGGGTCTGCAGGTGCAAGGTGCTTAATTGGATAGTCTCCACCAGCTCTCTGAGCTCATTGGGCGTCAGCATGGAGCCTTCATCTTCCAGGATCTCAGAGGTGGCAGCAATCCCAGATAATGGAGTGCGAAATTCATGTGCCACATTGGCCAGGAAGTTATAACGCAAGCGATTAACGGCTTCCTCCTCGGTCACATCTCGGATGACCACCACTCGCTCTGAGCGATAGCCGCTGGGAGGATTTTCATCCAATGGCGAGATTGCCACAAAAAGAAGCAGGGGCTTGCTGTGCGCGTCCAGCACGTTAATGCGCTGTGCGACCGACCCATCGGTTTGCCTGTGTAGCAATTCGCTGATGGTCAATTTCTCGCCAGGGGCGGGTGTAAAGACATGTGTGAAGGGAAGACGCTCCACTGCCCAGCTTTCATAGCCCAGGATTTCCTCGGCGTCGCGGTTGAAATAGGTAATGCGCTCATTCTCATCGATGACAATCACCCCCTTGGGCATCAGTGATAGAAGCCGCTCTGTATGTTTCATCTCGCCCTGGGTCACCAGGAGCGTATGGCGCAGTTGGCGGCGTGCCAGCTCGAAATGCCGCGAGAGCTGGTTAATTTCGGGGATGCCGCTCTCGACTGGCGTAGTAACATCCAGGTTACCCTGGCTGATCTGGTCAGCGGCTTTGGAGAGCCTCAGCAATGGGGAGGTGATCGAGCGTGCCTGGCGAACCACCAGCACAGAGCCAAGCAACATGAACAAAATGCTGACTCCAGCCGATATGAGGAGGGTATTGATCATGCCCTGGTGTATTGAATTCCCGGGAAGAGCCACCTCACTCAAGGCCAACACATTCCCCTGCGCATCGCTCAGCGGCATCATTCCAATATAGTACGTTTGGTCGAGGGCACCTCCCTGGGAGCAGCAAGCTTTTCCGGTGTTCTGCACGCTCAAAGCAGATTGTGGATCAAGCGACCAGTTCGGGGCAGCCGGCAAGCTGGTGGCAACCCGCTTGCCGTCCACGATCAGGCTTTGTGCCAAGCCCGATTGATCTTCCAGGGTTTTCATATAGTCTGATTTTATCTCACGCGCCGCCAGCACATAGCCCACTATTGGATCCCCGCTGATGGGAGATTCGATCTCGCTGACCCCCACGATATACATGCTCGCCGGGTTGCCCAGGTTGACGAAATCTGCGGTGTACGGCTCCCTGCCGCTAAGAAAATCCCGAGGGGAGGGTAAGCCCGGTAAAGGATCGCCTGCCATAAAGTCAGCCGTGCTGACCTGGATAATGTCGAGGTTCCCACTTTCTTCTTTCAAAGAGCTCAGGTACTGCTCGATGGTTGCAGCATCCCGCTGTTGGATCAGGTTGTACAGGGTTGGCCTGCCAGAAATCAATCCGGCCACCTTTTTCAGCCTTGTGACCTCGGCATCATACAGCGCGCCGGTGGCAGATTGGGCATCCTGCACCCGCAACCACACCTGGTTTTCGAGGGCGCGCCACATGGCCAGGTTCGTGGGGATGCCGATGAATACGATGACAGCCACCACCACCAGCACCAGATTCAAGATGAGCCGTTGGGAAAGGTTCATCTTTTGGTAATGCTGGCGGATGTACTGCAGAAAACTTCGCATATCATGCCCGAATTTCAGCAAGTTGAATGTCCGGAAGCCGGGAGTTTGCGTTTATTTTAACACAGGTAACAAAAGCGAAGCAATAACCACCCCCGGGCTTATGGGCAGCGCCTACCGTCACACCAGCTTTTTCCCCCATACCAATGATCAGATAATAATGAAATACACTCTTGGCAATTAATGGTCAGGATGTCAACCCGAAGGAAAAGAAAATCTAGGATTCTTTCACCCGTCAAAATAGATCGGGTTCGACACCAGAGCCGGCAGCAAGGGTAAGCCGGGCAGGAAGCTGCGCAGCACCTGCAGCCAGGCAAAACCAGGCGCCTGCAGCGTGTATATTCCTTCCGTTGCCCCATCAAATTCCGCCTGAAGCAAGACGGTATTGCCGTGATTGGTAGACACCTGGACCACATCGCCCGCCACCAGGCCACTCACCTTGTACTCAAGCTGCCTGACTTTAGAGAATTCCACGCTGTCACCCAGCATGGCCTCGCCGGCGGTCATTTCGAGCATGGGACCATTCACGCTATAGGTGACAAATGCGTGGCCAAGCCTCAGGGCGTTGAGGATATCAGCCGGGCTGGCAGACATGGCATACACGCAGGTGGTGGGTCCACCTGCAAACAGTAACAATGAGTCGCGATGGTAGTCGCTTCCCCCACAGATGGGGACTTTTCTGCCTGACATGAGCAGGTTTTGCCACAGCCCGATCGCCTGAATATTGGAGCCGCGCATCGGTCCATTCCATACTTCCAGGCAGTCGTAGGGAAGCATACTGATGTCGAATTGGAAGGGCGCAACCGGGTCGCAAGGGTGATTGATGCTAATAAAAGCTCCCCGCTCACGGGCGGATGCGAAGCGCCTCATTACTTCCTCGAAGGAATTAGCGAAAAAAGGCTCGTCAAGGGGCTGGTCCACCCCCAGGAAATTGGCATGGCCTTGGTAATGAGTCCACTCTATCCCAGGGATGAGGGTAATGCCGGGATATTGTCGCAGAGCGTCATTGGAGACCATCTGGTTGTGGTCGGTGATACCCAGATAGTCCAGACCATTGCGCTGGGCATGGCGGGCCAATTCGCCCACCTGAAGTACACCGTCGGAGCCATATGTGTGTGTGTGCAAATCACCTCTGAATATGCGCAGTTGCTTGGGTGTAAAAGTCAGCTCGTAGCGCACATCCACGCCGTCTTCGGCAACCATGTAAGCTCCCACGATGATCTTCCAATCGCCCGCAACCAGCGGGTAAGGCCGGTAGCCGGGGGTTGCCTGGGTTTCGCTTATGGAGATGCTCAACTTATCCGAGCCTGATGCACCCACCTGGGTGCCATCCGGTGCGACCAGCCCCAGGTCGATGATGTTGATCTGCGTGCGGGAGGTGAAGCTGCCGTGCTCGACTGGGGACGTGCTTTCATGGTACCGCTCATACTGGTAGCTGAGGACCATGGATTCGGTGTTTGCAGGCATGCGAAATGGGATGGTGAAGTACGAGCCTTCCTGCTGGTGCTCGATGCGCAAGGGGATTTGTACTTGGGATATGGTGGGTTTCGTGTCCATTTTCGTCTATACCGGCTTCAAATTAGCCGCCAGGAAACGCTGGATTTGGGTGTTCCAGAAGAACCAGTCGTGGAAGCCATCTTCCTCTTGGTAATCGACCGGGATGCCCAAACTCTGGCAGGCGGTATGGAATTGAACGTTCAACGGGTACAGGTCATCCTGTCGCCCGCAAGCCATATACAGGCTGGGCAGGTCGTTCAAGTGCGATTTAGCCTTTTGTAACCATACGGTTGGCTCATTTTCGCTGCGCGCCAGCTGCTCCAGGTTCCCAAACAACAGCTCGAATTCCTTGCGGCGCGGGTCATCATGGAAACCCACGGCAAAAGCCAGGGATAGTGCACCCGAGAAGCTGGCAGCAGCGGAATATAATTCTGGGTGAAGGAAAGCCGCCTTAAACGCACCATAACCGCCCATCGAATTGCCGGCGATGAGGGTGTCCTCCCGCTGAGGAGATAAACCAAAGACTTCCTTGAGATAACGTGGCAGCTCGTCCACCAGATAGGTGAAGTATTTTTGCCCGTTGGGTTGGTCGGAATAAAAGCTGCGCCCCACCGAGGGCATCACCACCACGACACCATACAGGGCGGCGATGGATTCGATGGCTGTGTAGCGCTGCCAGGCGCTGCCGTCGTCGCTGAGCCCGTGCAGCAGGTACAACACCTTACGCTTAGCCACGGGCACGCCGCGCATCTCACCGGGGCTGGGCAGGATAATGTACACAGGCAGGTTGACCATCACGGTCTCGGGTACATGGTCGATACGGATAAGTGCCATTTTTAGTCTCCGGGGGTTTTGATTGCCGGTACAACCGGTGGGTACTTGGCTCTTTCAAAGTCGATGAAGAATGAGAAGGCAAAACTGATCACCATTAACAACGGCGGGAATATGGTCATCAGGAACCTGGCAGCCTGGTCGGGATGCGGGCCCGGGTTGAGGCCGCTCTCGTAATTATATAGCTTGAATGCCAGGAACAAAGCAAAGCTGGTGAATAAGCCGTTCAAGCGGTTCATGAATCCCAGGGCGTTGGAGATGATACCCTCGCGCCGCAAGTTGTGTTTCTGCGTGTCTTCATCCATGATCCTGGCCCCGATCAGGTCCATGGTGGTGATCACCCCCGCGAAACCGAACCCCACGAACGCGCTGCAAATGATGCCGCTCACCAGCGAGTTGGCGAAGTACAGGGGGATGAATGCCACCGCCAGGAAGACCAGTGATGCCCGCCAGACCGGCATCAGCGTATATTTCCTCACCAGCCTGGCCCAGACTGCCACGCTGCCAATGGCAATGATCAAGACCGCCGCTTCAAGGTAGGTGGTCTGGCTTTCAGAGAGCTTCAATACATATTTAACGAACAGGGGCATTACTGGCAGCAGCAACGACATGGCGGCGCTATAGAAAGCATTGGCAAGCCCGGCCACCCAAAACTTGCGGTTGGTAACCAGGTTTTTAATGCTGTTCCATAATTCGGGCTTGGCTTCGTCCTGCTGGATTTTGGTTTCTTTGCTGGTAAAGGTCATATACAGGATCACGCCGCCCCCCAGCAGGCCGTAGATGATGGCGGTGAGGGGATAGCCGATCCATTTCACCACCATGGGGGTCATGGCGATGCTGATGATCATCGCCACCAGCTGAAAAGCCTGGCGCAGGGCATTCACCCTGGCCCGGTCAGAATCACCTTTGAACAGCTCGGGGAACAAGGCGCCATAATTGGCATTGATCACCGAATCCAGCGTGCCTGTGAACATGTAAAAGAGCATGCAGTACACCACCAGGGAATTGCCTGCCAGGAAGGATGGCGGGCTGTAGAAGGCGATAAAGCCAAGGATGAGCAAGGGTGTGCCGATGGTAAGCCATGGGCGGCGTCGCCCCCAGCGCGTGCGCGTGCGGTCGGAGAAGAAGCCGTAAATGGGGTTATCCGCGGCGTCGATGAAGGTGTAGATGAGCAGCATGAGCGAAAACTGCACCGTGGACATCCCCAGGGTGTCGACGTAATAGATCAGGGCGTAGGTTTTCAGCATGTTGATGGGGATGGAGGTGCCGAACATGCCGATGGCGTAATTAAATGATTTCAAGCGAGGGCGATCCATGGATATAACCTCCTTTGAATTTTTTTATCCTCTTGCTGAAAACACCGACCCTTGGCAGGTATCCCATTATTATATACCGAACACCACTCAAGGCTGTATTTTCCCACCGCTAATGACCCTGAAAATAAAAGGGGCGTTTTTTAGCTATTTGATATAATATTCATAGCCTTAAGTTAGAAGCAAAATAACTCGAAAAGAACAAGCTACGTCAATCGCTTGTGCAATTCTGGTCGATCAGGAGGTGAATTAACAGGCACATATCCGGGTTTACCATTCCGTCAATCCAAACTTCAATAATAGGAGGGAAGAATGAAAGTGAAGTATTTCATGTTATCAGCATTTTTGGCCATATTGGCGCTATTCCTATGCATCTGGGATTTGAGCGCCCAATCCTCAGCCGGCGCTCAGGCAGCCGAGCTGCTTCAACCTAACCGGCAGGGCGCCTGGCTGGATTCGATCACTTTCAGCGAGCAGAGTGATATCGAACAGGCGGTTTACCAGCTCAAGACGAATGAGCTGGACCTATATGCCTACCCGCTTGCCGACTCAACGATTTTCCAAGATGTACTGGAGGACCCCGATTTAACCCAGACAGAATCATATGGATCCTACAACGAATTAACCTTTAATCCGTATGGCCCGACCTTTTACGACGGCCGGCTCAACCCATTCTCGGTGGCTAAAATCCGGGAGGCCATGAACTGGCTGGTCGACAGGGATAAAATCGTCCAGGAAATCTACGGCGGGCTGGCAGTACCACTTTACACATCCATAACCATCCCTTCGGCAGATTTTGAGCGCTTCAACAGCACAATTCAAGCACTTGAAGCTGCGTATGCCTATGATTTCTCACAGGCTGAGGCTACGATTACCACAGAAATGGTAGCTTTAGGGGCCACGCTGGTAAACGGCAAATAGCAATATAACGGCCAGCCGGTCAGCATCATTTTTATCATCCGTATCGAAGATAACCGGCGCCCAATTGGAGATTACGTTTCCGACCAGCTCGAAAAGATCGGCTTCACCATCGACCGCCAATATAAGACCTCTCAGGAGGCCAGCCCAATCTGGAACGGCAGCGACCCTGGAGAGGGCCAATGGCATATCTATACCGGGGGCTGGATCAGCACGGCAATTTCCAGGGATGATGGAACCAATTTTGGCTTCTTTTATACTCCGCTCGGCATGAGCTCGCCATTATGGCAAGCTTACGATCCCACCCCCGAGTTCCAGGCGGTATGCAACCAGTTGTGGAATATCAGCTTCTCTTCCATGGAGGAGCGGGCAGTGATTTTTGAGCAAGCTTTATCGCTGGCGATGAGCGATAGTGGCCCGGGGTCACAGGGATCGGGTTCCTTGCGGGTCTGGCTGGTAGATCAGTTTGGCTTCTCCCCCCAGCGGGCAGGGATCACTGTCGCCAGTGACCAGGCTGGCGGCGTATCCTGGGCAGCCATGTTCCCTTACGTGGCGCGCTTCGAAGGCATGGAAGGCGGGAACCTGCGGGTGGCGCAACCATCGATTCTGGTCGAGCCGTGGAACCCGGTTGCGGGCAGCAACTGGGTATACGATGCATCTCCTGCCAGGGCCACCGCTGACAAGGGCACGATTGCCGACCCCAACACGGGCCTGGATTGGCCTCTGCGCATCGAAAGCGCCGAGGTGACCGTACTGGAGGGCCTGCTGGTCACTAAAACGCTGGATTGGGTCAGCCTGAGCACCAGCCCAACCATCGAAGTCCCGGGCAATGCCTGGGTGGACTGGGATGCTGCCAACCAGGTGTTCATCACCGCCGGCGAGAAATACACCTATACTATCACCGCCAATTCCAAGGTAACCGTACGCTACCCGGATGACTTATTCACCAGCGTCAGCTGGCACGATGGCAGCCCGCTCTCGATGGGCGACTTTATCATGAACATGATCCTGCAATTTGACCGCGCCAAACCCGAAAGCTTGATCTACGATGAGTCAGCGGTGCCGTATTTTAATGCATTCATGTCCCACTTTAAAGGCCTGGTGATCGAGTCGACCGACCCGCTGGTGATCACCACGTATGATGATCTTTACTCCCTGGATGCCGAGTTGATGGTGCAAGCCTGGTATCCGATGGGAGGAGGTTATTCTGCTGATGCCGCCTGGCATGCGCTGACACCCGCCATGCGCGCCGAGGAAGCCGGTGAATTGGCGTTTTCATCTGATAAGGCGCAACAGTTGGGAGTGGAATGGACCAATTTCCTGGGAGGCTCAAGCCTGGGCATCATGGAAGGCTGGATGAACCAATCAGCGGGCGAGCATTACATCCCCTACCTGCCCACAATGGGCACCTACGTGGACCAGGCTGAAGCGGATGCGCGCTGGCTGGCACTGCAAAACTGGTACGCCACGCGCCATCATTTTTGGCTGGGTACCGGGCCATTCTATGTGGAGCAGGTTTCGTATGATCCCAAATCACTGGTCCTGGCGCATTTTGATGCCTATCCGGATGCTTCCGGCAGGTGGGATGCGTTTGCCGCCCCTGCCCAGCCCGAGCTGTCCATCAACCATGAGGCCGGTGCGCCCGGAAGTTACTTCAATGCATTGGGGACGGGGTTCGAGCCCGGCAGCCTGGCATTGATTGTGGTCAATGACCACATCCTCGATCAGTTGCAGGTCGATAACAGTGGGGAGATATCGTTTACATTAAGCACCGACCAGGTTGCGCCTAGGATTTACCATGTGCGGGTCAGTGTTAACCCATCAGCAGGAGTCCACTTTGCAATAGATGAGGCAGAACCACTCTGGCAGCAGGAAGGTTCTCTACCAATTGTTGTTATACCGCCCACACATTATTTCCATTTACCCATGATAAATAAGAATTGAGGAAGATAGTTCATCATATTTAATGGTTCTTAGTATTAATATAAATTCAGGCCTGGCAGCTCGTGAAATCTGCCGGGCCTGGATATTTCATACACCGTTAAACTCAGAGATGATATTTGCGGTTTATTGCAATCTTGAAGCCTCGCCAAATTTCAAGGTTTGGCTGGCACATCAACTTCACCAACTCTCCCGACCTTAATCCAATGCCAGCATGTGGATGGTTTTCATGTATAAGTCTTTTTTCATCTATCCATAGAGGAAATAAAATTAGGAAGAAGGGAAGGTTAACGGGCAGTCTTCATGGCTATCGTTGTAACAAGTGTGGCGATGTATTTCAACCAACAAGACGGCTTCAGATCCAGGACTCGTAGAATTTTCAGAAACCCGTAATCGAAGCCCTGACGGCATTGCAGCGCTCGCAATCCTCCTCACCACACAACAGGGCCAGGGGGTCTTCCTTCAGTAAGTCGCAGACGATATCGATTAAATTTACCACGGGGATAGCCTGGATTACAGCGCCTCCAACCTGCACCATGCGCGCCAGGTTGTCGAGGTATGGGTTAAGCTGCTCAAAGCCCTGCGAGCAGCCGGGAAACCCCTGGCAGCGGACGATGCCATTAGAGCTTAACGCCCAGCGCGTAAACTGCTTGCGCCCGGCTATCCCTTCAGCATAATGGATGCTCGTGTTTGCGGTCTGGTCAACCCCCAATAGCAGCACCCAGCCATCCTGTTCGGCGAGCGTTTTGATGGGCATGAGGGGCTGCTTGATGGTTTGGGAGGCCAGGATGGCGCGGGCATTCAAACCGGCAAAGGACAGGATGGGATGACTCGAGCGGAAAGCCCCGGGGTGCTTGCGCAACGTCTCAGCCAGGATGCCCATCGTCCAGTCGGCCGGCATATCCTGGTGATATATTTCTGCCAACCGGTTGCTTTGCTCACCGCTGCCATAACGAATAGCGTTTTCAGCCGGACCCACCTCGGGGATGATCATGCTCTTATAGGTAAAGGTGGGCATGATCATGGAATTGAAGGATGAGCACAAGGCTCCCAACAGCGTATCTGCGCCGCCCTGCAGCTCGCCAAATGCCGCCAGTGAGTTATGCACAATCACCGGCCTCGAAGGGTCAATCTCCAGCTTGCGAAACGCGGTGATGAGATCGCGGAAGCTCAGCACAAGGGGCTAGGCTCCCTTCCAGCTGGCTTTACGCTTTTCCACGAATGCCTGCATGCCCTCTTTCTGATCCTGCGAGGCAAACAGGAAATAGAAAGCCCGGCGCTCATCCTGCAGGCCATCGGTCAGGGATGTTTCGAAGGCGTGATTCACAGCCTCCTTACCAAGGCGAATTGCCAACGGTGCCCGGGCGGCAATCTCTGCGGCCATATGCAGGGCTTCTTCCAGGTACCGCTCAACAGGCAGCATGTGGTTGATCAAGCCAAAACTTAGCGCTTCTTCGGCGGTCAGCTGTCGGTTATTGAGCACCATTTCCATGGCCAGGGCTTTACCCACCGCACGAGTCAGGCGCTGCGTGCCGCCCGCACCGGGGATCACCCCCAGGTTGATCTCGGGCTGGCCGAAACGCGCCGTCTCAGAGGCAATGATCATATCGCAAGACATGGCCAGCTCGTTCCCGCCTCCCAGGCACCAGCCGGATACAGCGGCAATCACCGGCTTGCAGATGCCTCGCAAGCGATCGAATTGGGGAATATAGCTGCGGGTAAGCATATCGATGGCGCTCGATTCGGCCATCTCCTTGATGTCTGCACCCGCCGCGAAGGCCTGGTCATCACCGGTAATGACCATGGCGCCAATCGCCGGGTCACGGTCAAAGCTTTCCAGCGCATCGGCCAGCTCACGCAGCACGGTGCCGTTAAGGGCATTTCGCACCCTTGGCCGGTTGATGCGTACCAGCCCAACCTGCCCATGGACCTCCACCAGTATGGTTTCATATGTATTTGACATAGCCCCTCCTTGGGAAGAATGAAATCTATAATTTGCTTTCGCCAGGATGATTAAAATTATACGTCAAGATATCATGCCCGCCGGGTGGCAAAGTAATTCTCCATCCAAAAGCTGCCTAATTAATCAATTAAGTATACCTAACCCAGGAACTCCAGCGTGATAACCCGACCGCTTACACCTTCAGCCGCCTCAGCGCACAAATACAATACCAGTTGAACCAGCCTGGGCTGCTGTGCCCCTGCGGGAGACATATCAAGCCAGCTATTAAATGGAGTGCTGTCCCATTCTGTTAATGGGGCTGAACCCATGCTTCCCTCGCCATAGCAGATCGAATTTAGCCGGATGTGATAAGGTTCCAGCTCGGCTGCGGCAGCCTGGGTTAACCCCACCAGGCCTGCCTGGCTGGCGGTATAGGCGCAGTAACCCTTTTGCACAGCCTGTTGCATGGAGATAAGCTGAACCATCACACCGCCTCCTTGCTGGCGCATCACCCTCCCAACCTGTTGCATGGCATAGAAAGCACCAGCCAGGTTGACATCCAGCGTGCGGTGGAAATCCCACTCATCCATGTCCAGCAATCCAGCATTCGGCGCCACCGAGGCGTGGATCACCAGGCAATCAATACGCCCATAACGCCCCAGCACCTCTGCCACCAGGCCTTGAACCGGCATGCCCTTGGCGATATCAAAAACAAATCCATCGCCTGAACCACCCGCCCGGTGAACCAGGTCGATGGTTTCATCCAGACTGAGCGGGCTGATGTCGTTGGCGGCGATAACCGCGCCCAGCGCGCCGAAAGCTACGGCAACCTGGCGGCCGGCACCCCGCCCAGCGCCAGTGATCAACACCACTTTCCCGGTAAATTCATCCGCTGCCATGCCCACTCCTAAGATTCATGCCCGAACATTTTTAGTCACTTTGTTCTTCAACGAGTTTGGCCTTCAGGATCACAGGTTATGACCTGGCCAGCATTTTGAGCGCTATTTAGCGGCAGTCCCAGGTAGGGAGACGGGTCGAGGGTGTTCTCGATTTTTAGCTCATTGCGAAAACCACCTGCACCATCATCCAGCACTATCGAAAAGTGCAGGTGAACGCCCACCGGGTTGTTAGGGTCGCCCGAATAATCTCCCTGGTAACCAAGGAAAGTGCCTGCTTTTACGAAGAGCTCGTAGGTGCCGGGAGGAAATTCGGGTGATATGTAAGAAAGCCCATTTTGATCGGCCAGGTGTGTGTAATAGGTCCAAATCTGCCTATCCGGCGACAGCGGGTCCTCAGGGATGCGGATGATCACCGTGGATTTCCAGGCAGGCAGGCGGGTAAGGTAGCCATCATAAGCCGCCAGCACGGGTGTCTCGCCGGGCTGCTCTCCCCCGAAGATATCGATGCCCTGGTGCTTATTCCCCAGGTGAAAGGAATCTCCCCAGATGAAACCGATATAACCGCTGGTCGGCAAGACGAAGGGTGCCTGGTTGCAGCGTGTTTCTGCCAGCACCTTCCAATCATCATGCGCGGATGGGGCTTTCAGCCACTCCATCAGGCGCTGCGTACGCCCCAATCGTGTCCGCAGCAACGGATATGCAAAATAAGCGCCCACCAGGGCGCACACCAGCAGCGCTGCAAATAAACCCCACACGATTGCCATCCGTTGTTTTTTACCCATGCGGCTCCAAAAGGCAGCACTGCAAAATCATCATCAGGCATAGTGCTACACCCACCACCAGAATGCTTTTCCAAGAAGATCGATCCTGTTTCAATGCTGACGTATGCCGAATTATAAAGTATTTACTCGCCGAGAATATGGGAATTGGCCAGGTTTATATATTGGGGGTTGATCTCGTAACCGACATAGTGCCTGCCAGTTCTTAATGCGGCGATAGCAGTTTGCCCGCTGCCCATAAAGGGGTCCAGCACCACTTCGTCTGCAAAGGAATACAGCTGGATCAGGCGATAAGGAAGCTCCACTGGAAAAGGCGCCGGGTGGCCGATTTTCGAGGCGGGTACTGCCGGGAACGTCCACACGCTCTTGGTAAATTCCAGGAATTCATCGCGCGAGATGGTACTTTTCCTGTTTTGGGGATCCTGGCGCTTGAAGCTCCCCTTGGAAAAGATTAGGATGTATTCGTGCACATCGCGCAGGGTGGGGTTGGCTGCCGACTTCCAGCTGCCCCAGGCAGTTGAGGTGCTGGCACTGGCAGCTTTATTCCAGATGATCTCGCCCCGCATCAAAAAACCCAGGCGCATCATGCTTTGCGCAATCCAGGTGTGCAAGGGAATGTAAGGTCGCCTACCCAGGTTAGCGATATTGACACATGCCCTCCCACCAGGCACCAGTACCCTGGATACCTCTGCCCACGCCCGTTCTAGGAAGCCCAGATAATCGGGCAGAGAGAGGTCATCGTCGTATTCTTTACCCACGTTGTAGGGGGGCGAAGTTACCATCAGGTGGATGCTGCTATCGGGCAGCTCGACCATGTTTTCGGCGGAGCTTTGCAAGATCTGGTCAAGGTATTCCTGTGGAATTGGGTTTTCGAGGTATTCACCCACCAAATGCTCATGCTGGTCTTGGTATAAACGACCTTCATAAAAGGGTGTGGAGTCGTGGCTCTCTCGCCCGGGTGAGCCAAATTTGCTGGTGGAGGTTCTGCGCGAGTTCTTACGCATGGTTTATTCCAGTAAATCGCAGAGCCTGGCTTGGCTAAGCCTGAGGAGCTCTGCTGGGTTAAAACGCAACAAGGCATTTTCGGCACCCCCACCGGCGTAGGCTTCTGGGACATCGATCACCCGTTGATCAACCAGAGTGGGCAAGGGCTGTCGATGTCCAAAAGGTGGCATGGCCCCCATCTCGTATCCACTCACTTCTAACAACGTCTCAGGTGAGGCCAGCTTAACTTTCCCTTTGCCCACCCCGTAAACTTTCGCAATCGCCCGTTGCTTAATCGATGACATGCCTCGTGCAATCGCCAGAACAGGTTGCTCATCCACTATAAACAGGATGGATTTAAGGATTTGCTCGACCTGGGTGCCCACAGCAAGGGCAGCTGTTTCTACCGTCGGGGTGGGCGTGCTTAAATGCACGATCTCACCTTGTATGTGATGGGCTTGCATGTAATTCAACAGGTCAGTCTCGCCCAGCTTGGCCTTTTGCATCCTGCACCGTCGACTTGTACTTGCGGATATTTTCCATGTCATCCTGGCTGTGATCGGCGATGAGCAATTTCACGCTCCCGGAGGTCATTTCCTGCAAGATCCTGCCGGCTTCTTTTCCCGGCTCTGAGCTCAACCCGGTTTTTAATGCAGCATACGAATCGAAATATAGCTCATGCACCATGGCGCATTGCATGTCGCCATACAGCACCTGGTTGATGCGGCTGGTTGATTCGCGCTTCAAGCCGGGAATCTCTTCGGCGGCGTGCAAAAAACGCGGCCAGAATACATGGAAGTCGGGAGTGGTGGTCGATTCAATCAGGATGATTAGCTTATACATAGCTCCATTATACCCTTTGGTCATGAATGGCCAATTCTGTGAAATATCTAATCAATACCCATGGCTTTCATGGTATGATTCCAAAATCAAGGAATTGCACGATGGATGATAAGATTACGATTATCGAAGGGCCACCGCCTAATTTTGAAGATGTCCATGAGGGTTGGCCATTGGGCTTGAATGAGAGCCCCTCCTTGCACAAGCTGGCAATGACACGCCTGCGCACCTTCAATGGGCCGGCGTTAGTGGAGCGGTGTTACCGCGCCTGGCGCAAGCACCATACTATCCAGCTTGAATTCCGTGCTGCCGACGGATTGATCCACAAGACCCCTATTGTGGCTTCTCGCGCCCTTGAAATGGATGAAGGGCAGCTCATCTACCTGTGGGTGCGCTTTACCGAGCAGGAAGCACTATTGGAGCTGGGCACAGAAGATGACCAATTCGGCAACGAGGATGATGACCGGGACCCCTTCGACTAGCACGCAAGCGTGATTTCTACCAACAGGCAGGCCAACTCGCCTGCCTGTTTTTAATGATTGATGCGGGGAGGAAATCCTATGCCTGATTTAGTACAAAAAACCTTTTCAAATGGGATATTTACCATTGCCTTGAACCATCCCAGGGCCAATCCCATTACCCTGGAAATGGTCAGGTTGTTGCGTGAAGCTTTCAAAGAGGCGGCCAGGCTAAAAGGGGCGCGCGTGGTGCTGCTGAGAAGCGAAGGCGATGACTTCAGCGCCGGTCAGGATATCTTCGAGATGCTGAAAGCCAGGGGTGAATCGTATCGCCAGCACATGCTGGAAACCTACAACCCGTTGATTTTGCAGGTACGCCGCCTGGAATTGCCGGTGATTGCCGCCGTCCAGGGCACCGTGGCCGGGGCAGCGCTGGGCCTGGTGATGGCGTGCGATTTGCGCATAGCCGATGAGGATGCACGCTTCGTAGTAGGCTTTCTCGGCATCGGCTTGGCTCCCGACTCTGCAGTATCGCTATTGTTGCCGGCATTGATCGGGTTAGGAAGGGCAACCGAAGCGGCTTTCACCAACCAGCCAATCCCAGCCCGGCAGGCTTTAAGCTGGGGATTGGTTAACCGGGTCGTATCAACATCGCTTTTGCATGACAGTGCCCTTCAAATGGCCAAAGCAATCGCCGATGGCCCAATCCACGCCATGGGCCTGGCTAAGCGTGACTTCAATAAAGCCGTCCTGCCCAATCTCGAGCGGGTATTGGATTACGAAGCCCATATTCAAGAGATTGCCCACCTGAGAGCTGAGCACAAGGAAGGCGTCAGCGCGTTTGTAGAGAAGAGGCTCGCGAAATGGCAGGTTGATTAACCCCTGCGAACAAAAATCACTACTGTGGCAAGGAATACGAACAGAGCACACACGGCAATGCCTGCCCGGTAGATTTCCCGCCGTGTGCGCACATCATACACATTGAGGTTAGTTAATACCGTTTGTTTATGCAACAATGGGCCACCGAACCATGCGAACAGGCTGCCGCCTACCAGGCCACCAATATGCCCCCAGATATCGATCCCAATCCCGGGGGTCAGGCCGATGACCAGATTCGCAACTGCCACAATGATCACCTGTGATAATGCCCGCCGCGCTATTGGGCCAAAGATCTCACGGTTCTGATAGATCAGCACCCCTTCTGCACCCAACAATCCGAAGATCGCTGTGGATGACCCCAGCGATTGGTAAGGTGAAAACATGAACGAAAGCACATTCCCGGCAAAACCGCTTAAGATGAACAAGCCCAGGTAGCGCCAGCGCCCGTAAAACCTTTCCAGGCCCCGACCAATAAAGAATAGGGCATACATATTGATCCCTATATGCAGGATTGATCCGTGCAGAAACATCGGGGTAAATAAACGCCATATTTGACCTTGCTCGATGAGTGCATTATTCTTAAGCAGAGCAGTGGTGATGTCATATTGGGGAAAATAACTGGTGATGGTCTGCAACACGTAAACCAGGGCGCAGATGCCGATGAGCACATAGGTCACATAAGGTCGATAGACTGCACGGTTGCCAGGAGCTCGACCAACATAGGGGGAGGGGGGTGGTGTCTCCTGGGGAGGTGGATAGCTCTGGTTCATAAATTGAACACGCGCTGTTTTACCCGGTGGTGTTCGGCAGTGATGATGGCCATAATGGTATCTACCGTATCATCCAGGTGAAAATCGCGGTTGGTGACCACATAATCGAAGAACTCGATGCAGGTCATTTCCCGGTGTGCAGTTTCAATACGCAATTTAAGGTCTTCGGGCGACTCTGATTTACGCTCCTGCAGTCTATTGATCATTTCTTCTTCATCCTGCGGGGACAAAAAGATCAGCAATGCCTCGGGGCATAGCTGGCGGATGGTGCCAGCACCCTGCACATCCAGGCGCATAACCACATCCTTGCCACTCGCCAGGGCTTTTTTTACTTGTGACTTCGGGATGCCTTTATAATCGTTGTATACCAAGGCGTGTTCCAGCAACTCACCCTTTTTCAGCATCTCGGTAAATTGCTCTTTTGAATAAAAAAAATAATCCCTCCCATTTACCTCGTTCTGCCGGGGTGGGCGGGTGGTGGCGGTCACCACGAAATGAAAGGGCAGGTGCCTTTCCTTCATTCTCTGGATGACAGTGTCTTTTCCTACTCCCGACGGGCCGGAGATCACGATCAGCAGTGGCGATTTTTGGGGAAGGGTAAATTGTGTCTCGTTCATAGAAATCTCCGCAGACAAGCATTATAATTCAGCCTTGCTGAGGCTGCGAGTGTTTACTATGACTATCTTTTTAATGGAGTTCGATCATGCCATATTATCAATATCGTTGTCTGAATTGTAGGAAACGCTTCGAGATATATCTATCCTACATAGAATATGGTGAAAAGGCTGTTCATTGCCCTCACTGCTCCAGTGACCAGGTGCAAAGGTTGATCGGTCGCATCCGTATCGCCAAATCAGAAGAAAACCGGCTCGATTCTCTCACCGACCCGACGGGTCTGGAAGGCATCGAAAATGACCCGCGAGCCCTGGGGAAAATGATGCGTAAAATGAGCAATGAGATGGGTGAAGATGTGGGCCCTGAGTTTGACGAAGTGGTAGACCGTTTAGAAGCGGGCCAAAGCCCCGAGGATATTGAAAAAGCCATCCCCAACCTGGGAGAAGGTATGGGTGGTGAGGGCGATGAGGGTGATTTCTAGCTTGACATAACGTCAGGTGATATGCAGCCTGCGGGCCACCACCTGGCGAAGCATATCTTGCACCTTTGCAGGTGATTGAGAGGCGTCGATCACCTCCCAGCGTTCTGGCTCGGCTTTCACCAGTTGGAGATAGCCCTGGTGCACGCGGTGATGGAAATCCAGGTTATAGGCATCCAGGCGGTTCCATTCACCTTTTAATTCCTTGCGCCGCAATCCCATCTCCACATCCACATCCAACAATATGGTCAGGTCGGGCTTAAGGCCACCTGTAGCAAAAGCCAGCAATACGCGTAGCGATTCGATATCAACCTGGTGGCCATATCCCTGGTAAGCCAGGGTCGAATCGGCATACCGGTCGCTCAGCACGATGCCGCCGATTTTAAGGTGAGGGCGTATCACCTGTTCCACCAACTGGGCACGCGAAGCCTGGAAAAGCAGGATCTCGGTGCGAGGCTTCATTTCCTTATTCTCCAGGTTATGCAGTATGGTGCGGATTTGCTCACCAATCGAGGTGCCCCCCGGCTCGCGAGTGCTTAAAACCTCAAAGCCACGCTGGCGTAAAAAATCGGCCAGCATGGGAAGCTGGGTGGTCTTTCCACTACCTTCAGGGCCTTCCAGGGTAATGAACATGCCTCTCAATCCCGGTATATCCGCACCCTCCGGTACGGCTCCTTTCCATAGGAATGCGAGGTCAGGTTAGCCTCGCGCGCCATCTGGTGCTGCAACCGCCGGATATAGGCCGTGGCAGGTGGTAACTCCACATATCGCTCACCATTCAGCACTGCGTCGATGGCTGCCTGCGTGTTTTGCATGGCAGGTTCCATGCTGCGCTCTTCCACACTGGTTGCAGACAGGTTATATAAGTCGCTCAGGAAGTGCTGCATCTGGTTGACCGTATTGGCGCGCAGAACATAGATCGGCATGCCCCGGTTTTCTGCATCCACCACCGGGCGCTGCCGGTTGCGATAATAGGATCTCAGGGTAACCAGCGCCTGAGCCTGTTCCAGTTCATTGACCACCATGGCGGGCACGCCCAGGTACTTGGCAGCCTGGATCAGGCGGTTACGCGCCACCCCGTAAGGATAAATGCGCACTGGCTGCAAGGCGGATAATTCCTGAGCCTCTTCACCTGGCACTGCAGCTGTCTCTTCCTTGTGAGGCCGGTTATCAAGGGCGGGTACGCCGCGATCCTTACCAAACTCCATGGGCTGGCGATTATATCTTTGGGCTCCAATGCCTCGTTTGGCTGGTGGAATGGAGTGCTCAATGTGGATTTCTCCATTTTCATCTCGGGAGCGCACCTCGGGCGGAATAGGATAGCCGCGTAACAGCGCATCCACCGAGTCACCCACGTCCAGATGAACCGCCAGGCGGTCACGGGTCTGGATTTCGATGAGCATATCGAAGGTGGGCGGTGAGCGGCGCTCGAGTACGGTCTTTTGAGTACCCCGCCGGCGGGCTTCCTCATCCGATAAGGTGACTGATTCAATCCCTCCCACCAGGTCTGACAAAGTGGGGTTGAGCAGCAAGTTTTCCAGGGTATTGCCGTGGGCGGTGCCAATCAGTTGCACCCCACGCTCGGCAATCGTGCGGGCAGCCGCCGCTTCAAGCTCACGCCCAATCTCGTCGATCACGATCACTTCGGGGTTGTGATTTTCGACAGCTTCGATCATCACTTCATGCTGCAGGGCGGGCGTGGAAACCTGCATGCGTCGCGCTCTTCCCACCGCAGGGTGTGGTACGTCTCCATCACCCCCAATCTCATTGGAGGTATCCACAATCACCACACGTTTTTTCTCGGCTAGCAAGCGGGCTGCTTCGCGCAGCATGGTAGTCTTGCCAATCCCCGGGCGGCCCAGCAACAACAGGCTTTTACCACTCTCGATCAAGTCTTGGATGATGTCGGTGGTTCCGTATACGGCCCGGCCTACGCGGCATGTTAGGCCGACAATCTCGCCTCGCCGGTTACGGATGGCGGCGATGCGGTGCAGGGTGCGCTCCATCCCGGCGCGATTATCGGTATCGAAGGCGCTGATGCGTTCTACCACGTAGTCAATGTCAGCGTGATCCACTTCCACCTGACTGAGTCTCTCCTCGAGGTCAATATAGCGTGCCGTGGGTACGCGACCCAGGTCGAGGATCACTTCGAGCAAGTCATCAGAGCGGTTTACCTCTGTCAAGCGATGTGCCACCTCGGGTGGCAGCACATTCAATAAAACATCTAAATTATCAGTAATTCGTTTCCTTGCCATAAACATCCTGTAGAAATCCAATACCTGGATTTCTTAGTTAATAAATAATTTCAGCCTTCGTTGGCTCTTTCAGCCTGTGGCGGTAGCTGGTATTGTGATGCGTCGCTGTGGGCGATGGGGGCAGTGGGCTCGGCCCGTGTGCCGTTGATGGCTGGAATCGGCAGGGCTTGATTGACACGCCGGGTGACTGCCATGTGGCGAACCATCACCGCCTGAGTGGCTCCCGACACCGCACCCATCTTCTCAATAGCTGGGTCCAGCCAGGATTGGTAGGATCGTACACAGATGTAGATGGGCCTTTTACCCCTTCCCGGTAGCTCGCCAAGCAAATTAACCAGGTGCCGGTCGAAGTTTTCAGCGTCCGGATGGATAAACGGTTGTACCCATATCCCATTACGGCCATATCTTAATTCCACGAAGGCTTGAATATCTCCTTCTTTATAACACACCATACCCTTGTAATTCTTTTTCGGTAAAGGTTCCACCTGCTGAACCAGCCCAGGTACCACGTTACAATACAGCGAGCGTACGCCAATCGCATCCCTGGGGCGCCACGCCCTCCAGCCAGCCACTTCAAACTCCCCTTGTGGAATGCCATCCAGCCGCCAGATGCACTGCCGGGCATAGATCGCAAATCCTGCCTTATGCAGCATTTGGAATACCTGGCTGCTCTCGTCAACGTCAGCCAGGATATGAAATGCCCCTTTTTCGCCCATTTGAATGGCCATGTAATCAGATAAAGCCGATAGCTCGGATTGCTCCATGCCATCTTCGGGCGCCAGGAATGAAAGCCGGGCATACGACGCTCCCAGCTCAAAGGTCACCTGCCCAAGGAGGGGTTTTACAGACCGGTCATTATCATTGCAGTGGTAAGTGTATGTGCGGGTGGATGGCCCCAGGAAGGATAAATAGGCTCCCATCGGAACCAATGAGGTGCCATGGATCAATACCCGAGTGCTGTCCAGGAATAAACCCCGCTTGAGATAGCTATGCAGCAGGGTGATATCACGCCAACTGAAAGGGCGAATATTCATGCTGCCAGCTGTAAGAAATAACGGTGAAAGCGGTCATCCTGGGTCAGCTCAGGGTGGAAAGCCGTTGCCAGTAAATGTCCTTGTCGAGCCGCTACGATGCGTCCATCGGATAGCTTTGCCAGAACACGAGAATCTGCCTGCACTGTTTCGATCAACGGTGCACGAATGAAAACCGCGTGGAATGGTTTCTCATGGGGATCAATTTCCTTCAATACCGGCACATCCAGGTCCACTTCGAAGCTGTTCACCTGCCTGCCAAACGCATTTCGCTCAACGGTAATATCCATCAGCTGAAGCAAAGGCTGGCGGCGATGGGCATCTTTTGACAATAAAATTGCACCTGCGCAGGTGCCCCAAATGGCTTTCTCCTGCCCAAATTTGCGTAAAGGTTCCATCAGCCCGTAATTTTCTGCCAGCTTGGCGATGGTGGTCGACTCCCCACCGGGGATGATCAGCCCGTTCAGGCCCTCAAGCTGTTCCGGAAGGCGTACTTCAACCACACCCACCTCCAGGCGCCTGAGCATGGCCGCATGCTCGGCAAAATCACCTTGTAAAGCTAGAATGCCAATTCGCATTTACCAGCCACGCCCTGCCAGCCGTTCAACTTCAGGCATCGTGGAAACGTTGCGCCCCACCATTGGCTCGCCCAGGTTGCGGCTCACTTCAGCCAGGATGTAGGGATCGTTGAAATGGGTGACCGCCTTAACAATGGCTGCCGCCCGTTTTGCCGGGTCACCCGATTTGAAGATGCCCGACCCCACAAAGACACCATCCACACCTAGCTGCATCATCATGGCTGCGTCGGCAGGGGTCGCCACCCCACCGGCGGCAAAATTCACCACCGGCATACGGCCTTGCTGGCGTGTTTCCACCACCAGCTCGTAAGGCGCTCCAATCTCCTTCGAATATGCCATCAGCTCTTCGTCGGGTAGATTTTTTAGCCTGCGGATTTCTCCCATCACGGAGCGGGCATGCCTTACAGCCTCCACAACATCGCCCGTACCGGCCTCGCCCTTGGTGCGGATCATGGCTGCCCCTTCCCCAATGCGTCGCAAGGCCTCTCCAAGGTTGCGGCATCCGCACACAAACGGCACTTTGAAATCGTGCTTATAAATGTGGTGTTCCTCATCCGCAGGGGTGAGCACTTCTGATTCATCGATGTAATCAACCCCGATTGCCTCCAAAATTTGGGCTTCAACAAAGTGGCCTATGCGGCATTTTGCCATCACCGGGATGGATACTGCGTCCATGATCTGTAAGATCAGCTCCGGGTCACTCATGCGTGCCACGCCGCCCTGGGCACGGATATCGGCAGGCACGCGCTCGAGGGCCATCACAGCCACTGCCCCGGCATCTTCGGCAATCTTGGCATGCTCAGCAGTTACCACATCCATAATCACTCCCCCCTTGAGCATCTGCGCCAGGCCTTTCTTGACGGTAAATGTATTAGCTTGTCCTTCCATATCATCAACCTCCAGAAAACATAAAGAGACTCCCGTGCTACACCAGCAACGCCAGTCTCGCATTACCTACGAACAGGTCAGCTTATTATTTAACATTCTACCACACAGCATGGCGAGTTGCAATCCGTTGAAAACTGTCACTCATTGCGCAACTCTTGATACTTTATGGGGATTTTGTTACAGTTAAGCTAAACATGGCACTTAGGGAGAGAATTCAATGAACCTGATCAGTGTAAAAATAGAAAAACCCGATGAGCTGAATTTTATTTTGGGCCAATCACACTTTATAAAAACGGTTGAAGATGTGCACGAAGCCCTGGTCAATGCCGTGCCGGGAATCAAGTTTGGGGTGGCATTTTGTGAAGCTTCGGGGAAATGCCTGGTGCGCTGGAGCGGAACCGACGACGCTATGAGTGACCTGGCAAAAAAGAATGCCAGAGCCATCGGCGCCGGCCATAGTTTCATTATCTTCCTGGGGAATGGTTTTTACCCGGTGAATGTGCTCAATGCGGTGAAAGCTGTCCCAGAGGTGTGCCGCGTTTTCTGCGCCACGGCCAACCCGGTGGAAGTACTCATCGCTGAAACCGAGCTCGGGAGAGGCATCCTGGGCGTGGTAGATGGATCTTCACCCAGGGGTATTGAAGGCGAAGAGGATATCGCCTGGCGGAAGGGCTTTCTGCGTACAATAGGTTACAAACTTTAATCCGTCCGAATCGATTCTGAATGTTCAGTCCCCCTCCTTGATGTCGGGTGTATATCGAGAGCTGGGGTTATTTCTTGTTGACATGTGTGCAGATTGTGCTATAATACTATAGTACTATTGTTATAGTATAATAGATTAAGTGACAATTATCTCTATTATGAAAATCCGCATCGATAAATTTAGCCATGTTCCAATTTATGACCAGATCGAAGAGCAGATCAAGGGGCTGATCCACGCCAGCCAAATCAAAACGGGCGACCAGCTTCCGACCATCCGAGAGTTATCTGTAGACCTGGCAGTGAATTTCAATACGGTTGCGTTAGCCTATCGCGAACTCGCAAACGATGGTGTGATCATAACCGAGCGCGGCAAGGGTACTTTCGTGGCCAATACACCCGCCGATGATGAGATGCGTGAAATTCGGCAGAAGAAACTAAGCAACTTGATCACTGAATTGATCCAGGAGACTGACCGCCTGGGCTACAATCATAAAGAAGTGCAAGCGGCGTTCCTTGATCAGGTAGAAAAGGAGAGTAAATAATGTTCAGGCGTAGAGGTAAAGAAAACGAACCGAGTATGCTCAAGCAGCTCACCGTAGCGGATGGCTCGAGCACAAGGTATATGTCAACCATACGCATCAGCGCTATTGGTGGGTTCTTATTTGCCGTAATTATTTTCCTGGCGGTTTTTGGAAAAGTGTGGATGGATAGGAAATACGTATTTGAATCAATCTCAGTACCTTACCTGGTGATGATGATCCTTGTTGCTATCTATATTCTCCTGGCAGTGCAGGTGGCTTCGCAGTGGGAAAAAGCTGTAATCTTGCGTCTTGGAAAGTATCTAAGTCTGAAAGGTCCTGGGATGTTTTGGATCATCCCAATTGTAGATAATGTGGCGAACTGGATCGATCACCGGGTGAATGTGACCCCCTTTTCAGCAGAAAAAACCTTGACGAAGGATACAATCCAATTTCAACACCATCCGGCGCTATTCCACAAGATACGCCCAAGCGCCGGCCCTCTTCATTATCATAAAATACAACGTGCAAGTCTAGCGTGTTAAATAATTCCCTCTTTTGCTCGTATGTCGCCAATTCCAGATTACGCCTTATCTGTGCCACGCGCTTGATAATTTGCTCCTGTACCTCTTCCGTCAATTGCACCTGCGACAATTCACCCTCCAGCCTTTGGCGCTCGTCATTTAACGTTTCCTTTTGCTTTGACAATATCCGGGTTTGATCTTTTAGTGCATCGATGATTGTTTGATCTTCCTCGTCGCCCAGGGTGGTAATTAATCGCCGGATCTTCTTGTCGATATTCTCAAATTCAGTTTTTACCCACTCCAGCCTTTGGCGCTTCGGTTCCAATTCTGACGCGCTCCTGTTTGCCATCTCTTGCAATCCGGCCCTCAGGGTGTCTTCATCTTCGATGACATTTACCAACCAATTCCATACCGCCGCTTCAGCCATCTCTGCGTTAATCGATCTATTTATATTTTTGCACTCCCGGTGCTCCAGCTTGCGCCAATGATTACCGCATCGATAACTCGATGAAAGATACCCCTTATGGTATCCTGACGTTCCCACAACGGCGCTCCCGCACTCCCCGCAAGTAAAATAACCCGACAAAAGGTATCTATACTTACGATTGCGCCTGGCACGCTCCTGGTTGTGCTTTGCCCTCATTACAACCGAATTGTATACATCGCGGTCAACTAATTGCAGATCCGGCACGGGTATCTCGATCCAATTCTCACGCGGCATTTTTACGCGCTTCTTTTTGATTATTCTGGTCTTACCATAATAGGTAATTCCTGCGTACATCTCATTTAGCATCAAGTAATGGATTGTTGCTGGTATCCAATGCTCCGCCGCGTTCTTACGATAATGAGGGGTGGGCGCGCCCATGGTATCTAGCTTTTGGGCTATTGCATTTAATGACAATGGCCCATTTCCATTGTCGCCTGTCACGTACCATTCAAATATATTCCTGACAATTTGTGCCTCAGGTTCATAAATGAATAGCCGGGCGTCGGATCCCTTGCCCTCGCGCCTATAGCCATATGGAGGGTGCCCAGACATCACCGGCACCTTGCTTTTTGCTTTGGAATTGCGCCCCTCCATGGTGCGGGCCAATATCCTTGACCGTTCACGGCTGGCTGTATATGCCTTGATGTAGCCAATCAATTGACCGTCGTCGCTATCCTTGTCAATCCCCGAATCGCAATAATGCAGCTCGACGCCGCGGTCAATGATGTAATATTTGAAGATCATATACTCCAACACGCGCTCGTCGCGGGCCGTCCTGTCATGGGTATACATGATAATGGCATCGATCTCACCATTATCAACATAATCGTACATGATCTTACCTTGCGGGCGCTCGCGAATTGGAATCGTACCGCTGCAATCCTCTGACAATTCAGCAACTATATCAAATCCATGGTCGGCTGCATACTTACGGCACCCGGCTAATTGATTCGGTAATGAATAATTGCTCACCTGTTCGTCGGTGCTCACTCGACAATATATCAAACACCTTTTGCGTTCCATATCGCCTCCAATTACCCTTGCTTGGTGCCTTGTAGCTCATTCATTACGTATTGTGTCAAGACGTGAATTATTTGTGCGTGGATTGATCGGTGCTCTTTGTCTGCAATCTTTTTTAGCGCATCATGAAGTTCCTCTGATAATCTCAACGTAAATCTAATCATG
>Ga0172363_10000374_pt1 | contig 33101 bp, 34 predicted proteins | sample LakKivs2_kivu2a2_FD_114541 | JGI IMG/M metagenome (GOLD analysis project Ga0172363, IMG submission 114541) | Sediment microbial communities from Lake Kivu, Rwanda - Sediment s2_kivu2a2 | ecosystem: Environmental > Aquatic > Freshwater > Lake > Sediment | place: Rwanda: Western Province, Lake... | reverse complement strand
AGCTTTCACGCGGATGGTGGCATTACCGCGGCCAGGTTTATTGTGGTGGTAGTCCAGCACCTTATAAAGCTTACCATCAAACTCGAAGGTCACCCCTTTTCTCAATTCATTCACGTCGATCATAACATTGCCTCTTTATCTCTCATGATTTTAACATGGGGATTATAGTTGAGGCGCAGTTGTCTGGCAAGGCTAACAGGATGCAGATCAATTTGACCGATGACCAGCACAATGGGTTGAAGATTAATTTGTGGTAAACTTTAGTCGATTCCATTCTCGTCGGAGGGTGCTTTGGATAAGCAAGTGAAGCGGTTGGCTTATATTGAAGACGAAGAAGAAATGATCGACCTGGTTCGATTGATCCTAGGTCATCGTGGGTACAGGGTTTTGGGAGCCCATGGAGGCCAGGAAGGAGTAAAGCTGATCCGCAAAGAGCTGCCAGATTTGATATTACTGGACCTGATGATGCCAGACATGGACGGCTGGGAAGTGTACCATGAAATCAAATCTGATGAGCTTACCCGCCATATCCCGGTGATCGTCATCACCGCTAAGGCACAGGACATCGATAAAATCCTTGGTTTGCAGGTGGCTAAAGTTCAGGATTACATCGCAAAACCTTTCAAGCCACAAGAGCTCGTGGACCGCATTGAACAATTCTTTGCAGCGCAGCAGGAAATATCCAATCCGGAAGGATGAACTGGTTGGGTGACACCCGTCACCTGCATTTCCAGTGCGTTGATTTCCATATTTTGGTGAACAAGGTAATCGCGGCCATAGATGAGGATCATCAAAATTACCAACCAATCCCGTCCGGGTGCGAAACTCATCCTGGCAAAGTATTGCAAGTCGTTTTTCTGCCAGCTGCGAGGTTTAATGTTCACCGCAAGCTTGCCGGAAAATTACGGCTTATTGCTGGTGCAGGGTTCTGAAAGCCGCTTTAACGCTTCCATCCATATGATGTTTATGCGGATGGACCTGGCAGTATTCTGGATGGATAAAGCCAACACGGTGGTAGACCGCGTGTTGGCTCGACAGTGGAAGGTGATGTATGCACCTCAAAAACCAGCCCAGTACGTGCTGGAGACCGGGGTGGAGAACCTGGAAACCTTCTATATCGGTGATAAGGTAAGCTTCGAAGAAACTCAAGCAGAATAAATGAGCAGATTTTGGCTGAAACCAGTATCGATAGTTGTGTTGTTGATATTGCTGCTGCCTGCCGGGGCGGGTAAGGCACAGGAGGCAAACACTTCCGGACCTGTATATATTGTCCAGGAAGGTGATTACCTCTCGGATATTGCTTATCGCTTCCATGTACCGCAGGATGACCTGGCAACTGCCAATGGTATCACTGACCCGAACCAGATCAGGATTGGCCAGCCACTGGTCATACCGGGACTGGATGGGATTCAGGGGGTCTTAACCACCGAGCAGGTTTCATTGGGTGAGACCTTACACAGCCTGAGCCTGCGCTACCACCTTTCCACTGAGTTACTGGCGCGTTTAAACCACCTGACCAGCCCTAACGAGTTATTCGTGGGATACTCGCTGGTCATCGTGCAAGATGACCATCCAACTGCCCAAGGAAAGCGAGTTGCTGTAGGCGAAGGACAATCGTTGCTCGAGCTGGCAGTGCTCAATGACACCGACCCTTGGGCAATCCTTACGGCCAACCAGATGGATAACTCAGCCAGCGTGATCCCAGGGGAGGTGTACCGCCTGGCGAGCGGCGATGATCCCGGGCCGGGTGGATTGCCACCTGCAATCTCGTCTGCGGAAATAGCCGGCCTGGTGCAGGGACAGACTGCCGAGATTCAAGTCAATGGATCTACCGGCTTAACTTTGAGTGGATCATTAGTAGATCATGCGTTCAGCTTCTTTCAAAGTAATACTGGACATTATGTGGCTTTGCAGGGCGTCCATTGTTTATCAGAGCCCGGCATCTATCCGATCGAGTTACTTGGCAAGGATAATAATGACGATCAATTCTCATTTTCACAAATGGTATTAGTTACTGCTGGAGATTATTATTACGAAAATATTAATAATGTTGACCCTATTACGCTTGATCCAACAATAACTGGACCTGAAGATCAAAAATGGATGCAATTATTTTCTCCAGTGAGCACTGATAAACTATGGGAAGGAAACTTCACCTTCCCTACCGAACCGGCTTTGATTGGATATTATTCATCATGGTATGGAGCCCGGCGATCATATAATGGCAGCGCATATGAATATTTTCATACAGGTGTGGACATAATGGGGCAAATAGGTAATCCTATTTATGCGGCCGCGGCAGGTGTGGTGGTATTTACAGGTCCATTAACAGTACGTGGGAATGCCACGATGATTGACCATGGCTGGGGGGTGTACACTGCTTACCTGCACCAATCAGAAATCCTGGTGAAGGTGGGAGAACACGTAGAACAAGGCCAATTTATAGGCAGGGTGGGGAATACCGGGAGGGTGGAAGGTCCACATTTACATTTCGAGGTAATCGTCGGTGGTGTACAGGTTGAACCATTACAGTGGTTGGACCAGGAATTCCCATAATCCAATTCATAAAATATATGATTTATTGATCATCCGGCCCACCCGTTATCGGGCTATTAAACTCCGTATTCTCATAATCGCCCCGGTAGTATCCCTCCAGTATTTGGCGGGCTTTTTCGACCATACTGGTAGGCACCAAAATCTCGACCGATCCCATCGCACCCACCGCTACGGCATAGGCGTGGGCGGCACCTTCCTGGTTCAACCATACGGTAATGCCCTGGGCTTCAAGCAACCCGCGCAGTATTTCTGCCTGTAGCTGGCCGGGAACCTTATCCACCAATACCCACTCTTCATCAGCCATGCTTATATCTCCATCACATAATCCCGGTAATAATCCATACTCATTCGATTCGTCTGTACATATATTCTTATTATAGTACTTCACAGGTGAAATGGCATTCCCACAAGCAAAGGTTCAAACACATCTTAATTATTATTCATCGAGTATAATAGCCGTGCTAAATATATTGTGCAAAGGGTGTCATTAGACGGTTAAATAACGATGCAAGCGCTGGGATATCAGGAAAATCGCAACATAAAATTAGTATTACAACCCTTTTTCGGATTGGTGGTGTAGGTTATTTTTGCAATGATGAGTCTGGCAACATTATCGCTACGTGAAGATTACTGGGAAACATTTGAGCTTAATGATGAGGATCGAGAGTTTATTTATAATTATCTCCTTGAAATTGAAACACCATTAACCTCTCCCGAACTGCTATCCGCGCTGGTTGACGAACGCATTCGCAAAGAAAAACTGTCGATCGAAAAACAACGCACTTCAGGTAGTGATATCTATAAGCCTGCTGATACTTTCAAAGTGAACCAGGATCTCGTTTTCCCTGCTTTCGGCTGGCAGCACGCCAAGGTGACAGCAATCCGCCCCGGGCAGAACCCCGACCTTGGAAATTTTGAGGTGATCCAGGTAAAGTTTGACAACCAGGATAGCAGGGAATTTGCCTCAACTATCCAGGACCATATCCTAAATGAACACCAGGAAATTACCGAAAGCGAAGATTCGCTTGATCCAAACCTGGTTTTGGATAACTATGGGGAAAAGCTGCTGCAAGCCCTCGATTCTGACCTGACCAAAAACCCGGAATTTGTGAGGATTGCAGGGAAATGGTTTCCGCGTGCCTTATTGGTAGATATTAACGCAGGGCACCTGAACCTGGCCGAAGCGATCCTGGATATGACCGGAGGTGGGCCTTTACCCACCAGGGCTTTGCTGGAACAGGTGGGGTTGGCTTCCGAGAGCAATTCAAAGCTGGTGGAGTTCTCGCTGGACCATGCCTTGCAAGAAGACCCTCGATTTGATGAAGTAGGTCCAGCTGGAGAAGTGTTGTGGTTCCTCAACCGCCTGGAACCCGAAAGTGTATTGCAAGTTCCTGTTTATCTGCGCTATCAAGAGATGGATTATGACCGGTCTTTATTGACGGACGAGATGATTGACCTTGAGCAAAAACTGGATGACGAACTCTCGCCGGTGATTGGCAATTATCCGACCCCCAATGAGGTGCAGGTGACGTTAACTTATCCCCATTGGCGATCGGGAACCCTGCCACTGACAGCACGCATCATTCACCTTTTCCCCACGGCATATGAAGCACCCCGAATCCGTTTCGAGCTGGTGGATGGTGAAACCGGGCATAAATTCCCCGGGTGGGTGGTGCGTAAAAACCATTATGTCTTCGGGCTGCAAGATTTCTATACTACTCACGGCTTAATGCCGGGCAGCCTGGTGAGGGTGAGAGGAGGCAAGAATCCGGGGGAAGTCATCGTGCAATGTGATTCACAGCGTGGCTCGCGCGACTGGGTGCGTACTGTGCTGGTCGGCTCAGACGGGGGGATCGTCTTCGCCATGCTAAAGCAAGTGGTCACAGCCGTCTATGACGATCGGATGGCAATAGCCATCCCAGACCCCGAAGCACTGGATGCAGCCTGGAAACAGCTGCAGAAAGACCATATGCCATTCGAGAAAATCGTGGTAAATACGGTGCGCGATCTGGTGAAATTGAACCCGCAAAGCCATGTACACGCCAGCGAGCTTTACGCCGCAGTAAACATTATGCGACGCTGCCCACCCGGACCGATCCTTGCCCTGCTGGCATCCAGACCCTGGTTCGTGCATGTTGGCGATTTACACTATCGTTTTGATGATTCGGAGAAAGCCTAGATGGCGCCCTTACCTGATGTGAAACGCGCCACGCGTACCAGGCCAACTGTCCAAACACATTTTCACATCGATTTTCAGTGGTGGCAGAATAATGATCGCAATTGGAGGGTATTTTTACTTGACCTGCTCTGCCCCGAACACCAGCAGGCATTTGCAGAGCTGCCGGGAGACCATCTGGTCGATTTTGTAGATCCTGTCACAGCAGAGGTCCAACAGGTGGATGGAATACAGCATGTTCTCATCACCCACTGCGCCAAATTGGATGGTTTTATCTCTCCCCACACCACCCTGGTGGATGCGATCTTCCGGATTTTTCTGGCTAATGGCAACGTACCTATGACACCACTGGAGCTGGCACAGATTTCTGGACGCCCACCCGATTTAATCTTACGGGTACTAACCGGTGAACGGATTTATCGAGGACTACGTCCTATATTGGAGGGGTAAGCAAGCCTGCCCCTGTAGCTCAATGGATAGAGCAGCAGCCTTCTAAGCTGTTGGTTGTGGGTTCGAATCCCGCCAGGGGCGCAAAATTAGATGACAAAAATGCCAGTGTACCGCCTGGTAACAAGTGCCTAACTAATGCATCTAAAGGAAAAAATGGGAGTTACGAATGACAAACGAAAGAATTGGTATTTTTAAGTATGGTGGGAAAGATGTTACTGTCATCGGACCTGATATCATCGCAGGGCAAAAAGCGCCTGAGTTCAGCGTGCTCACCCAGGATGGGGCCATATTTAACGGTTTGAGGGATACACAGGGCAAAGTGCGCATTATCGGCTCGCTGCTTTCCCTGAGCACATCGGTGTGCGACCCTGAGACGCGCCGCTTTAACCAGGAAGCAGCCGCGCTAGACGAACGTATTACGATCATGACCATCAGCATGGACCTGCCGTTCACGCTAAAAAATTGGTGCGCAGCGACGGGTGTTGACCGTGTGATTACCTTATCTGACCACATCAACATGGACTTTGGACAAAAGTACGGTGTTTTATTGAAGGAGCCGCGCGTTTTTCGTAGAGCGGTGTTTGTGGTTAACACAGATGGAGTGGTTACCTATTCAGCTTACATGCCGGTGCTCGCACAAGAGCCAAACTACCCTGAGGTATTGGAAGCTGCCAGGCAAGCCTTAAAAGCATAAGCCATGATGGTTTAGGAACCCAGGAGTAATGAACATGGAAAATATTTCTGTCTCGTCAGATTCAATGCGCCGTATATGGCATATCTCCGAAGACCTTCAAAATCCGGTCACCGATACTTATCGCTGGCGGATCATCTCGCGCCCACATGCCTGGCGCCCGCCGACAGACATGTATGAAACCGATGAAGCCATCGTCGTTCGCGTGGAGGTTGCAGGGATGCGAGAGGCAGACTTTACAATTTCACTGGTCAAACGCAACCTCACAATCCGGGGGGTCAGGCAAGATACATCCGAGCGGCGCGCCTACCACCAGATGGAGATTGCATACGGTGAATTCACAACCGAGATAGAATTGCCTTACGAGATTGTCTCGGATAAAGTTCAGGCTACTTACCATGATGGATTTTTACGCATTACGCTGCCCAAGGCTCAGTCCAGGCATATCAAAGTGGAAGGTGAATGATCTGATCTATGTCTGCTACACGTTGGAACACGCTTAACCTGATGCGCTGGTTGGAGGACCATGGCTGGCCAGATGAAGACCTGGAGCTAAAAGAAATGCTACTGAAAGGAGAAAACCAAGAGCAAACCATACTTACCGAGCAAGCATTGCCCGGCAAAGAGGGATTGGAAGATGAACAACAGGCGCAGGCCAAGATTCCCGATGAGCTCCCGATCCTGCCTTTACGGGGGCTGGTGGTTTATCCCGAGACGGCTGTGCCTCTCACAATCGGTCAGCCGCGCTCCATTCGCCTGGTAGATGACGTGGTGTCGGGTGATGACCGGTTGATTGGCCTGGTGACTTCCCGCGATCCAGAGCTGGAGATTCCCGGGCCGAAGGATCTGTACGAGATTGGCACCGTAGCCATGATCCACCGTTTATTCCGGGCACCAGATGGCACCATTCGATTGCTGGTGCAGGGAACGGCGCGGTTCAAACTGGCCGAATTCACTCAGCGCGAGCCCTATTTGAAAGCGCATATCCAGCTCATCCCTGAAACAGAGGAAGAGGGAGTAGAGGTTGAAGCGCTAGCGCGTAATGCCCGCGACCAATTCACCCATATTGGCGAGCTGATTACTTCCATCCCGCGCGAGTTGGTGGCATCGGTACAGGCCATCGAAGACCCCCTGCAGACGGTGTATACCATCGCCAACTTCCAGCGCATGGACTTATCAGCTGCCCAATCCCTCCTGGAATTAGATTCGGTCAAGGAAAAGCTTCATAAATTGGTGGGTATCCTCACCCGCGAGATTGAGGTACTGGAAATCGGCCAGAAGATCCAAAACGAAGCCCGTTCAGAGATCGAAAAGATGCAGCGTGATTACTTCTTGCGCGAGCAACTGAAAGCCATCCAACGGGAGCTCGGCGAAGGGGATGAGCAGACCGCAGAAGTGGAAGATCTGCGCAAGAAAATAGAGGCTGCCAAGATGCCCGAGGAGGCTGACAAGCAAGCTCGCCATGAGCTCGACCGCCTGTCTCATTTACCCACGGCTGCGGCAGAGTATGGCGTCATCCGCACGTACCTGGACTGGATGGTCTCAGTTCCCTGGTCGGTGACCACCGATGATAACCTTGACATTGCCCATGCCCGGGAAGTGCTCGACCAGGATCATTACGGCCTGGAGGATATCAAAGAGCGCATTCTGGAATACCTGGCGGTAAGAAAGCTGCGCCATGAGCGGAATGTGGAATTCTCATCGGAAGATAAGGATGATATCCGCCGCCTGCGTGAAGGAGTCATCCTGTGCTTCGTTGGACCACCCGGAGTGGGGAAAACCTCACTAGGCCGCTCAATTGCCCATGCCATGGGGCGCAAATTCATCCGCATCTCCCTGGGCGGCATGCGCGATGAAGCTGAGATCCGCGGCCACCGGCGTACGTATATTGGCGCCATGCCTGGCCGTATCTTGCAGGCTATCCGGCGCATAGAGACGCGCAACCCGGTGTTCATGCTGGATGAGATCGATAAGCTGGGGGTAGACTTTCACGGCGACCCAGCCTCCGCACTGCTGGAAGTGCTGGATCCCGAGCAGAACTCAGAATTCCGCGACCACTACCTCGAGGTAGCCTTTGACCTGTCGCAGGTAATGTTCATCACCACTGGAAACCTGCTCGAACCCATCCCAGATCCCCTGCGAGACCGGATGGAAGTCATCACCCTCTCAGGGTATACCGAAAATGAGAAGTGTGCCATCGCCAAACAATACTTGATCCCCCGCCAGGTGAAGGAAAATGGCCTGCATCCGGATGAGATCCAATTTTCAGATGAGGCTTTGCTGGCAGTCATCCGCTCTTATACTCGCGAAGCTGGCGTGCGTAACCTGGAACGCGAGATTGGCTCGATCTGCCGCAAGGTAGTGACGATTATTGCGGAGAATAAAACCCAGTCAGTGAATATCACGCCGGAAAAAGTGGATGAGTTTTTAGGCCACCCACATTATTATGGTAATGAGGAGATTGCCATTCGCACCTCCATCCCGGGTGTGGCTACCGGGTTGGCTTACACGCCGGTGGGTGGTGATGTCTTGTTCATTGAAGCCACGCGTATGCCGGGCAGCAAAGGTTTCCAAGTTACCGGCTCGCTGGGGAATGTGATGCAGGAATCCGCCAAGGCAGCCCTCTCGTTTGTCCGCTCGCGAACCGAGCCGCTTAAGCTCGACCAGTCTTTCTTCGAGAAATCGGACATTCACCTGCACATACCGGCAGGCGCGCAACCTAAGGACGGCCCATCAGCGGGTGTTACCATGGCCACCGCCCTGGTTTCGCTCATCTCAGGCAGGCCGGTGAAGGCAGATGTTGGCATGACCGGTGAAATCACCCTGAGAGGCCAGGTATTACCCGTGGGAGGGATCAAAGAAAAAGTGTTAGCTGCGCACCGTGCCGGTTTAAAAACCGTGATCTTGCCCAAGCGGAATGAAAGCGATCTGGAGGATCTGCCGGATGAAGTACGTGATTCGATGAAGTTCATCTTCGTTGAAACCGTGGATGAGGTATTAAAGGCCGCATTAGAGCCCAAGGCGCGCCGGAAGACAACCCAAAGAACCAAAAAATCAAATGGAAAGAAGGAAAATGCTGGGGTTAAAAATGGTAAAAGTAATGGTGTTGAAGATGACCAAAAAATGCGGTCTTTATTAACGACATTGCTTAATTTAGAAGGTTTTTTAGTCAGGGTGCCGGAAACCCACAATAAAGAAGATTTAATCCAGGAAATCCTGAATGAACGCCCAGATTTAGCCCTGGTGGATGTAAACCTGAATGTTGTTAATGGCCTGGATCTGGTACGTGCTATCCGCATGGCTCCTGAAATCAAAGATATCTGTGTTTTAATGTCATCGGGCTCAAACCTGAAAAAAGAATGCACTCAAGCTGGGGCGGATGATTTTATCATGAAACCTTATATGCCTGATGAGTTAATCAAACAGATCCATACGACCTATCAAAATAAACTGATTCTATAAAAAAAGAGAAAATAAAAAAAGAGTGACTAGAAAAAAATCCCATACCCAAATGCAATGGTATTCCATTGACCTGCACATCCATACCCCGGCATCGAGTGACTTTCAACAGCCGGATGTGAAATACCTGGATGTATTACAGCGCGCTGAAGCGCGCGGGCTGGATATTATAGCATTTACCGACCATAATACCATCGCAGGCTACCGTAAAATGCTGGACGAAGTCAACCAGCTCGAGTTATTGGAGAGGCTGAACCGCATCCTGCCGGAAGAACAAACCCGCCTGCGAGAATACCGGCGACTATTTGATAAGTTATTAATCCTGCCGGGATTCGAATTTACCGCCACATTTGGCTTCCATATCATCGGACTATTTCCTCCAGAGACCCCCGTGCGGGAGATCGAGCATCTTTTAATCGACCTGAACATCCCCACCGACCAGCTCGACCTGGGATCGGCCACGGTGGGTGCCACCACCGATGTGCTCACCGTGTATCGCAAGATCGACGAAGCGGGTGGGCTGGTCATCGCGGCTCATGCGAACTCGAGTAACGGCGTGGCGATGCGCGGTTTCCCGATTGGAGGGCAGACGAAAATCGCCTATACCCAGGACCCACATTTGCATGTCTTGGAAGTGACAGACCTGGAGCAGCGCGGCTCACGAACCACAGCTGCATTCTTCAGCGGGATCAAGCCCGAATACCCGCGCAGGATGCATTGCATCCAGGGGTCTGATTCACACCGGCTGACTTCCGACCCGCAGCACAAGAAGAACCTGGGCATCGGTGATCGGGTTACCGAGGTACTGCTGCCCGAAGTGTCTTTCGAAGCCCTGCACGAGCTTTTCTCAAGCAACGATTTTGCGCGCAGCCGGCCGCGTACGCACAAAGAACAGCCTGCCTATGACTTCATCCATGCAGCCCGCGAAGAAGGCGCCAATATCATCCAGGACTTCCATGAGAACATGACCGTACGGGGAGGTAAGCTATACAACATCATCGCCGATGTGTGCGCCTTCGCCAACACCAATGGCGGTACGCTGTACGTGGGCTTGAACAGCGATCCCAAAAAGCCGGTCATAGGGATCACCAATACCGAGCAGGCAATCACCCAGCTGGACAAGGAAATCAGCACGCGCATCACGCCGCCGCTGCAATGCACCATCGACGTCCACGATACCAATGGCAAGAAAATTTTGCGCATCCTAATCCCGCGCGGAGACGACCCCCCCTACGCGGTGGATGACAATAAAGTGTACGTGCGCGATGAGGCAGAGACCGGCCTGGCGGTGAGAGACGAGATCGTCAGCCTGGTGAGGCGCAACCAGCGGGTGCAGGCTAAAGCGGAGGAGATGATCGAGGCAGAAAAGCAGGCAATCAGCGAGCGGGTTGTGCAAAGTCCTATCCTGCCTGAGCGTGACGGCGATTCACCCCCACGGACCGGGGTGGAGGTCGTCAGGGTTGACGAAAGGGAAGGCATCTCCTACTATACGATGCGCGACCTGCGCAATGGGAATGAAGTGAAGAATGTCACGCGTGTCTCGGCACGGCGCCTGTGGCATTATGCCATCACCGAGTTCGACCAGCTTCCCAGTGATCTGTCTAAGGTCAAGATCCAGTGGCAGGGCAAAGTGGGCCTGCTGGGCGTGCAACGCCAGGGAAAAAATGTGCGTTATAACCTGGTGGAGCGCACTCCCAGGGGTTACCGGTTGTATTTTGGGGTAACCGAAGACGGCATCCACGGGCGCTGGAAGGCACTGGTCGGCAGCGATGAGGAATGAACCAGCCCCACCCGAGAACCTGAAGCTGCGTGAATTCCAATACCCCGGTGACTATTCACAGGTGCTCGAGCTGTGGAAGAACGCCGGGCGAGGGATTCAGCTGCGCAGGTCGGATGAAAGTGAAGAAATTAAGAAGAAGGTGGAGCGCGACCCCGACCTGTTCCTGGTGGCGGAGGTGGACGGGCGGATCATTGGCACGGTGATGGGCGGCTTCGACGGTCGCCGGGGCATGGTATACCACCTGGCCGTAGATCACGCCAACCGCCAAAAGGGCATTGGCAAATTACTGATGGGCGAGCTGGAAAAACGCATGGCACAGAAAGGCTGCCTGCGCTCGTACCTGCTGGTGACGTGTGATAATGCCGAAGCCATCCGGTTATATGAATCAACCGGCTGGGAGCAGATGGACCTGCTGATCTATGGCAAGGACCTAACCTAATGGCAGGATCGCCTAGCACTATGACGCCGATACGCTTTGGAATTGTCACCGTCTCCGACCGTTCATGGCGGGGAGAGCGCATGGATCTATCGGGCCCAGCCCTGGTCAAGGCGGTTACCGAGCAGGGCTGGCAGGTAACCAGCACCGTCATCATCCCGGATGATATGGGTGAGATCCAGAAATTGCTGCTCAGCTGGGTTGACACCGGCGATGTAGACGTCATACTGACGACCGGTGGCACAGGCTTTGGTCCTCGAGATGTTACGCCTGAAGCCACCCAGGCGGTCATCCAGCGCCCCACCCCAGGGCTGGCTGAAGCCATGCGCAACGCCAGCCTGAACATCACCCCCCACGCCATGCTCTCGCGCGCCATAGCGGGCATCCGCGCCCAGACCCTGATCATTAACCTGCCGGGAAGCCCCACGGCAGCGGTGGAAAACCTCGCCGTGCTGGTGCCCGTCCTACCGCATGCTGTGCAGCTGCTGCGCGATGAGCCTTCAGTAGAGGCGGGGCACCGCAAGGTGTGATTGGGGTATAATCGCGGAACATCAGCCTGAATTTTACAACCCGGAGGTTTGAGTGGATTTTTGGCACGCTGAATCGATTCCCGATGCCATGCCAGATGAGAAGAAAACTGGTGTACGGCGCACGCTGCTGGACACTTTCGAAACCATCTTATTGTCATTCGTCCTATTCCTGGCGATCAATGCAGTATCAGAGCGCATCCGGGTCGAGTCTGTTAGCATGCAGCCCACACTTTTTGCAGGGGATATGGTCATCGTCAACAAGCTGGCTTACCGCTTCATTAATTCCCCCCATCGAGGGGACGTGATCGTGTTCAAATACCCACCCGATCCCGATTCGATCCCATACATCAAGAGGATCATCGGCTTGCCCGGCGACCAGGTGCACATCACCAACGGCAAGGTATACATCAATAGTCAACCGGTCGACGAGCCCTACCTAAAAGTGAGCACCAACCGGGGAGGTGACTGGACCGTACCCGACAGGCAGCTATTCGTGATGGGCGATAACCGCAATAACTCGCGCGATTCGCGCGCCTGGGGTTTCGTGCCCTTTGAAAATATCATCGGCCGAGCCGAGCTGATTTATTTACCCCCGCAGCATTGGGCCTTTTTACACCAAAATATCGCCGTCGCCTCCCCTGAGCCTTAACCGATTATCAGAATGAGGGCGCTCGCTCTTCTTCTGGTTTCATTATTGCAACCCGCGTAACAAATAACGCGGTTGTACGTTTTATAAGGTGAATGCATGCCAGCCAGGCAAGATAATGATCGCGAGCTAATCAGGCGAGCCCAACGAGGCGACCCACATGCCTTCGGTGATCTTTACGTCACGCATGCACCGGCAATTTTCCGCTATTTGTTCGCCCAGCTGGGAAATTGCATGGACGCCGAGGACCTTACCGGAGAAGTGTTCCTGAAAGCCTGGCAATCCTTACCAAAATATATGGAGCGCGGCGTACCTTTTCTGGCCTTCCTGTTCCGCATCGCGCACAACACACTGGTGGACCACTTCCGCCAGAACAACCGCCTGGAGCAGCAGGCGCCGGACGAGATGGATGGCTATCATGAAGATGGCACGCCAGAACCGGTGGATACGGTCGGAAAACTGCTGGAGCATCAAAAGATACTCGGCGTGCTATCCAAATTACGACCCGACTACCAATCCGTGCTCACGCTGCGCTTCATCAGCGAGCTATCTCCCGAAGAAACGGCGCGGGTGATGAAGCGCTCGGTGGGCGCCATCCGCGTATTGCAGCACCGGGCACTGGCAGCCCTGAGAGACGAGCTTGACGAGAAACAATGAGATGAGGATCGAACGCCAGATCGAAAAAATCATTCAGGAACACTTACCTGACCTTGAGAACGGGCAGGAAACGCTCGATGCGGTGCTAGAAAAGTTCCCCAAGCTAGCGAATGAGTTGCGCCCAAGGCTGGAAGCCGCACTCTGGCTGCGCAAGGCCAGGTTTGCCCTAGCTACCCGGCCTGGCTACATCCATGATTCACGCAAATGCCTGGAAGCAAAAATCGAGGAAACCCAGCCACGGGGATGGCTTGGGAATATCTTCAGGCAATACACCCCTCAGCGCTGGGTATTCAATATCGTAGCCCCGGTAGTGATCATCCTGCTGCTGGCGCTGGTGATCAATAGCGCGGTATTAACGGCACGCCTATCCATCCCGGGAGATCCATTGTACTCAACCAAACTAGTTTTAGAAAGAACCAGGCTGGCATTTACGTTTGACCCGGGGGATAAATCCAATTTATACATGGAATACTCGCGCCAACGAACGAGCGAATTCGTAGAGCTGGTATTAGATGGGGAATATGACCAACTGCCGGCAGCCACGACTCGCCTCGAAGCAGAGATTATCGCTTCGTTGCACGCGCTCAATAAAATATCCGTTGCGGACGCGACTAGTGAGCGACCCGCCACTGCCGGATTGCACGACACGCTCTCCAATGAAATTGCCATGCTGAGGATATTACAGCGATCTTCACCACCCAGCGTATATGCCAATATCGCCCAAGCCATCCAGGTGGCTCAGACCGGCCTGATGGCGTTAAGGTGACCCACCGGATCTAAATCATGGGGCTCCTTATTTAGTACCTTACATATTTGAGAGGGAAGATTTACCAGCATGAATGATAAGATAAGGGAGGCAGGATGTAACAGATTATATTCTCGCACGTTAACTATACGTACCAGGAAATGAACAATTAATTGCGGAAAAAGAGATTATTGGGAATTAATATTGTCATAAATTTGCACAATGACGAGAATGATGATGATCAAACCGGTTAAATTGTGGCCAAAATTAAAAAAAGAGAATGCCCAAACCATGGTGGAATTCGCCCTGGTTTTCCCAGTGGTTCTGTTAATTACGTATGGAATCATTGAATTTGGACGGATGCTTTTTATTTACCAGGCGGTGACCAGCGCGGCACGTGAAGGCGCCAGGTACGGTGTGGCGGCAGGTGTAGGCCCGAATGGAGTCGTCCAATATGCAGATTGTAAGGGAATTCGAGATGCTGCCCGTAGAACAGCTTTTTTAGTGTTGATTCCAGACAGTAACATCAATATTCAATATGATAATGGATCTTCTATAATATCTTCATGCCCACCTTCCACAGGCTTAATTAAACTGGGTGACCGGATCATCGTAACAGTCAACGGGCGATATGATCCGGTGATAGGTAGTTTTCTAGGCATAGGAGGGTTCAATATTATTAAAACTAATTATCGTTCCATACTGCTGGGGATCGTCCAATGACCCTAGAATCATGATACTGCATAACTGTTTTTACCCTCATCATCGATGAGAAGGAGTGATGAATGAGAAAATTTATCAAGTGTGAACCAAGAGAAAAAGGCCAGAGCATGGTGGAGCTGGCATTAACCATCACCATTTTAATGGTCTTACTGGCCGGAACGATCGATTTTGGGCGTGCCTTCTTCACCTGGATTGAGATGCGCGATGCAGCCCAGGAAGGGGCGGCGTTTGGCTCATTTTGCCCCAACACAACAAAAATCGAAGCACGCGTACGAGCAAATCTCAATCCAATTTATACCTATGATGTAGACCCCGACTTACCCACCAGCCCTTCCATAGGCGAAGCCATCACCATAAATATATCGACTAATATACCTATTGCGATGCCCTTTTTAAGCACACTAATTCCATCCGGTGTGATCCCGATTCATGCGACCATTACCGACTCAATTGTGGGCACGGACTGTCCATAAATTTACTTTTCTACAGGGAGAAAACTATGAACACAAAACATTTTAATTCTGAAATGGGCCAGGCGATCGTCTACCTGGCACTGGGTCTGGTGGTTTTCCTGGGCTTCGTGGCCCTGGCGATTGATGGCGGCATGGTGCTGGCTGACCGGCGTGATGCCCAGAATGCCACGGATGCGTCTGCCCTGGCAGGCGCCTCAGCCGCGGCACAGAACCTGGGCGGTGCTATAGTGAACCCAAGTGATGTCAATACACTATGTTCCTACTATAAACTTGATACTGCGAAAACAGCTGCAGAGGTCGCCGCAAGAAATCGTGCTACTAGCAACGACTACAATATTACGGAGACGAACACAAAAGATGAACCTAATACCGTATATGTGGAGTGTGGGGTCAACGTCGGACCCTACATGGATGTGAGTGTGGAAATCTCCAAAACCACCCAGACCAGTTTTTTACAGGTGCTTGTGCCAAACAGTACTCTGACGAATAAGATGCAGTCAATCGCACGCCTACACACAGCCAGGGCGCTTGGAGGAGGGAATACCCTTATTGCTTTAGGTTTGATACAAAATAGCATTGATGTAGGAGGCGCTGCAAACCTGCGTATCATGGGCGGTGGAGTCTTTGGAAATGCTGATGCTGATTGCGATGGTAGTTCTTCAAAAGAATTTATAATGGTCTGCTCAGGTGAGGATGTTGATGGCTGTACAGGATCCGATGCGCCAATCATACCGGAAAGTGTAAATATCGTTGGTGAGAATCACTGCAGCGGTCAAATCCATCCGAACGCAATAACAGGAGCGACTCCTTTGGATCCTAATGATTTCGTCATAACACCAAATTGCACCGGTCATGAATATGGTACTGGTCATGCTGCGTTACCACTTGATGGCAATGGTAAACTAGCAGCGGGTCTTTATTGCGTGTATGGCGATCTTGACATTGGCAAAAAAGGAGGACTCAAGTCAGGTGATGGCATCAGCATTTATCTAGTTGATGGTGGTTTCAAGATTAACGCAAATGATACGATTAATTTGGCTTCACCAAAGACAGGGGATACTCCGACGAACGGCGCCATTCCAGGATTGCTTTTCTTCTCTCCACTTACTAATCACTCATCTATTTCACTTAACGGTAATCCAGAGGGTTATATGCATGGCACCTGGTTGCTGCCTGGAATCAATATGAGTAAGTGGAACGGAACTTTTTATGGAGAGTTCCGGGGGCAGTTAATCGTTCGTAATTTTAATATGCGTGGAACTTTCGATGGTGGTCTGTGGTACGATACAGATTGGATTAGTGTTTTACCTGCATCGATAGACCTATTACATTGACGTTTATTATTCAAAAACGAGCGGGAGAACCGCTCGTTTTTGATTTATAAACCTGATCCCGACACATTTATCATTCCAGTTAATTTCAATATCGCTGGCAAATTTCTCAGTTACTGGAAAAATTCAAAAAAATAAGCTTTACTTATTCTACCAAAAGCACAGAGTGGAGAAATTAACTATGCAATTATCCATTCTTACTTAAGCATTAACCTACCTATTTTGTGATTCCATTCTCAAGGAGCTACCATCAATAGAGATGAGATTATTGGCTGGTTGGCTCATAGTATGGGAACTATATTGCAATCTAACATGATCGATAAACAGATTACTATTTAATGACCCATTGCATTCTGATCTAATTTGGATCATCACTGATTGGTTGGCATATGCGCTCAAATCAATTGCCACTTGAACCCATCCATCTGTATCATTAGGATCACAAAGATCATAGGTAAAGACCTCGTTTGAATTCACCAGTACTCGCTCGAAATCATTACCGCATGTATCAGAAGAATAAATCTCATGCCAATAGGATAAATAATGCAGGTTGTTCGGTACGGTAACTTGCTGCTCGATATAGGAGACCTCATCGAAAACTCCACCTAACCATGCAGCCCACTGGCCATCATATGGGGTAATACTTAAATCCTTGGTGATTAACTCATATCCATGGGTTGAAAATTCATCCCAAATTATTGGACCTTGTTCAAAATCCCCATTCGGTAATAATATGGGAGCAGGTGGGTAATTATTAAGTACTAGAGGTAAATAGATATTTTTTATTGTCAGAGGGATAGCATATGCGAAGGATATATTGATCAATAATCCCAAAGTAATAACTACCGTCAATCCTACGGCCATATATCTCGTCCTCTTTTCCATAGCATTTCTCCTCGAAGTTTGGTTTTTTTGATATATGCGACAGTTAAATTATACAAAGCAACCCTTAAATTGTATACTATTTTTGTAATTGTAAACCATTAACACTTTGATTAACAATTCAATGAGTATTTTTTGTTATGATACTATGGCATTGAATAACTATCTGTAAGTAATCTGAGGGTGAACTATAAATATAGACGCAATATATTACTATTAGCCTTTCAACGAGCTAGCAATCCAGCATGCACGAATCAGGAACTTAGTGGCGTACTAATCGATCTCACCATTAATTATAGGTAGAATTGGAAAAATCCTGACACAATTGAAAGGAGTTTCGATTGACAAACAAACGTTTTTAGGACATGATTAGATAACATATAATACCTAAAATTATATAATAATCATCGACACGTTGCCATGAAAATAAATTTCATGGACTGGATTGATTAGGACAACGGGTTACAAATATCTGGATGTTGGGTAAAAAGATAGGCTGCATGGATGAGAAAATACTCCCATAAGCAAAATAAATATAAAGGCAACGCACAGACCCTGGTAGAGTTTGCGCTGATCTTACCGCTTACGTTATTCATTACCCTGGGCTTAATTGAGTTCGGGCGCCTCATATTCATGTATGCAGCAGTCACCAGCTCAGCCCGAGAAGGTGCACGCTATGGGGCTGCGGCTGGTAAAGGCACTAATGATGCGCCCCAATATATTGATTGCGTTGGTATTCGCAATGCAGTCCGCCAAACAGCTTTCCTGGTGACGATTCCAGATAACAATATTTCCATCACGTATGACGATGGTGGTAATTGCAATCCACCTCTGGTTGTGGGTGTAGCTAATCCAATGGGTTTTCAATCCAATGATCGGATCATCGTGAGAGTGTGGGCACAATATACACCCCTCATCCCATTTTTGGGGTTGGATAAAGTAGGCTTCCACATCAACGCTGAAAATAAACGCACCATCATGGTCGGTATCCAGCCGTGATTTTTTGATCAGGTAAGGGGATCAAACCTTGAATGAACAATCTACATCACATAGTCATTTACACTCTCAAGACCGCAGAACAATTACTCTGGAGTGATAAAGTGAGGGGAACAAATGAGTCAAATCTATAAACCAGTTCGCAAAGAACGTGGGCAGAGCATTGTTGAGCTATCAATATCCATTACTCTTTTAATAACCCTAATCGCGGGTGTCATCGAATTAGGACGGGCACTCTTCATCTGGCAGGCGATGCGCGATGCCGCTCAAGAGGGCGCTTATTATGGAGCAATTTCTCCACCCTCGATCGTTCCTCCCAACCCTGCCCTGACCTGTAACGCTAACCCAACCGAAATATGTAAGCGGGTATGGGAGAATTTGAATCAATTAGTTTCTGACCCCCCCAGCAAAATTGTGGTAACCGTTAGTTATCCTCCTCAACCCTGTGCAGGTGGCACCATTAAAGTGGATGTTGATTATCCGAATTTCAACAGCACTTTGTCTCTTTTGAATAGATTCCTGGGGGGAGGGACTATTTCCATCCACGCCTCGATTAATGATACCGTCTTTTCCACCGTCTGCCCGTAGCCTGAACCGATTGCAAACGAAGAAAATAACAAATTGAGTGTTCACGCCATTAATGAAAAACAAGCGGTGGAAAATCCCACCGCTCGTTTTTTTTAACAAATGCTCCGGGCAAGCTTCCCGGCGGCACCCGGAATATCCTCCTTACTGCTGCTTCCTCTCAGACCTGACAGGTTTCGAAGGGTTCCGCCGCGCCGGACCCACCCGGAGCGCAGCAAGCATACCTCATGAATTTTGCCCTGTCAATGTTTTGGTTTCCTTCTCACGCCCAACACCCCTCCGATGATGATCAGCACGATCACGCTGGCACCGATCAGCAAACCGGCATTGCTGCCCACCGGCGGGAGCTGGCGTGCTTCGGGGGTTTCAACCAGGACTGCGGGAGATATATCCGAAGGAGTCGGGGTCTGGCCGACTTGCTGGGCGTAGGCAGACCAGATAACACCTGAATCGTTACCCAGAGCGTGAGTCATGGCTATGTGGAACCCGCTCGCAAGCAGGATCACCCCCACCAATATGATTATCAGGCGTAATGACAAATGCTTTTTCATGGAGCCATACCCTAGCAACGATTCAACAAGTCGCAATGGCTAGTTTATCACAACTTATTGAGCTAGTAATCAAAAAACCTGTCCAAATCATGGAACAGGTGTCATTTCACTGGCGGAGAGGGTGGGATTTGAACCCACGTTCTGGCAAATACTGTCGTCTCGTAACTAATTCCCAACTAGCAAGCTCAAAATGGAAGGCATCCAATTGATCAGGTAATGGCAGATAACTCCCGGCCAGAGTGTACGCGTCTTAATAAAAATCAATCCTAATAACCAGCCTCCCAGGAGCTGCATAGATAGGGCATATATGATGGCTCCTGGACCACCATTACTTGCCAGAACCTTATAGTCTAGAAATAAATGAGAGCAGGCAAAAATCATTCCTCCAATGATCACCGACCAGCGCTGACTAATGACACGTTCAAGCCGATTTTGGATGACACCACGATAGTAAAATTCTTCGATGAAAGCATTGTTATAGATTAACAGCAGTAATACACCAGCAGATAGGCTGGTTACTCCCACAACTGTTTCGCCCGTCCAAAAAGCGACTACACCACTGATCAGCCCAAAAGACAGGGCGAAAATTACCACTCCCAATGAGCGGCTTTTCCAGGTTAATCCAAGGTCAATTAGTGAATAATGATCAATCCTCAATGAAAGATACAACGGTAAAATCAGAAAAAGGAGGCTAAGGATTGGCAGGTAGATGAATTCGTAAATATCTGGCTGAGTCACAGCATGAGATAAATAGGGAACCAGCACTACCTACCGTAATGCATTTACGATCAGGGCCAATCCCCATAATATGCAGATGACAATGATTTCGCGCCTGGGTGTTTTGCTTTCTGGAAAGCGCGTCGGATAAGGATCGATGTCGCGGTCCAGTAGCAACACAAAACCAGCAAAAATGATCAAGAATGCGTATTCCCAGGGCATTTAACCACCTATTTACCCTTGTATTAGTATATAGTGGTTATCTCCTAATTTCAAGTTCGGGGCATGTACCTATTTCGTGCACGGAAAAAATAGATCAAAAAAACATGTGCCCACCATAAATAGTAGGCTTCTCCTGGCGGAGAGGGAGGGATTTGAACCCTCGTTCCCTTGCGGGAAACACGCTCTCCAGGCGTGCGCGCTAGGCCAGACTACGCGACCTCTCCGGATAGAATATTAAGTTGTCTTGCGACAGCGAGACGCATTATACCATAACGACAATCTGCCCGATTTTTGCGAAGTCTGGCTTGCAGATGAGCTACGCTTTAAGCTCGAATACGTACAGAGAAATGTCCCAATTCCGCTGGAAACCGGCTTTACCCAGGGCTGAGATCACCTCCGGCTCGTTGGGAGCGACCCATCCTGCGGTCTTATATCCCAATTCATTCATCATTCGGCGGTAATCTACCAATAGCTCCTCCAGGCTTTCCACCGGGCAGGCCACCAGCTGGATCCCCGGGTGAAGTTCTCCATCATCCTCATCCTCCCATATGGAGATGAAGCCCACGTCCCCTCTCCACCACCAGGCATGTTTCTCCTGGATGGCTACTTGAATGTGCTTTAACTGCGGGTCAGCATACACCCAGCCCAAGTTAATTAATCCCCCCGATAAAGCATGCGTGGGGCTGTGCAGCACAAAATCCATGGCGCGCTGAGCATCACCCATTTCTGAGGGGATAAGGTTGCTGGCTGATCCTTCCAGCGCTTGAGCCCCGTAAGAGATGAATTCCTTAATGCGCTTGAACCCGGATTGCTCGCACATGTGGTGCACCTTGACATTATAGGAGGCGGTGACCAGGCGGATGACCCCGCCTCCCATACGGCGCCAGGTTTCCAAGACATAGTGGTGGATGTGAGAGGCGACACCCCGATCGCGGTAATGGGGGTGCACGCGCAAACCCTCCATGTACCACTCAGCCGCCTGGAACATCGTGAGCTTGAACACCCCCACCACCCTGCCTCCAAGCTCGGCAACACCCAGCAAACCTTGCGGGTCTGCCAGCCATTCATCCCACACATGAGGAAGGTAATCACCGCCTTCCCAGATGTGCGAGCTGATTTCCATGACCTCGGCCTTATCTTTTGCCAGCGCCGGCCGGCACACGATCGTATTTAAACTATCGATATTGATCATATACTCTTCTACTACCTATATCCTATTCAGGGAATAATCCGGGCATTGCTGCCGGTGCATAGCGCCTGACCATCTCATCCGACAGGCCGTTCTCTTTGCAGATCGCGGCGTATAGGTCTGCGCTCGGGCGCTTGTGACGTGCCTGGGTGTCTATGTCCAGCTCCCACAGACCAAAGCGCTGGGTCCAGCCGCGCTCCCACTCGAAGTTATCCACCAGCGTCCAATGGAAGTAGCCCTTAACCGGCCAGTTGAAATTCACCGCCCGCCACATCTGGTGGATATGCTCCACCATGTAACGCGGGCGGATGTGGTCGTCTGCATCGTCAAAGCCATTCTCGGTGACGATGATGGGTAGGTCGAACTTGCGCCCCCAGCGAAGGGCTTCGAACATTCCCGATGGCTCATTGGCCAGGAATTTGGTGGTGCTCAGCTCTGCGCCGTGCTTAAACTCGCGCCTGCTGAATAACTCGCCCGGGACCGAGGGATCGAAGCTGACATAATCACGGGTATAGTAGTCGATCCCCAGGAAGTCGTGGGTAGCCTTCGCCTGGGGCACCACTTTACGTTTCCCGAGAAATTTCACCGTCCCGTCAGTTGCCGCGCGGGGAAAAACATCATTCAATGTAAACAGCAAATTAGTAGCCATCCGATCAAGGGGTGACCAGCGTTTGGCCGGCTGCAATCCACGGTAGTAATTCGCCATACCCACGCGGGCTTCGGGCTGGAGCTGGTGAATGGCATGGTAGGCTGCCGCGTGCGCCTGAACCAGGTTGACCATGACCCTGAAGCCGAGGGTAAAATCCTTTTTACCAGGCGGGAACACACCAATAAGAAAACCCTGGGTCACGTAACCGTTAGGCTCGTTGAATGTGCACCACAGGCGCACGTAATCCTTTAAGGCTTGCACCACCTTGCGGACATATTTCTCAAACAACCCGGTTGAATCTTCATTCTCCCAGCCTCCCCGGTCAGCAAACCACTGGGGATCGGAGTAATGGTGCAGGGTGATCAGCGGGGTGATGTTGAGCTCTAAAAGCTTGCGCACCATCTCCACGTAGCGATCCAGGGCTTGCTCATCCCATCGATCAGGAGCCGGCTGGATGCGGCTCCACTCAATCGACATGCGATGGGCGTTCTGTGCGCCATCAGCGGCGCGCTGAAAATCCTCACGCCAGCGCCCATTCCACCAATCACAGGCATTACCTGATTTATGACCATGGGCAATGCGCCCTGGTTGCTGCTCCCAAGCATACCAGTTACTGTAGGGGTTATTCCCTTCCACCTGGTATGCTGCGGTGGCCGTTCCCCAAAGGAAACCACGTGGAAAATGAAAAGTTGCCTGAACCATACGAGCTCCTTCGATCGCAATACCTAAACCCTATTATTTTAGCCGTTTGAAGCCCTCTTGGCAAAGGAAAATCCAATGCTATGAGTTTCTTCTCATGTAATAATTATGGTATGCTATAGATGGTACGCGAGGAGGTATCGTAATGACAGAAGCCTTCATTATCTCTGCGGTACGTGCACCTGTAGGGCTAGGTAAGCCCACAGGTGCGCTGGTTTCTATCTCTCCCGTAGACCTGACTGCTTTGCTCATGCAGGAAGCCGCCAGGCGTGCAGGCATTCAACCTCACCAGGTAGAGGATATGATATGGGGCTGCGTAACTCCCATTGGTGATCAGGGGGGCAATTTAGCCCGCCTGGCGAGCCTGCGCGCCGGGTTTCCACCGCAGGTGCCGGCAGTCACGCTAAACCGCATGTGCGGTTCCAGCCAGCAGGCAGTCCATTTTGCTGCCCAGGCCATCCTGGTAGGAGATATGGACCTGATCATCGCTGGCGGCACCGAGATGATGTCGCACCAGCCCCTAGGCGCCGACTACCCCAAGGAGTGGCCCAAAGGGATGCCCTATAAGCTGGTCCACCAGGGCATCAGCGCAGAGCTGATGGCAGAAAAATACCACCTCTCGCGGGAGGAACTGGATGACTATGCCTACCAATCTCACATGCGGGCCATGCATGCCATCCAGAATGGTCATTTTGATGGCCAGATCCTGCCCATCACCCTGGCTGATGGCCGGGTGGTTAAGATCGATGAGGGTGTGCGCATGCCCCCAAACCGCGAAAAAATGGCCGCCCTGCCACCGGTTTTCAAGCCAGGTGGGGTCATTACGGCTGGAAATTCCAGCCAGATAAGCGATGGGTGTGCCGCACTGGTGATCGCCTCAGCAAAAGCAGTTGGAGCACTCAATCTCAATCCAATGGCACGCATCGTCAGCCGATTTGTAATCGGGTCAGACCCGGTGCTCATGCTGGAGGCGCCCATACCCGCCACCAGGCAGGTGCTGAAACGCGCTGGATTGAATCTGGACCAGATGGATGTCATCGAGATTAACGAAGCATTTGCCTCGGTTATCCTGGCCTGGGCACAGGAGTATCATCCGGATTTCGAGAAGGTGAACCCCAATGGTGGAGCCATCGCGCTCGGACACCCGCTGGGCGCCACGGGCGGCATTCTGATGACCAAGCTTGTCCACGAATTACAGCGCATCAAAGGTACTTACGGCTTGCAGGTGATGTGCATCGGCCACGGCATGGCAACAGCTACCGTGATTGAACGGGTATAGTTTAAGGTTTAATGGATTCACTGATTATGACCCACCAAATTTACCTATCATTAGGCAGCAACCTGGGGGATCGCCTGAATAATTTACGCAAGGCCATATCCCTGCTGCCGCCCAAAGTAAAGGTCAGCCAGCAATCCTCCATTTACGAGACAGAACCCTGGGGCTACACCGACCAGCCAACATTCTTAAACCAGGTCATCAAAGCAGAAACCGACCTGGAGCCCACCAGCTTGCTTGCCTTCGTAAAATCCTTAGAAACATCCATGGGACGCCAGGAAAGCTTCCGGTTTGGCCCGCGGTCGATCGACCTAGATATCCTGTTCTACGACAAGTTCGTCATGAATACGCCTCAGCTCACCATCCCTCACCCACGCATCGCCGAACGCGCTTTTATACTGGTGCCGCTGGCAGAAATTGCGCCCGACCTGGTCCATCCAATTTTGAATAAAACCATACAACTGCTAAAAACAAATGTAGATAGCACCAGTGTTGATTTATTTCAATCCATAAAGCAATAAATTGGAGCCAAGCCATGACTTTACTCATTAAATCCGGGATGATTATTACCGCCTCCGAAACCTTCCAGGCTGATATTCTGGTCGATGGCGAGACCATCACTGCCATCGGGAATAACCTGCCATCCGCAGGGGCCGATGTTGTCGATGCAAGTGGCAAGCTGGTAATGCCGGGGGGGATCGACCCGCATACGCACTTCAACCTGCCGATGTCTGGCACTATCACATCGGATGACCACTACACGGGTCATAAAGCAGCTGCCTTTGGAGGCACCACCACAGCCCTTGATTTCATCTCCCAGGATCTTGATTCATTGTCCGCTTGCGTGGAAGCCTGGCACGCACGTGCCGACGCCCTGGCAGCTATTGATTTTGGCTTTCACATGAACATCACCCACTTCAACGAGCATGTGGCAGGCGAAATTGCCGAGCTACCCAAGCTGGGTGTAACAACCATGAAGGTGTTTACCGCGTATAATAACCGCCTGCGACTTTCGGATGGAGAGATTTTCCAGATATTGCGCCAGGCAAGAAAACACGACCTGCTCACCATGCTCCATGCAGAAAACGGTGATGTGATCGATCTCCTGGTGGCCGAAGCTTTGGCGGAAGGCCACACGACCCCTGAATGGCACGCCCTCACCCGCCCTGCCTGGGGGGCTGTTGAAGCCGCATTGCGCGCCGCAGCATTAGCCGCACAAGCCGGTGCAAGGTTATACCTGGTGCATATGAACACCACCGGAGAGGTGGACCAGCTGCATTATGCGCGGGAGCGTGGCGTGAACATGATGGGAGAAACCTGCCCGCAATACCTGTTTTTCTCCATCGAGCAGCTTCGCTATCCGGATGGCGCCAAGTGGGTTTGCTCACCGCCGTTACGCTCACCAGTGGATAACCAACGCCTTTGGCAAGGTTTAGCGGATGGCACATTACAGACCATTGGCACCGACCATTGTGCATTCTTTTACGATGGAACAAAGCCGATCATGTATGAGGGTCAACCGGTGGCCATACCCGGCAAGGAGCTTGGGAAGGATGATTTTACCAAAATCCCCAATGGACTGCCCGGGGTGGGTGATCGCCTTCCAATCATTTGGACCTATGGTGTGCGGTCAGGCAAGCTATCACCCAACCAGTTCGTGGCTCTCACCAGCACCAATGTAGCAAAAATATTCGGTATATACCCCCAAAAGGGCGCATTACTGCCCGGCTCGGATGCCGATATCGTCATCTGGGATCCTGAGCGTCGCTTACGCTATGGCGTGGCATATGCGCAGCACCGCACAGACTATAATCTTTTCGAGAATTGGGAGCTGGTCGGGTATCCGGAAAAGGTGTTTTTACGGGGAACTTTGATCGTAGATGGTGATCAATGGCTGGGTAGGGCTGGCATGGGGCGTTTCCTGCATCGAAAACCAGGCACTATGTTATAAATATCCCAATCCGGCATGCTCATACTCCTGACTATCTTTTTATTCATTTTTATTCCAATTGTCATGCTGATCTTTCGCCTAGCCCGGCCGCAATTCAGCATCCAGGGATTTTTAGCCGTGCTGGCAACGATTGGCGGGCTGGTGATGGTTATCCTCGCTCGCACGGATATACCCGCGAATATTGCCTTACTGAACTGGCAACCTGAAATATTATTCTCAACCTCCCCCTCGCTATTGATCGACCAAACTTCGTGGTACCTAGCATTAGCGTTGGTTTCGTTGTCACTCTGTATTGTAATTTCATCTATCGCCCAGCTTGGCCAATCTTCTGCAGCCAGGTTCCAAAATACACCGGCAACCGCCGCGCTAAGTGGGGAGAGCCAGGGAAACCTGGATAGTGCGCCTGCCAGCATGATGAAAACAACCGTTACGCCTGGCTCGGTCGCCAACTGGCAATTATGGGCGGCAATATTGCTCCTATCTAGCATCAGCATGGTGGCCGTGTCAGCAGGGAACCTGCTCACTGTGTTGCTCGCCTGGGCAGTCTTGGATATCATCGAGCTATTTATATTACTCAGCCAAGCGCAGCATGCCAAAATGCTTGAGCGGGCAGTGCTGATATTCTCTGCCAGGCTGGCGGGTTTGGTTATATTATTATTCGCAACGCTTGTATTATGGTCACAAGGTGATGGGCTGAATTTCGATGCAATTTCACCAGGGGTAAATATTATCCTGCTGATTGCAGTTGGCATACGCCTGGGTGTGTTGCCGTTTCAGCCGTTCGCTCGAGGGTTGGTTATGAACCGCCATCTTGGATCGGCGTTGAGGTTGATTCCCGCTGCATCCAGCTATATTCTTCTGGCGAGGCTGTCGAATAATAGCGTCAGTGGAGCAATCACGCCGTATCTCCTGGGGTTAATCGCCCTGGGTGGTATTTTTTCAGGGGTGAAATGGCTGACTGCCAGGGATGACCTTGAAGGCAGGGCTTACTGGTTGCTCGGATCAGCATCCCTGATCCTTGCTGCTGCGATATTGAACCTGCCATCTGCCTGCCTGGCATGGAGCATTGCCAGCCTGCTATCAGGCGGCTTCATTTTTTCCATGTCTATACGCCATCGCAACCTTCTCCCCCTGGTCGTTTTGCAGGCGGCCAGCCTATCTACACTTCCTTTCAGCCCCACCTGGCAGGGCGCGTCTCTATATCGATTCTCAGCAATGGCAGGCGTGAGCCTGACATTATTTTCCTTTTTTTCGCTGCTATTTCTGTTCACCCAGGCATTCCTGCTGGCAGGTTTTGTACGGCATAGCCTGCGGGAAATTTACCCAGCTGTGCCGGAACAACCGATACAGGTAGAAAGATGGGCCTGGTTCCTTTACCCACTCGGGCTGATCTTGATTGTGATCACGCATTTAGCGTTTGGCTACCTGCTAGTGCCAGATCTCAACAATTTGGCATTAGCAAGCTGGATCATCGGCCCACTCACCTTGATTATTGCTGGATTTTCACTTTTCTTTTTCTGGCGCTACCTCCAACCGATATCAGGTATCCGCCTTCCACTAAATCCGGGCTTTCTGGACCGCCTATTTTCATTGGAATGGTTCTATGGTTTGTTGGGGAAACTATTCCAACTGGTTTCCAGGATATTCACCCTTTTCTCAACCATTCTAGAAGGCGATGGAGGCATTCTATGGGCGATTGTCTTATTCGCCTTGATCCTGGTATTTCTGCAGAGGTAAGGGTAGGCGAATGACCTCCGAGCCGGTGCTAATTGGTGCAGTAATTTTGGTAAGCCTGACTTCAATGCTCATTTTATTGGTCCGCGATTGGCGGTATTGTGTAAGCGCCCTGGCAGTGCAATACATTGGGGTGTTCTTTCTGGTGTTTCCTTCCTGGCCGGTGGAAATGGCTGTGGCAAAGATGGTGGCGGGGTGGATGGCAGGGGCGATCCTGGGAATTGCTATGGCCACATCATCAAGCAGCTGGCATGAGCTGGATCAACCAGCAAGGTTTGGCCCACTATTCCGTTTGTTGGCAGCCCTTATCGTCGCCCTGACGGTCACCTCGCTGGTCCTGCATTCTGAGACCTGGCTTTCAATGATTAATTTACCCACCAGATGGGGTAGTTTCGTCCTGATCAGCTTCGGATTACTTCAATTGAGCCTCACCACTCACCCTCTAAGAATTTTCACCGGATTGCTCACCTCTCTATCAGGATTCGAGATCCTGTATGCAGCTTTGGAAATGTCGACGCTGCTAACCGGGCTACTTGCCGGCATAACCCTGGGGCTGGCATTAGTAGGCGCTTACATACTGGTAGCCCCCAGCATGGAGAGCACTTAATGAGCTCAGCATTGATCTGGATCATCGTTCCCGGGATCTGTGGGATCATCCTGTATTTCTTCCGGCGCTGGTACCGCACCACAGTGGCATGCGGTACCGTAATAATGCTATTACTGGCAGGAGCAGCCTGGAAAATACACATCGACGAGCTGATCAAAATCGGGCCTTGGTCCATGACGATCCACGAGAGCCTGGTAATCCTGGGGAGGCAATTTACACTTACTCCTTCCCAACAACCATTATTAGTCGCAATTTTCATGCTGATGGCCTTCTGGTTTGCGTTGGTATACGTGGCAGATTCCGGAAGAATGTATGTGCCTTTGGGGATGGTGGTGGGTGCGCTGTTAATTGCTGCCATTGCAGTGGAGCCTTTCCTATACGCGGCGTTGTTAATTGAATTGGCCGTCCTGGTTTGTGTCCCCATCCTGGCGCAGCCCGGCCATCCTATCGGTAAAGGTGTGCTGCGGTTTATCATCTTCCAGTCTTTTGGCTTTCCGTTCATCCTTTTCTCAGGCTGGCTGCTTGCTGGTGTTCAGGCCAGCCCTGAAGAATTATTACTAATGACCCGGGCTTCCCTTACCTTGGGTTTTGGATTTCTTTTTCTTCTGGCAATTTTCCCGTTCCATACCTGGATTCCCATGCTAGCTGAAGAATCGCACCCCTACGCGGTGGGCTTTGTCCTGGTCATCCTTCCCTGGATGGTCTCGCTATTAGGGCTTGGGTTCATGGATCGTTACCTCTGGCTGCGCACGTCTGTGCCGGTGATCAACATGGTGCAGCTTGGGGGTGTGATGATGGTTCTCATTGGGGGAATCTGGTCTGCCTTCCAACATCACCTGGGGCGTATCCTCGGTTATGCCTGCATGGTGGAAATTGGATTTTCGCTGTTATCGATGACGGTTAGCAATGGCGCACAGCTATTTTTCACATTGCTTTTACCGCGTGGACTGGCGATTGGGGTATGGGCACTGGCCCTATCCACAATAATCAGGACGAAGTCCAATACTGGCACCGACCAGCTTCGATTTTCTGCGATCCAGGGTGCAGCCAGGCAAATGCCCATTGTTTCCACCGGCCTGCTGGTAGCAAATTTCTCGGTGGCCGGTCTACCCCTGCTGGCAGGCTTTCCATCACGCTTAGCACTTTGGAGCGACCTGACGAGCCAATCACTGCTGCTGGCCATCATCACCATGCTGGGTAGCGTCGGCCTGTTCATCAGCGGGATACGCACCTTGAGAGCCTTGTTGATGGTCGATCAAGATCAAAACTGGAGCATCCAAGAAAGAACGAGTGTGGCACTTTTCCTCATCATCGGGATGGTGCTGATTGTGCTTGCCGGCCTACTCCCGAATTGGTTTTCACCCACTTTGGCACAAATTTCCCAGATTTTTCCCAATATCGCCAGATAAATGCCATGAATTCACCTCATGCTATAATCAGGCTGTAACTTCACCCTTCATCGTCGAAATACATTCGATAAACAAAGGATCAGGAGCCGACATGGATATTGACCAAATCCAAAAACGGATTCAATGGGTGGAAGAGGATCGTCGAAAAGAGAAAGATGCGATCGCTCTGCTAGAAAGCAAGCTGGTAACTTTAGAAGGTAATCTGGCTGCCTCTCAGCAACAAAGTAAAGGCCTGAGCAGCGAGCTCACCCGGCTTTCAGCCATCATCACACGGATGGACCAATATGACCAGGCGTTGGTGAAGGCCCGCCTGGAAAGCAAACAAGCCGTCGATGCGCTGGACAAGACGGTCAAGCTGCGCATTGATGAATCCGAAAAGGTGCAGCGCGTGCAAATCAAATCATTCGATGGCACCTTTGCTGAAATTCAAAAGCAACTTGAGGTGATCCCAAAACTGGACAAGAATATCCAGGCACATGTTGATGGAGAGATTGCCACAAGGCGCGCCTTAGATGAGCTGCGCGGGAAAATCGAGGCGGTGCGCATTGAAGAAGAGGAATATATTCGCACCATCCGCCTGCTGGAGGATGGCCGTAAACAGGATGCGAAACGGATTGTTGACCTGCAGGGGGAGGTGAATGCATTACGGAAACGCATGGATGAGCAGAGAGGGCAGAATGACTTGATGAATGCGAACCTGCGGAAGATAGATACGCGGTTAAATGAATTGGTGACCGTCGAAGACGAGCGACGTGATGCAATATCTAATTTTTTAAATAAACAAGCCGTCACAGATGTTGAACGTGATCGCACCTGGAAAGAATGGCAAACACGCTTCGATACCATCGAAAACCAGGCTGTGGATATTGAAGGGCAATTGGTCAACCTGGATGCCACCCATAGAGAGGTGAAGCGCATCCAGGGAAACCTGGAGGAATTAATCCAACGCGTGGAAAGGCGCATCAGCGAGATCACCGAAATACAACGTCTGTCGGAAGACCGTTTCAGGCAAGACTGGGTGGCTTATAAGGCTGATGATCAAAAACGATGGACCAATTACACCCTGACCCAGGAAGAGCAGCGCAATGAAGCCGGGCGTCAATTTTCCAAACTTACCGACCAGATTACTTTATTCGAAGATGAGCTGCAAGAAGTGAAAGACCTTCAACAACAGGCCAGCGAGCTGGTTGAAAAACGCTTGCAATCGCTGCTGGCACTGGCGCATGAATGGGTCACGGCTTACGAACGGACGATGGGGAGCTCTCATTAAAAACCATGCACGTTATTGGTACAGCCGGCCATGTTGACCATGGAAAATCCTCACTCGTCCTTGCATTAACCGGCACCAATCCCGACCGGCTCAAGGAGGAGCGCGAGCGGGAAATGACCATCGACCTGGGCTTTGCCTGGTTAACCCTGCCATCAGGAGAGGAGATTGGCATCGTCGATGTTCCTGGTCACCGTGATTTCATCGAAAATATGCTGGCTGGGATAGGCGGGATTGATGCGGTGTTGTTTGTCATCGCTGCAGATGAAGGCATTATGCCGCAAACGAAGGAGCACCTGGCGATCGTCGATTTATTGCAAGTGCAGGGAGGGGTGATTGCGCTCAATAAGATCGACCTGGTAGATGATCCTGACTGGCTGGACCTGGTTGAAGACGAGATACACGGCGCACTCAGGAATACAGTGTTGGAAAATGCCCCTATCGTGCGTGTATCTGCCCGTAGCAACCAGGGGATTGCTGAGCTATTAGATCGCCTGGATGAATGCCTGGCTGATCGCCCTCAACATCCCGACCTAGGACGGCCGCGCCTGCCTGTTGACCGCTCCTTTAGCATGCCTGGCTTTGGCACAGTCGTCACCGGCACCCTCAGCGATGGAAGCCTGCACATTGGCGATGATCTAGAGATATTGCCTGCCGGGCACCACACGCGCATCCGCGGCCTGCAGACCCATAAACGGAAAGTGGAAACTGCCGTCCCAGGGAGTCGGACTGCAGTAAATATTACCGGGGTGAATGTTGAGCAGGTAAAACGGGGCGATGTCCTTGCCTATCCAAATAGTTACCAACCTACCCGCCGTATTGATGTACGCTTTCGCCTGTTGGCAGATATTTCCCAGCCATTGAAACACGATACGCTGGTTAAATTTTTCATTGGCGCGTCTGAAATTCAATCCAGAGTGCGCTTACTAGGAAGTGACGAGTTGCTGCCAGGAGAAGAAGGCTGGCTGCAACTGGAGCTGGATGAACCCACCGTAGCCATCCGGGGAGACAGGTACATCCTGAGAAGGCCATCTCCTGGAGAGACCCTTGGAGGCGGGATGGTGATCGATGCCCAGCCTAAAGGGCGGCATAAACGGTTTTTAGCCCAAGAGGTCAACCGTCTGGAAGTACTGGCGCGTGGCACACCCGAAGAAATCCTGACCCAATCAATGTTCGTATTGGGAATTGCCTCAGCCCAAGAGGTAATCCAACGCGCAAACCTGGATCGGGCGGTTGCTGAGCATACCTTGCAGGACATGCTGACCAGAGGGGAAATCATTTCCCTGGAGAATGGAGAAATCAGCTCGCTTTCTCCCCAGGGATTGATCACCACCAGGGTATATTGGGAGCAGCTGAAGCAGCAGATGGTGCATGAAGTAAACGAGTATCATCAGCATCATCCCCTGCGGCGCGGGATACCGCGCGAGGAGCTAAAATCACGCCTGAAATTATCCACCCGCCTTTTCCCTGCACTTTTACGCCGTATCACTCAGCAGGGCGCGCTGGAAGACACCGGCACCCATGTCAGGCGACCGGGATATGCAATACAATTCAACGTCCAGCAACAGCGGACCATTGATAACCTGCTGGCGCGTTTTAAAAGCTCGCCATTCTCGCCTCCCACCGCCAAAGAATGCATATCCGAGGTGGGTGAAGAGCTTTACAACGCGCTGATCGAAACCGGATTGCTGGTGCCCATCCCCCCTGATGTGGT
>Ga0172363_10000372_pt1 | contig 33131 bp, 34 predicted proteins | sample LakKivs2_kivu2a2_FD_114541 | JGI IMG/M metagenome (GOLD analysis project Ga0172363, IMG submission 114541) | Sediment microbial communities from Lake Kivu, Rwanda - Sediment s2_kivu2a2 | ecosystem: Environmental > Aquatic > Freshwater > Lake > Sediment | place: Rwanda: Western Province, Lake... | reverse complement strand
GCTCACCAAGCATAGATTTCTATTCATTGTTGCATGAAAAGGTATTTTTTGCAAATGGTATAGGTATTTTCTGAGCTATATTTTAAATATATCATAAAAAAAACAATTATAAAAGGAGAGATATAAAAAAATATTATTCTTGTCTTTTCATTAAAATCGAAATTTAGGAAGATGAAGTTTTATATTCCTAAATTTCGATTTTTTTTCAAGATAAGAGCTCCCTGTTTGACACCTAATTCTCGAGATACTGGCAAACATTTCGCTTTGAGCAAAAAGTAGATATTTGCATTACTATCACTCAATGTTTCAAAATTTCCTTGCCCTTTAGACAAAATACAATCTGCTTTCTTCCAGATATCTTGTACAGCTTGCGGTGCCTGATCAATATCAATCCCAATCTCTCCCTTCCCGGTTGTCATGATCGTTGCGACTTTATCGATTCCAGCTTCAAGGGCATCTTCAAGGAGAGCATCATTGGAAATGGGTCGATCTTTTACGATAAAATAAATTTTATGATATTGATTGATTTCTTCTAAAAAAACACGATCAAAAACCACTTCCCCCGCATTATCACCGACATAAACCAAGATTTGTGATTTATTGAGATTAGCTTGAAACTCATCCCAATCATAAATCCCCCATGGAGTATGTTCGATTTGATGAAGGATTTCTTCTACTTTGATCTCTCGATAAACACCTAAGTCTATTATATTACCAGCAATAGCAATTCTTAACGCCGTTTCGAGTCGGTTTTTACTATTTTCGACGTATATTTTCAGTCGAGGATAGAGCTCTAAAGCCAACCGATTGTAATATTTTTTTTGCTCCTGAAATATGTCTTCAATTTCTACCATATCTTGGGCAATCCGATGAGCGAGAGTAGTCATATAAGCCGGCGTCCATTGAGGATCAGCTTGGACATATTCCTGACATACTCTCTGAGAAATTCGCCAGATAAAAGAATTATCCTTACCCGCCGTTTCGGCTGCTTCTTGTGCTTGTCGTAAATTACAACAAAAACATTCAAGCTGAGCTTTCATCATCAGCCTCCATTTTCAATTCTTTCAATAGACATTTCACGAAAAAACTTTTTTAGTTGTTGCTCATCACCAAGGACATAGATAATGTCATTTTTATTTAAATTTTCACTGGCGGGCGGAGACACGATATATTCGCTTTCTCTTTTTATTGCGAGTATGGTGACACCAAAACGGTTTCTCAATTGCGATTTACTCAGGGTGGTATTTGCCAGAGCCATTGGAAGCCTCGCTTCTACAATATTATATCCTGGAAAAAGCTCTTCGGTCCGAATGGCATTATGAAATGAGAGTGTCTTTGCAACTTTTAATGCCATATCTTTTTCTGGAAAAATAACCCGATCAGCTCCTACTTTGCTGAGAATCTTTCCATGATTCTCATTGATAGCTCTGGCAACGATAAAGGGAACTCCCATATCTTTAAGAGCTAAAGCGGTTAAGACGCTTGATTGAATATCATTTCCAATACTCACAATAGCGACATCAAAATTTTTTATGCCGAGAGCCTCCAATACTTTTTCATCAGTTGTATCCGCTTGTACGACCTCACTTATTTTACCAGCGAGATCCCTCACGGGTGCTTCATCGATATCAACGCCCAGCACCATAAATCCTTGTTGATATAATGCAAGTGCGATGTTTTTTCCAAAAATTCCTAAACCGAAAACTGCAAACTGCCTCATATCATCATCTCCGATGTTTGACCAGAGAAATCTATCCTGGAAATACAGCGAGAAGTGAGTAGTGAGTCGTGAGAAGTAAAAAGCTATGGAAATGAAAAAGCTTTAAAAAATCACTCTTCATCGTCAATTTTTCTAATTCTCAGCTTTTTTCCAACTCAACACCTCAACGACTCAACAGCTCAACAATTGAAATTTCCATCTTCATATGGTGCCACAACGTGGCATGAGAGTCTATCCTGTAAATACCTTCTTTTTGTTGTCATCCTGAACGAGGTCTTATCCACGTGAGGATCTCATCTTTTTATTTTTTCCAACTCAACAACTCAACATTTATGAAAAGATGAGATTGCTACGTCGGCGAACCCTCAAACGGTTCGCCTTCTCGCAATGACACCTGATTACAACATGTTTTCATTGTCATTGGTGCTGCCAGACAGCATGGCTGTCCATCCTATTCAAATTTTTTTATGATTTCATCTTCGACTTCTGTTCGAGCTTTGTCAAAAAACGATCGCGTCTCACTACAAATCGCTCAAGTTTGCCTTCGCCGATCTTTTCAACTTCATCAAACGCCTCTGCTTCAAAAACTAACCGGTTTCGATAGATTTCTACTAAAGTTGCGCGTGCGCTTACTTTCATTCCTGGAGGAGTAGCTGCGATATGGGATATGCTGATGCGGGTTCCCACACTTTCATATCCTTCGGAAAGATGATTTTTTACTGCATTATAGGCTGCATTATCCATGAGCGAAACTAACATAGGAGTAGCGAAAGCCGGAACCATATCTTTTTCAAATTTATCAGCAGTATTCTCTTTTCCTACAATGGCTGTTGCCACTCCGGTTAAACCTATCCGAAGGGTATTGGCCTTCATTCTTTATCGATCCTCCCCTCATTTTTCTGGGTAGAATTATGAACTGATTTGGCAACTTCGACCTTTTCAGCATCAACATTGGGTTCACTTGGTACTGATCCATTATCGGAAAAATCTAAAATCCGGTTAATTTCTTCCCTTTCTAACACTTCCTTCTCTAACAGCGCTGATGCCAGTGCATCGAGCCTTTCCCGATGAGAAGTTATTAAAACTCGTGCTTGTTCATAAGCACTATCAATGAGACTTCTGACTTCCTTATCAATAGAATAAGCAATTTCTTCACTGTAGTTACGATCTTCGGCAATATCTTTCCCTAAAAAAACCTCTTTATGCCGTCGTCCTAAGGTTAAAGGACCAAGGGTATCGCTCATGCCATACTCGCAAACCATCTCGCGCGCAATTTCGGTTGCTTTTTGAAGATCATCATGGGCTCCGGTGGTAATATCATCAAACACAATTTCTTCGGTCACCCGCCCTCCCAACAGCACCGCCAGTCTGGTGAGAAGTTCTTGTTTGCTAATCAAATAACGATCTTCAGTTGGGAGTTGGAGGGTATACCCAAGAGCTGCTCCACCTCGAGGAATAATGGATATTTTATGAACCGGGTCAGTATTGGGAAGAAGTTTAGCCACCAAGGCATGTCCGGACTCATGATAAGCAACCACGCGTTTTTCTTTTTCGCTGATAATCATATTTTTCCTTTCTGGTCCAGCAATAACCTTATCAATTGCTTCTTCTGTGTCAGACATTTCAATTACATCTTTGCTTTTTCGAGCAGCGATCAGCGCCGCCTCATTCATCAAATTAGCAAGATCAGCTCCAACAAATCCTGGCGTTCTTCGTGCCAATATTTTCAGATCAATATCATTTCCCAAAGGTTTTCCTTTCACATGAACCTTTAAAATTGCTTCCCGTCCTAATACATCCGGCCGAGGAACAGCAATCCGTCGATCAAACCGCCCTGGTCTCAAAAGTGCCGGATCGAGAATATCAGGACGGTTGGTAGCAGCGATTAATATTACACCCAGATTGGGATCAAATCCATCCATTTCAACTAACAGTTGGTTCAAAGTCTGTTCACGTTCATCATGTCCACCACCGAGCCCGGCACCACGATGGCGGCCAACCGCATCGAGCTCATCAACAAAAATAATACACGGAGCATTCCGTTTGGCATTTCCAAACAAGTCTCGTACTCGGGCAGCACCGACACCAACAAACATTTCAACAAAATCTGATCCACTAATACTAAAAAAAGGTACCCCTGCTTCTCCGGCTACTGCTTTGGCCAATAAAGTCTTCCCGGTGCCAGGAGGTCCATATAAGAGGACTCCACGAGGAATACGTGCCCCTAATTTTTGAAACTTTCTGGGATTTTTTAAAAAATCAACAACTTCAAACAACTCTTCTTTCACTTCATCAATACCAGCGACATCATTAAAGGTCACTTTCACTTTTTCAGCATCAACCATGCGAGCGTGACTCTTTGAAAAAGAAGTCACCTTACTTCCGCCCTGAAGTTGCTGAAGAAGAAAAACCCATACGACAATCAGCAAAATGGTAGGGAATAGCGAACTTAATATTTTCGCCCACCATGATGGTTCGGTAGGAGGCTTGGCATCAATATTCACATTTTGACTCCGCAAATAAGAAATCAGTTGGGGATCATCGGGAACATAGGTTGTAAACTTGGTTCCATCCCTGAGCTGACCCAAAATATTTTTATCCATAATAGTGACACTCTCTACCTGATTTTCCTTGACTAAATCAAGGAACTCGGTATAGGTATAGGAACGAGGCGGTGTTTCCTGCTGCATGAATGAAGTCACTAAAGAAACTATGATGATCAGAAACAAGAGATAGAATCCCAAGTTTCTATAAAACTTCCCGCCAGGTGTATTATTCAGTTTCACCTATGAATTCATCCTCCTCTGATTTTTACCATGAAGGTTCATCTTTATTATCCTCCGTAATTTCTATATGATTATTGGTTTCTATTTTATCTTTACTCGTTTAATTGTAACATATCAGAACTTCTGGTAATAATCTGGTTTTAATATAAAAATAAAGGGATAATTCCGGTAATACTCTGCATAATCCAAACCATACCCCACCACAAATGCGTTGGGAATGACAAAACCGGTGTATTCCACTTCTAAATCCGAAACCATCCTTCTTTCTTTTTTATCTAATAAGGCACATACTTTTAAACTGGTTGGTTCACGAGTCATTAAAACCTCTTTCAAATGATGTAAGGTGAGACCGGTATCGACAATATCTTCGATAATCAGTACATGTTTATTGGTTATGGATTTATCTAAGTCCTTTAAAATGCGGACGACTCCTCCCGATTCACTGCTATCTCCATAACTTGATATTGACATAAAATCAACACTTAAAGGAACGGTAATATTCCGAATTAAATCAGCCATAAATATAAATGCTCCCCGTAATATCCCGATTGCGCGTATTTCCTTCCCTGCATAATCAGCACTGATTTGTTGCCCAAGTTCATGTACTCGTTTTTGAATACATGATTCAGAGAATAATATATGGTCGACACAATCCTCCACAAGTTTCACCTCTTGTTTTTGCCAATCGTAACAATGAGAATACTTTTGCTATTTTCCAGAACTCTTACCCTTTCGTCAAGTAAGAGACCAGGAATCCATAGAATTTTTTTCCGATCGCATAAAATCGGGATTTGTTTCCGCCATGATTCAGGGACTCCTTTTTCTTGTAATACACTTTTTAATTTTTTTTCACTATTATCTATTACTACTCGATCACCATTTAAAAAATTCCTTATATAAAAGGGTGGCTCGCATCTCTCTTGGTCAATTTCACACCACCATTCTTTCGATTCAAAAGTCATATCAATTTTTTTTTCAAAAGCCCTCACTGTTAAACCAATTTCATTGAGAGTATTTTCCCCAGGTAAGATGATTGGATAAGACCAAAAAGGAATGTCTCCCCGTAAAATGTCACCTCGGTGTGCATAAAGAAAATCATTATCAATCCAGATGGCAATCTTTCCGGGAAGCATACATTCGCCCTTCCCTTTTCGAATCAAATATTCCAAAGCTTTTAGATGAACACGATTGATATGGATAACATCACCTTTTATTTCTTTAATAAGGGCGAGTAAACCGTACCTTTGTCTCTCATCGGACATACCAATAAATAATTTCAAGGGGAGACGACAAAATTCACCAATTTTTTCCACCGGCCAGAATTGATCCATAGTATATCGTTCAGATTCTTGAAGATTCAATGCCAGCCGGAAAATCACTTCTTCAATATTTGAGTTGAATTCTTTTTTAATAAACGGAATAAGTCTATGACGAATTCGATTTCTAAACCTTGAAATATCAATATTGGTTGAATCACAGACATAAGAAAGGTGTTGGTTTTCGAGATATTCTAATATTTGCTTATGGGGAGTTGTTAAAAGAGGTCGAATATAAATACCATTTTTAATCGGCATCCCTCTTAGGCCAGCGTAACCGGTCCCTCGAAATATGTTCATCAAAATAGTTTCAACTTGATCATCGCGATGATGCCCGAGAGCAATTTTGGTAGCACCCCATTGGTCTGCGATTTTATTCATTATCTGGTATCTCACCTGTCGAGCAGCATCTTCTAAGGAAAGTGAATGTTGTTTCTGATATGTGGGGATATCGCATTGTTCAACAAATAATTTACAATTTCTGGAATTTGCCCATTCAACACAAAACTCCTGATCACATAAGGCTTCTTCCCCACGTAATCCGTGATTGAGATGAAAGAGTGCCATATCAAACATCAGATCTTCACATATTTTATAAAGAATGTCTGCCAACGCTGTTGAATCAGGACCGCCAGAAAAGGCGACCAAAACTTTATCGCCTGCAACAATCAATTGATGCTCCTGAATAAATTTATAAATCAGGCGAATCAGCAAAGGATACTTTTTCATTTGAATGAGGACTCCTGATTGGGCATTCACTGAGGAAAAAAGGTGGCGGTGAAGGGATTCGAACCCCTGACACTCCGGGTATGAGCCGGATGCTCTTGCCAACTGAGCTACACCGCCATGCAGTACCTATTATATTCAGCCTTGAGCTAATTTACAAGGGTTATCAATTCAAAAAGAAGAACCATATCAAATCATGATAAAAAAATTAATTGACTTTCCCAGGATCCATGAATGTTGCAATATGATAATGCAATTAAAGATGAAAAATCATCGAGAATTACATAAACACTGGTCTGAGGGAAAGCCACGGTTGGACCTAAATCAAAAGTAGCGACATGAACCAATTGCTCGTTTCCTTTTTTAATGCCGAACAAATCTATCCATTTGATATGGTGCTCGATGGTATTCGGATGTGGAAATTCTTTTCCCACGGTAATTTTAACCAAAGAATAGGTATCGTTTGGTCCTTTCACTATTTCAATTACTGGAATATGTTTCTCTCTTCCTTCGTGATCCTTTCCTTTCAAATAATCTCCGAAACTCGACATGTGAGTCCTCCTCATTTGTAAGCGCTTGTTAGGAATACTTCATTCGAAAAATCCACAATCAAATAATTTTCTTTTTGTAGAGAATTATACCTTATTACTATCTTTTAAAGAGAGTGACGAGTGAGTGGCCACACTCATTGATAGGGATTAATCCATGGTTGGTTAAATAGATTTTCAAATTGTCAGTGTGCTCAAGTAAAAAATTTATCCAGATTGTTTTTAGAGAGTTTACCCCCTGCTTAGATCATTCATGCGATGGTTTGAGACTGATTTTCTCCTTTTCAAATAGGTGAAGATAGACATGGCTCATACCGGTAAATCGTCCAATATCCATTAAAGATATATCGATAGAATCATCTACATCAGTCAATCCGACAAACCGGGAACTCACTTTCGAAACGATTTTTTCCAGTTCCAAACTTTGTTTGATAGCGTCAATCTTTCTGCGTTCAGTAATATCAATAATATACCCTTGGATTTGTTCCAATTCACCATTCCTATCAAAAAACCCAATTGCATTTTCTAAAACGGTTATTACTTCTCCTCCATGCCGGCGAAGATAGGTATGTTCGTAAAACTCGATTTTTGTTTTTTCATTGATAAGACGAAGATATTCACTTTTTTCATGCGGATTAGGGAAAAAAGAGAAAAAATTGGAATTCAGAGCTTCTTCAATAGTATCAAAACCCATAATCTTGAAAAAAGCATTATTACAGAGCAATAGCCGACCATCGGGCGATACAACATAATTACCAGTAAGGGCATCGTTAAATAGCTTACGGAATCTTTTTTCATTCTGGGATAATTCATACTGAGATTTAGCATGTAAATCGAGGGTACGGTTAATTGATTGTGCCAGTTCTGAGAATTCATCATTTGGTTCAGTTGGAATGCGGCGGGAAATATCGTGAATAGTATCGTTAACCCTTCTAATAAAACTTTTCAGTCGGCTATGCTGGGATTTTTTCTGAATCAAAGAGGTTAAAACTATAGAAATAAAGGAAATTATTATTAATAATAACAGAAAAGGAATATTCATTTCGATATCCATCAAAGAGATTTTGTCATTGATTTGTTTCAATCCATATTCAAATTTGAATTACATGATAGACCGCCATGCTGCTTCGCAGAACCATGTAAGGAATAAAAACTTCGACGCAATAGATTTTTATGGCGGGTATCGATACCATCCGTTATTCCCGAATGTATTCATCGGGAATCTAAGTCTTTTTTACTTTTACTTTAGACCCCTGATAGAAACATTCAGGGGTGACGAAATAACGAGAAGATTGTTTAAGAACCAATCGAATCCCTTTGTCCAAAGGGAGAGGTCTGGATAGGGTGATGATTGAGTATCTTTACACTTTTTACATTTTAGGTTAAAAAAATCCGTCATTGTGAGCTAAACAGCCAACGGCGTAAGATATTAAAACAAAAAAAGATTAATTCTCAAGAGGTGGTTATTCTTTAGGAATTTTCCGCTCAATTCGTTCTCCAAAAAAATCTCGCGGATTATCCCATAATATCATTCGGCCAATGTCTTCAGCAGTGGTACGGCTAAAATAATTATTTTCAACTTTATCAGCCAATACCTTGGCAATAGTGTTTAAATTATAAAGAATTGAACCGACTGCTCCTTCGGCGTTCCAGGAATCACCACCCATCATTATTCGTGAACCGCCGGTGGTCTCGATCCATTCTGAAAGGGCAAGAAGAGCATAAGTGGGTGACATAACTGGCAGCCACACCAGATCAAGGTATAGATTTGGATAAAAAAGAGCCATGGCACCTGGTTCTCCCACCCAGGGAAAACTCCCATGGAATAAAGATATTTTTAATTGATGATATTCTTCAAAGATATTACCCAAATGGGAAGCAGCCGTTTGAAAAGCCTTGCCTGGACCGGTATGAATTTGTACCGGGAGTTGATATTCATTTGCTTTTTGAAGACAATAATGAAAAATATAGTCCTGAAAATTTTTGATTTCATCTTTCGATTCAGAACCATCAGCCCGATAAAAAGCTACTTGAGCCCGATCTCGATCGATTGTTTCGAAACGAAGGGTACGATCATAAGCAATGGCACATTTCACCGCACAAATTCCTTGAGCGTTTCCTTTTTCAAAAAGATAATCTACATATGATAAATATTCATCAAAGGTCTCAATACTGATCCCCGAATTCTCTGCCCACAGGCGGGGATTCATTTGATCATGATCTAAGGCAGCCTGGCTAAACCCGTAAAAGAGGGGATCAATCCGCAATACCGGTGAAAAGTACCGGGAATCGATATCAAAATCTCCGATGACCCAATAGCGATCGAGAACAACTCGTTGCACATTGAGTTTCTGGAAAATCCATCGTTCAAGCATGTCATACTGGGAATACTGATCTTTGATAAATCGGGAAAGGCCATCCCAATTCTCCTCTGTGAGAAATTCATCATTAAAATCATACATGTAAGCGAAAGCCTGCATCAGATAACGGTAAAAAGCACTGCCGGGAATCTTTTTTATCCCGCGGAGAACATCTTCACGAGTAAAAGCAACCGAGCTGAGATCGCGGGCGCCATAGAGAATCCAGGGGAGATAACTGTCTTTGAATATGCTGAAGAGAATGTCGGGACTCTCTTGAAAATGATTTTGAGGAAAAAAGTGTTCATGAGTATCAATTTTCTTCCATTCCAATAATTGTGAATAAAGATCTTCATAAACATTCATAACACTCACCCCATAATCAACTTTCTTCACATAAAATACGGAAATTACGGGCAGCTGATACGATGTCTTCTTCCCCGGAAAATATACTTGATGTTCCTGCCACAAAAACATTAGCACCAGCTTTTTTCAATAAAGGAACGGTCTTTTCACCAATGCCTCCATCAACCGCAACATCAACTGTAAGATGCAATGATTCGATCATACTCCGAACTTCGTCAACCTTACTCACCATCTCCGGAACAAACTTTTGACCGACAAAACCTGGATCGACCGTCATAACCAGTACCATATCCACATAGGGAAGAATATATTCTAAGACCTGAGGCGGGGTTGAGGGATTCAAGGCTAAACCGGCTTTTTTCCCAAAACTTTTAATTAAACTTGTTATTTGATGTAACCGAGAGGTGGTTTCAACGTGAAAGGTGATGATATCCGCTCCCAGGTTGGAAAAGAGTGGAATCATCTGGCCAGGATTCTCTGTCATCAAATGAACGTCAAAGATAAGCTTGGTCTCAGCACGTAGTTTACGCAACAGATTGGTACCAAGCGCAAAATTCGGTACAAAGTGACCATCCATTATATCCAGGTGGAGCATATCAACTCCACCCCTCTCTAATTTCCGTATATCTTCCAAAAGATTCATGTAATTCGCACAATCGAGCGATGCGGTTATTTTAACCGGTAATGAATCCATTGCTATAACAACCTCCTTCTGGTATAAAAACAATGAACGGCTTATATCATGGAGCGATGAGGACCTTGTTGTACTGAATTTGCCGGTCTTTCATCAGGCGGAGGAAATCAGGTGCTTCTTCCAAAGAGATGCGATGAGAGATGAAAGACCGGAGATCAGCTTCCCCGGTACGCTCAAATTCAAGGACCGCTTTCCAATCCGAACCCATTTGAACAAAACGTGAATTCCAAGTTCCATAAAGCGTTAATTGTTTCCTAAGAATCAGATTCATCTCTTTCGGATTGAGTTTGACCTCTTTTTCCTGGTTCCCTAAAAGTATGACCTGTCCGAATTTGTGGGTCACTTTTAAGACATCGACCAGGGCTTGATTGCTTCCTGAAGCCTCACACGTGAGATCAAAACCATACGATTCGGTATATTGTTCAAGCGCATGTGGAATATTCTCTTCGCTCGGTACCACAGCATCATCGAATTTGACATCTCGTGCAAATTGAAATTTTTGGGGATCAATGTCAAAACCGATGAGTTGCGTCGCTCCGGATATTTTTGCCCACATCCCAAAAAGAACTCCAATTGGACCAAGCCCGAATACCGCAACTGTTTTTCCAAATGGAATCGAAGCTCGACGAAGAGCATGGAGAGTAACCGCTGCTGGTTCACTCATTGCACCACATTCATAGGAAACCGCATCAGGAAGCTCTAAGCAGTTTTCTATAGGTGCGATAACAAATTCAGCAAAAGCACCGTCCTGTCGAGATCCGATATAACCATAATTCTCACAAATTTCATAATAACCGGCTTGGCAGTAACGGCAACGATGGCAGGGAAGAAGAGGAAAAACCGTCACTCTTTTTCCCAACCAGATTGCATCTTTTTCTTCATTCCCAATTTCGACGATTTCACCAGCAAATTCATGTCCAGGGATAGATGGATAGTAATAAGCAATATTGCCAAAAATACGGGAAATATCAGATCCACATACTCCACACACTTTTACTCGAATGAGTGCTTCGCCTTTTTTTGGACGAGGTCGAGGAACATCTTGGACCTGGATTTCGCCTTTATTTTTTAAAACCAAAGCCTTCATGGTATCCATAACTACGGATTCACCACCACTTTCAAACCTTCCCGCGATTCAGCCGCGTGAAATGCTTCATGAATTCGATCTAAAGGAAAACGATGGGTAATGTATTGACCGGTATGAACCATGCCTTTTTCTATTAATTGTAAAGCCTTTTTATGGTGTCGTGGCAGACTTCCGTGACTCCCGAAAACTGTTACTTCTTTATAGTGGATAAGATTACTGGATATATTTAATTTCCTGGCGGTAGAAGGTAAACCACCAAAAAAATTAATCCGAGCCCGATGACGGGCTAAGGTGAGCGATTGTTCTTGGGCATCTGGAGAAGCACAGGTTATCATAATCACATCTGGTCCCTCACCTTTGGTAACACCTTTTACTTTTGCTTCAAGATCAGGGTCATCACTGAGGAAATAATGATCAGCTCCAAACTTTTTTGCCATATCTAAACGTTTTTGTGATCTTTGAATGACAATAATGTTGGTGGCACCCATATGACGTCCAAGTTCGATCATCATGCATCCAATCGGTCCGGCACCAATGATACATAGGGTATCACCCACAGTAAGTTGACTCATTTCCAAACCATTGATAGCACACGCTAAGGGTTCGGCCAGCGATGCTTCATCGTAAGAAAGAGAATTGGGAATATGATTGACAACTTGTTGTATAACTGTCAGCTCATTTAATAAAATATATTCGGCAAACCCACCAGGAAATTGATAGCCAACCGCATAATTTATTGAACAATTTGTGCCCATTCCATTCTGGCACCAATGACATTTTCCACAGGGGACGTCAGCACCAACCGCTACCCGGTCTCCAATGCCAAATCTTTCGACTTCTGGTCCAACCGCAACCACTTCACCAGCCACTTCATGTCCGATGATTTGGGGATATTTTACCCGAGGATTCCCATAGTGAGTTATTCGAAGGTCAGAACCACACACTGCACACGATTTTACTCTGACCAGAACTTCTCCGGGTCCAACCGAATAATCAGGAACTTCTTTCACCACCAGTTGATCAATCCCTTCCAATACCGCTGCTTTCATAATAACACCTCTACCTGAGGGATTTTAAATTAACAGAATATGGAGTTTTTATTCTATTTGAAAATGATCAATACCTGATAGATGTCCATGCCAGGCAAAAACCCGAATCACCAGGAGAATATGAAAATATTTATTGTAAAGATGTTGAGTCGTTGAGTTGGAATAAAATCAAAAAATGATATCCTCACATCGCAAAAAACGCTCCTCAGGACGACAACTTCGTTGTCGGATGAAATTGGAACGACCCACGCTTGGATGCTTTTTCTAAAACTATCTTTTGATATTTGATTTATTCTATCTTACGCCATAGGCACTTGGGATGGTTTCTCCCCAAGTCTTCTTTCTCATTTTTTGATCTGTTAATCTTACGCCGTAGGCTGTCTGCCTCGCAATAACAGATTTGAATTACCTTTATCAAATCAACAAATCAACAGTTCAACAAATCAACGTTATTTACATAATATAAAAAACAAAAAGCCAGAGGAACTGCCTGCCCTCTGGCAGGATAATCATATGTTCATTGGGAGAAATGGTGTTCAATGATTATTTTGGAGTTCACCAGCGATACCCCAGTTCGAACGGGAGACCTCATGAAGGATCACCTGAACCGCCGATTCAGGGCAGTGCAGAGTATCAACACACCCTTGAGTGAGAATCTGCACCAATTGACGTTTTTGCTCTTCGGTTCTTCCCTCCCACATTTCAACTATGACAATCGGCATAATTTCACCTCACGCTTTCATGAGCGTTCCACTCAAAACTGTCCCATTTTTCAAGGTATCAGAAACCGGACAGCGCTTTTCCACTTCGTTCAGAAGAATATTTAATTGTTCGTCGCTTAAATTTCCCTTAATCTTAATGACATAACGAATAGCAAGCATACCGGGACGCACCGTATCATACTGTCCCATCATTCCTCGGGGATCAAGATCACCTTCAACAGTAATATCAATCCCTTCAAAGGGAATCTTCTTTTCACTGGCTACCACACAAGTGGTGATGCTTAAACACCCTAACAGGGATGAGAGCATTACCTCTACTGGATTCGGTGCGGTATCCTGACCACCCAGCGAGGGAGGTTCATCAAACGCGAGGGAAAAATTGCGTACCTTTGAGTTAACTCTTAAACCACCTTCCCAATGACCGGTTGCTTTAAATGTAATGGCCATGATTCATACCTCCTGAGTATAAAGAATTACCTTACTATTTCCACACTTACGGTATGGGTTTTTCATCTAATAAATTCGATGGAAAACAAATGATTTCTCTTATTTTTAGGTCAAAAAAAGAATTTTGATGGGCTGGTTTCAAAACTACAGCGGTATCAGCCCCTTTTGAGCTCCCTCCAATAGCAATAACATCCTGATACGTTGAAACGAAACCGGCATCAGCTGCCATTATGGTTATCTCGATAGTCACTTTAAAGCCTTCTGAAATTCTCCGATAACTTTCTGCGATAATTTCGGGAATACTTAAACCGCCGAATTTTTCGCGAAAAGAACGACTCACGCCACTCAATGCGTGTGAAGACATAACCAATGGGATTCTTCGCTCAGCAAGAAGGTTCCGGTTTCTTTTGGATATTGATTCTTCTTCTTTATCATAGAATCCCAAATGATAGGTTACGGCAACTATCTGTCCAAAATAACCGAAAGATTGGGCTATTTCTGATAATTGGAGCGCAGTTTCACCACTACTGGTAGCAACGATGAGGGTAGACACGTTTAACTCTTGTGCTCTTTCAATTGCTAACTCCAGGGTTTTTTGCGTGTTGGCTGGACCAGGTTGATCAAAATAGTAGATATTTTTCTCGCCCATCGAATAGTATCACCTCGTTTTCATTGATGTAATTCTATCATTTCACCGGTTTCCATATAATAAATTCGCTCGGTTATATTGGTGATATGATCTCCGATCCGTTCCAGATAACGAGCAATCATTAAAATCCAAATCGCCTGCCTGGTTACTGATGGATCTTTTTCAATGTAAGTAACGACTTCTTCGTGAATAGAACGATAAAGAGCATCAACCTGATCATCATCTTCCACAACCTTTTGAACGACGTTTAAATCTTTTTGTATAAAAGTAGCTGAAGTTTCTTCTAACATTTTAATGACGATCCCGGCCATCTTTGGAATATCTATTAAAGGCTTAAAAAGAGATTTATCTGCTAGTCTAATACTAAACTTTGCAATATCTATTGAATAGTCTCCAATCCTTTCAACATCGGTGATAATCTTCATAACTGCTGCGATAACTCGTAAATCTTTCGCTACTGGTTGTTGAAGAGCGATCATGCGCAGGCATTTTTCCTCGATTTTTAAATTATATGAATCGACGATATCGTCCAAGGCAATGACCTCCTTGGCTTTTTCTACATTTCTTTCCTGAAGAGATTCGATTGCCATCTGAAGCATTTTTTTTGCAGCCTGGGTCATATTCACCAGATCTTCCTGTACCTCTCGTAATTGCCTGGTAAAATGTCCTCGAATAATTTCCATGGATTTTCCTCCTGAAATAATTTTCTCACTAATATCAATCATCCCAGGTGCCTATTCTTCTTCTAATTTCTGCTCCGCTCTGAATATCAGAATACCGTGGATTATTAAGAAAGGTGATTCCCCATGTTTCAGAAAAGGTTAAAAGCATGATAAACGTTTTCAGTTATTTTTTCAAATCAATTCATATAGAGACAATCATGTTCGGTAAATATCCAGTCACCATCCGATAATGAAAACTCATCATTCTTTTCAATACGAATAACCATGGACATGAATGTCTATTTAATTCATAAGATTCATTTTACTTTCCTAATCTTACACCGTAGGAGTTTTCAGGATTTTATAAATGAATAAATTCTATTTTTTTATTCATGAGATCGCAAATGGCGATGGTCGCCATCCCGGTTAAGAGCCCACAAGTTTCCCCGGGATTTACCAGAAATCGCCCATTTTCTTCCTTAACGGTTTTTTCATGGGTATGTCCGTAAATTGACAGATCATATCTTCCCGAATGAAAGGCTAACTCAGCCGGGCGATAATAATGAGATACCCATATTCGATATTGGTGAAATTCAATCTCCTGATAATAAGAATGGATTAATCCATTCGATTTTTGAAAAATACCTATCACTTCTCCATCATTGTTCCCTAAAACTCCCCACCATGGGATGGTGAGCCCAGATAGAATTCCTATGGTAAAGGGGGCGATGTAATCACCACCATGAATAATTGCATCAATATTTTGTTCTTGAAAAACGACCAAAGCTTTTTTGAGATTCCCTAAGGCATCATGGGAGTCAGACAATATTCCGATTTTCATAGACCGATCCCTCCCCTATTTAAAATTGCTCCCAGTGTAGAACGTCTTTTAACTGTCTTTTCGATTGAATTCCGGTTGGATTCTCCGCTGGATATCCCATTGATATAAGACTAATCAGTCGGTATCCTTCTGGAACCCGAAGAGCTTTGGCAATAGCATCGGCATATGGTTTTTTATCTCCAGCGATCCAACAGGCACCAAGCCCAAAGGCATGAGCGGCATTAAAAATGTTAACCGTCGCTGCACAACCGTCTTCTAAAAAATATTTTACATTTTTACAAAATACCGCAATGACCACCGGAGCATCTTTGATAAATTTACCATAGTCGGTCATATTCGCAATATCTATTTTTTTTGGTTGATTTGTTACTACGATAAATTCCCATGGTTGAATATTAATAGCACTGGGTGCAAGCCGAGCACAATGAATGATTTCTTCTATTATTTCTTTTTCCACTAACTGTGATGTATAGCGACGAATTGATCGACGGGTTTTCAGTGCTTCGATCGTATCCATTTACCATCCCTCCTTTTGGAAAAAAATAAATAGACATTCATGCCAGATAATTAACCTAACACCATCTGATAAATAAAAACTGATTCAACATTCAAGTAACATCATACCAAGGCATGAATGTCTATCGGTAAGCTGATGGGTAAAGGTCATATTCTCTTCTTTTACTTGAGTCAGTCTATTAACGTTTATAGGCAAACTTTCTTAAAAGTTCCTTGCGAGATACAACATCGTTATCACTTTCTAATCCTTTGGGGGAAAAACCGTCAATCACTCCCATGATACCGTTTCCTTGATTCGTATGAGCGATGATTACTTCACAGGGGTTTGCGCTGGCACAAAAGATTCTACAGACCTCGGGCACCATTTTGATGGCATTCAAAACATTAATCGGGTACCCATCCTTGAGAAAAATAATAAAACAATGGCCTGCTGCCAAACGGAGAGCGTTCTTCTGAGCCAGAGCAATAAGCTCAACATCATTTCCATCAGACCGTACCAGACAAGGACCTGACGATTCACAAAAAGCTAAACCAAATTTTATAGTCGGGGCTGCACAGATCATCACCTCATAAATATCCTCCACACTTTTGATGAAATGCGTCTGCCCCAAGATAAAATTATATTGGTGAGGATTTTCAATAGTAATCATTTGAATTTCCATATCATCCATCCTCCTGTATTATATGTATGTTTTCATTTCCTTCGACAATACGAATTAGGCTGATTTCATATCGTGATTTTTTGAAAATATTTTCCAAACTTCATAGGCTATAAAGGAAATAAAAGAATATATGATAGTATATGTCCATTCTGTTCCATTTAAAGGAACATTTGAAAATATTTTTTGTAAGGGTGGAATAAGAACAGTAATCAAAACTATACCAGCGGACAGAAGACAGGCTTCGACTAAATAAAGATTGGTTCGAATATTTATTTGCCAAAAGTTTCTTTTTTCCGAACGGAAGCTATAGGCTCGTAAAAGCTCAGATAACGCCAGGGTAACAAAAGCCATGGTTCGACCGGTTTCAATTCCACCCATTTTGGTGCCAGTCAGGAATGAAAGGATGACCGATATTGCGATGAAAACCGAATTGTAGAGGATGATTTTCATCGACTGGTGGTTAATTATTGCTTCTCTGGGGTGACGAGGCTTTTTTTTCATAATATCAGGTTCGGGACTATCCACTCCCAAGGCTAAAGCAGGTAGACCATCGGTAACCAAATTGATCAGCAAGATTTGTACCGGAACGAGAGGACGATGAAGTCCGATGAGTATGGGTATAAAAATGGCAAAAATTTCCCCCAAGTTACATGCTAATAAATAATTGACAAATTTACGAATATTATCGAATATCACTCTTCCTTCTTGAATAGCTTTGACAATCGTGGCGAAATTGTCATCCATTAAGACGACATCCGCCACTTCCTTGGCAACGTCAGTCCCGGTGATGCCCATCGCTATCCCGATATCCGCTCTTTTAAGCGCTGGGGCATCGTTCACCCCATCCCCGGTCATGGCGACAACCTCGTTGTTTTTCTGAAGTGCTTCAACGATGTTCAATTTTTGTTCTGGCCATACTCGAGCAAAAACCCGGAGATGGCGAATCTTCTCCATAAGAGTTTCATGGGAGAGCTTTTCCATTTCTTGACCGGTAATCACCTCGTCACCCGATTTGATCAACCCCAGGTCCTGGGCGATCGTTCTCGCCGTGAGCAGATTATCTCCGGTAATCATGATGGTTTCAATTCCAGCACTCCTTGCTTCTTCCAAAGCCGGTTTTGCTTCAAGACGGGGAGGATCGATCATGCCTACCAATCCATAAAAGGTGAGATCATTTTCATCATCTTCGGTCAGTTTTCGTTGGTTGGGTATTTCTTTTTCGGCAAAAGCCAAAACTCGAAGGGCTTTACCGGCCATCTCTTCGAGAGTATTTAAAACCATCTGCCGTTCTTTTTCGCCCAAGGGATAGATCTTCCCTCTTACTCCATACCGGGTGCATCGGCTGATGAGGACATCGGGAGCACCCTTCACTAAAACCCTCCTTTCCCCATTCATTTCATGGAGGGTTGACATCATTTTTCGTTTGGAATCAAAAGGGACTTCATCCAAACGGGGGAATTTATGACGAATATCAATTACTGAGTATCCAATTTCCTCGGCCAATTCGATTAGAGCGAGTTCGGTCGGGTCTCCAAAGCGTTGAACCGTGTTCTCATTTCGATCGATGGAACTATCATTACAGAGGACTCCAATTTGAATGAGAATTTCATCGGGGAGAAAGGGCTCATCTTTGATCATCGCCTCTCCCTCGATTATCTGATAAATTTCTTTGGCAGTCATCTGATTTTGGGTTAAGGTTCCGGTTTTATCAGTACAAATGACGGTTGCGCTTCCCAGAGTTTCAACAGCAGGGAGCTTGCGGATAATCGCATTGTGCTGGCTCATCCGAAAAACTCCCAAAGCCAGAACGATGGTTACAATTGCTGGGAGTCCTTCGGGAATCGCTGCCACCGCCAGACTTACCGCGGTCATAAACATGGCAAAAGGTTGCTCACCTCGAATGATCCCAACCACAAAAACCACTCCACAAACTGCCAGAGTTAAATATCCCAGCAATTTCCCCAAACCTGCCAATCGCTTCTGGAGTGGCGTTACCACTTCTTCTTCTTTTTCTAATAGTTGGGCAATTTTCCCGATCTCCTGGTCGATTCCGGTTGCTGTCACGACTCCCTTGGCTCGTCCATACACAACAATGGTTCCGGAATAGGCCATGTTTATCCGATCTGCAATGGGGAGATCGGAAGCAACTGAATCAATGGCTTTTTCCACCGGCATCGATTCTCCGGTCAGGCTGGCTTCATCAATCCGAAGGTTATGAACCTCGATAAGCCGGATGTCTGCCGGTACATAATCTCCTTCACGGAGGAGAATAATATCACCGGGAACTAATTCCTCTGATGAAATGATCTTGAGTCCCCCGTTCCGGAAAACCTCACATTCGGGCACCGACATTTTTTTTAAAGCGTCCAGGGCTTTGGTGGCTTTTCTTTCCTGAGTTACTCCTAAAACTGCATTTATGATCAGGATAGCAATTATAACCGTGGCATCGGTGGTCTCTCCTAACAACCCAGAAATAAGAACTGCTGCAACCAGGATAAGCACTAAAAAATCCTTAAACTGATCAAGAAACATTCCTAAAATGGTTTTTTTCTTTCCTTCTGGTAGAACGTTTCGCCCCATTTCTTTGATCCGTCGCTGAGCTTCATTATCGCTTAAACCATTTTCCAGATCGGTTCCAAGGTGTAAAATGACTTCTTGGGGTGATTTCGCATGCCAGCTTATTCCCTTTTGATCCACGGTAATACCTCCTCCAACAATCCTCCGAACTTTTCGATCAAGGTTTTTTTCTCCTCGTTAACCACTTTTTCCCCTAAGATTTCCTCTATAAATCCCTGCATAGCATTCTCAAAACCAATATCATACCCTTCTTTTTGACTTTTATACCATTTATAGTCAAGAATAAAACAGAAAATATCACCAAGGGTTCTCCCTTGATAGGCATCTTCTAACCCTTTTTCCACTATGGATTGAACTGCCGGGGTATATACCGAAAGGAACCAATTTAATGCAGCTTCCTTTAAATCGGCTTCTCGGCCGAGAAACAACTCCATCCGTTTGGCGTAATCTTTTATATAATTAATAAACGTATCATAATGACGGGGCTCGTTTACATCAATTCCTTGTAAACCGGTCAGGTTTTCAAACTCAATTCTTTTCTTTCGAAGAGTTCGGCTCTCTTTTCTTTCACTGGGAAAAAACTCGATCACCTCGGCATCGATAAATTCTATTCCAAGCTCCTTTGCAATCGATACCCGGTGGTTCCCATCCAGCACATAATATTCATCACCAACTTTATAGGCAATGATAGGCGGGACAGTATCTCCTTTTTCCATAACTTTTCGTAACCGATAATAACGTACATCGGGATTTTTGAGTTTAAATCCAGGGAGGAAATCCTGGACCCTGCCTACGCTTCCTACTATCTTGTCGACTTTGATGGCGTGAATACCCCGGTAGGCGCGATTGGAGAGATTCATTTTTTTTGATACCACTCCAAATGCCTTGACCGGTTGTCGATTTTTTGCCATAAGATACCTCTACTCTCTTTATTTATTGGTTCAAAAGCAAACTTTCTCCAGGTATTAGGTTTTCCAGTCCAAGAAAACTGATCAATGCATTCATCTGATTGAGCATTAAAACCATTCCCAGAAAAATGAGTAAGATCCCACTGACTATTTCAATAATATGACCTCTTTTCTGGAGGGTACGGAAAAAACTCATCATATATCCCCAGCCTAAACCCAGTAATATAAAGGGAATGGCTAAACCCAAGGCATAGAAAGAGAGATATATCCCCCCTTGGACTACATTTCCTAAAGTAGAAACATAGAGAAGAATCGATCCCAAAATCGGTCCGACGCAGGGCGTCCACCCCAGCCCAAAAGTGATTCCTAATATGAGACTTCTCATTTTCGCCCAGGTTTTTCGGGGATGAATTCTTTTTTCGGCATAAAACATCTTGATTTTTAGAACCCCTAATATTTGTAAACCAAAAATGATGATGATTACACCAGCAATTCGATTGAACCATAGTTTATATTTCATTAAAAAGGTTCCAAGAAAAGAGGCGCCAATTCCCATGAATATAAATACCAGTGCAAATCCGATAACAAATAATATGGTATGCAAAAAAACCTTCTTTCGTTCCTTTTCGATAGATTCAACACCACTGATATAGCTTATGTATGCAGGAGCTATTGCCAGTACACAGGGTGATAGAAAAGATAGAAGACCAGCAAAGAAACTAATCAATCCGTTCAATTGAACATCCATAAACTCACCTTCGATCTCGACCGCATTCTCAATGAGGTAAATGATGGTCGGTACTATTATAACAAAGCTTTTTCGAAAAATTGCGATAATTCGGTGGTCAATAGGGGAATGAGTATGATATAAAATTAATAGAATTCATCGATTTTATCCTGGTAACTGTTTTTTCAATTGCGTAGGAGCAGTAGAAAAAAACTTAAAAAAAATTAGATTGCCACGTCGCTCCGCTCCTCGTAATGACGGCTATGCGCATGGTGTTTTCATATTCATACGTTGCTGTTCCACGGCATGACGACCTATCCTTGGTTCAAGATTATTTATTATGGAATTCATAAGCTTTCGAAATATTTTGAAAAAATTACAAAGAAGGTGATACCAATTGTACTGGGAAAAAGAGATTGAAACCTTAGAACGAGATCAATTGGTGCAATTACAATCTGAGCGTCTCCAAGAAACCATGAAGCAAGCGGCGAAAACTTCTTACTACCGGAAGATATTTTCCCACGATCACATCCAACCTGAAAAAATCAAAACCCTGGAAGATCTTCGCACTATTCCACCAACTACCAAGGACGATTTACGAAGCGGATTCCCCTTTGGTTTTTTAGCAACCTCTTTAGATGAGGTCATCCGACTTCATTCTTCCTCTGGGACCACTGGAACGCCAACAGTTATTTACCACACAGCTGAGGATGTTGAAAATTGGGCAAATTTAGTTGCTCGTTCTTTATACGGAGTGGGAGTTCGGAAAAATGATATTTTTCAAAACATGATGAGCTATGGCCTTTTTACCGGCGGGCTCGGTATGCATTATGGAGCTGAAAAAATCGGTACCATGGTTATTCCCATCGGTGGTGGAAATAGCAAACGTCAGATTTGGTTTCTTAAGAATTTTAAAACTACCGTCATTCATATTATTCCGAGTTATTCCCTGCTTCTGTCGAATCTTATTAAAAGTGAAGGTTTGGATCCAAAAAGTGATTTAAACCTAAAAATCTTGTTGATTGGAGCGGAACCACATAGCGAGGAAACCCGACGACGGGTGGAAGAACTGTATGGTGCGAAAGCATTCAATTCGTATGGGTTATCAGAAATGAATGGACCAGGAGTAGCCTTTGAATGTGCATATCAAAACGACTTACATCTATGGGAAGATGCTTTTGTGTTAGAAATATTAAATCCAAAAACTCTCGAACCCTGTGCTCCAGGAGAGTTGGGAGAAGTAGTCCTGACCACGCTTTGCCGGCAAGCTACTCCTATCCTTCGTTATCGAACCAAAGACCTTGCCTATTGGATTAATGATCCTTGCCCATGCGGAAGAACCCATCATCGCATTTCACGCATTCAAGGTCGAACCGATGACATGTTTATCTTCCATGGAGTAAACATCTTCCCCATTCAAATCGAAAAAGTATTGATGAATATCCCTGAAGTCGGTTCGAATTACTTAATTACTTTAGATCGTAAAGATTACCGAGATACCATGAAAGTTGAAATTGAAATTAAACCTGAGCTATTTATTGGTGATTTACCAAAGCTTGAAAGACTTCGTGATCGTATTCAAATCGAACTTCGTTCTGAAACATTAGTTACTCCTGAAATTATTCTACTTGAACCGGGAACCTTACCCACTTCAGAAGGAAAAGCGGTACGGGTTGTCGATAAGCGTCAGATTTGACATGGCGAAAAGGAGAGTGAGATCATATGGCGCATCAGGTTTCAGTTTTTGCCGAAAATAAACCGGGACGAATTGAAAAGATAACTCGTCTCTTTCACCAGGCAGAAATTAATATCCGTGCTATAACCATTTCGAGTGCCAATGGTTTTGGAGTCATTAAAGTATTGGTCAATCAACCCCAAAAAGCTTATGAAATTCTTCGCAGTCAAGGAATCCCATCTTATCTCCAGGAAGTGATTGTGGTCGTAATGGACGATATTCCTGGTGGATTGCATAAGGTCGCCCAAGTATTATCAGAAAATAATATAAATATTGAAGACGCGTATGGATTTGTAGTGGCCAGTGGTGAAAAAGCAGTTTTGATCATCCAGGTGGAAAGTCAACCTCGAGCTCATAGTGTTCTGGAGCGAAATAATTTCCAGCTCCTTTCTGATGAGGAAATCTATAAGTACTGAGGATTGATAAATATTAAGGAGCGGTTTTCTGATTACTTACCAGCAAAACCGCTTCCCTTCGGTATTTATTATTCTTATGATAAACAAATGCCTTATTAGAAGGGGAGATATTTCTTCATGACTTCATCAAAGCGATTTTTCAGTTTTGTCGCTTGAACCATATATTCTTTCTGATCATTCCATAGATTTCCCGGAGACAGAATATTAGTTGGAATACCTTCCACCTGGTTGGGAATTAAAAACTGGAGGATTGGATCTTCTTTGAACCCTGCCGATTCTATCGATCCATCTATCACCGCTCGAACCATCATCCGAGTGTAATCAATATCAATTCGCTTCCCAACTCCATAAGGACCACCAACCCAGCCGGTATTTACCAAATAAACGCGCGAACCGTGACGAGTAATTTTTTCACCAAGCATTCGGGCATACACTTTCGGATTCAACGGCATAAAGGGTGCTCCAAAACAAACCGAGAAAGTCGCCTGCGGTTCGATTATTCCCCGCTCGGTCCCAGCTAATTTACTGGTATATCCTAAAATAAAATTGTATATCGCTTTTTCTCGAGTGAGTTTGGCAATCGGTGGCATTACCCCAAAAGCGTCGGCTGTCAGGAAAATCACCACATTCGGATGACCTGCTATTCCCGGAATCTGAGCGTTCGGAATAAACTCAATGGGGTAACTGACTCTGGTATTTTCGGTGTAGCGACCATCGTTATAATCCGGAATCCGATTTTCGTGATTGATATAAACATTTTCCATAATGGCTCCGTAGCGGATGGCATTCCAAATTTGATTCTCTTTTTCTTTGGAAAGATTAATGCATTTTGCGTAGCAACCACCCTCAAAATTGAAAATCCCATGATCTGACCAACCATGTTCATCGTCACCAATGAGGCGCCGTTCCGGATCAGCTGAGAGAGAAGTTTTTCCCGTACCCGATAATCCAAAGAAGATAGCAACATCATTATTATTTCCAGTATTCGCTGAACAATGCATGGGAAGGATTCCTTTTTGCGGTAGTAGAAAATTCATGACGGTGAAAATAGCCTTTTTAATTTCACCACCATAGGAAGTCCCTCCAATGATGATTTTTCGATCGGTAAAATTTAAAATAACAAAAGCTTCAGATCGAACTCCATCTATTTCGGGAATAGCTTTAAAGCGAGGGCAGCATATGACGGTAAAATCGGGTGTAAAGTCATTTAATTCTTGCGGAGTGGCTTCTAAAAACATGTTGTAAGTAAATACGTTTTGATAGGCATATTCATTGATAAAACGAACAGCCATCCGAGCAGTTGGATCAGTGCCGACAAACCCGTCATTAACATAGACATCTTTATCCTGCAGATAGCTGAGTAATTTTCCAAGCAGAAGATGATATTTTTCTAATAAAATTGGTTTATTTACCTTCCCCCAATCAACCGTATCGTGCGTCAATTCATCATCAACAATAAACCGGTCTTCCGGTGATCGACCGCTATAGGCGCCAGTGAGAACACTGAAAGCACCGGTTGATGATAGAATGCCCTCTTTTTTTTGCATGGCGTGTTCAAATAGCTCAGGAACCGTCAGATTATAATAAATATTCTTCGCATTAAAAATACCGGATTTTTCGAATGGATAATGGGCTTTCAGCACTGCGCTTTCACCTACCCCAAAATGAATTTTTTCAATTCTATCATAAAATTTTCAATCATCAAGTATATAAATTATTGTTTTGGAATAGATTATGGCGATTTGAATTCCCATTCGCGGGTTATTTTGAATGAATATGGGTCATTTCAAGCATAACGGGAGTATTTTCCCTGATTGTTAAAGAGGAATATAACAATCAATTATATTGAAAAAAGAGTGTAAACGAGTCTACCACGGTAGCTTAAATGTCAAATTATTGTGAATTCCCTCGTCCTATGCGCTGCATCAGGCAAAAGACAATGAGTAGAACGGCAACCGCAGCATCGATCCAATACCCGGTCGCTCCTGCCAGGATAAGCCCACTTTTAAAAGATGAAAAAGCAAAAGCAGCGAGGGAAACAGCCAAGATACTTCCTTTCCCTCCGGTAAAAGCTGTCCCTCCCATGATCGAGGCGGCAATCGCTTCAACCTCCAGACCATATCCCATGCTGCTCATCCCGATTCGGGTTAAAAACCAATCGATGCGCCCAATATACGCTCCACCGGCAAAAGCCGCCAATGCTGAGCAAACAACAAAAGAGGCTATTTTACTCCGGTTGGTATTGACTCCTAATGCCCTCGCTGTCTCTCGGTTTCCACCGGTGGCAAAAATCCAGTTCCCTAAACGGGCGTGATATAAAAGATAATTGAGCAGGAAGGCTATTCCAACAAACCAAAAGAAGAGCTTGGGAAAATATCCTACTCGACCACCAAGAGAACGAAGTAAAATGGATTCTCCTCCTTTGTAGGAAATGAAGCTCCCTCCAAATAACCCGATCAGGTTCCCTCTCAATATCCACATCATTCCCAGAGTGGAAATCATAGCCGGTATTTTGAATTTGAGAATGATTAAACCGTTGATATATCCGATGAGACAGCCAAAACCTACGGCAATGGCCAAACTCAATGGGTAGGGGAATCCGAGATTTGAAAGAACCGTTGCCAAAACGGCAGCCCATCCGTAGACCGAAGCGATGGAGAGATCAATCTCACCTGATATAATCACCATGGTTTCTCCCAGCGCTAAAATACCCAATTCAGCTCCAATCAGGAGAATCCCGGGAAGAATAAGCGGTCCGAGAAAATTTGGGGATAGAATCGAAAAAAAGACAAAAATTATGGCAAGAGCCATGATAACGGTATATTCATGTCTCAAGATGATTTTCTTTTTTTGGACAGCAACAATTGATGTCGCCTGATTGTTTTGGTTGTTGATGGACATATTCTTCATACCCTCCCCCTTGTGTTCTCTGAATATTGAATTAAAGGTCATTGCAGAATCAGTAATGCAACCTCTTGATCGAACTGTCAGATTTTAATGAATTTCCTTATAAGGGTATTATTGATGACCGTGGCAATCATTAGCAAAATCCCGACCAGAACATTATAGTATTCGACTCTTATCCCATATGTGGCAATTCCTACCTGAACTTCTTTTAGTAAAAATGCACAAATGGAGGTACCAATAATACTCCCGACGCCGCCAGTGAGGATGGTTCCCCCAATCACCGCTGCCGCAATCGCTTCTAATTCCATTCCAGTGGCAACAATAGGGTCAAGATAGGTTGACCGAACTAAGAAGGAAGCACCGGAAAACGCTGCCAGAGCTGAACAAGTCATGAAACAAATCATTTTGGTCCGGTAGGTGTTGACTCCGAGGGCTCGTGCGGTCTGAATATTTCCTCCAGTAGCCATGATCCAGTTGCCAAATTTGGTTCGGTTGAGTATCAGACTGAATAAGATGGAGAGTGCACAAAACCAGATGAATTGGTTGGGGATAAATCCGACTTGACCTCCAATGAAATCAAAAAATCGCGACCGAGCTCCCTCATAATACGTAGGTTCCCCGTTGGTAAGCCCGGCTAATACTGCCCGCCAAAAAATCATAAATCCCAGGGTAACCACAAATGAAGGAATTTTAAACCGTAAAGCAAAAAAACCATTTAAGAATCCAGCACCAATCCCAAAAGCAATTCCGAGGAAAAAACTGAAAACAATTGGTATTCCGAATTGGCTGCATATCAGAACAACGTAATTGCTGAAGACAAAAACTGAAGCCACCGAGAGATCAATTTCACCAGAAATGATCAACAGGGTTACCCCCAGGGCAATGATACCCAGTTCCGATCCGATAATCAAAATGACGTTGATCATACTGGAAGAAAAAAAACCCGAAGAAATGTAGGAAAAAAGGATGAAAAAAAGGAGTAAAAGGAGAATAACAACGGTTTCTGATCGAAGATAAATTCGCAAAGCATGAGGTGACGATTTGGGTTGGTTTTGGTCAGCCATCTTTTCTCCCCTTTCTGATAATTTCCATGATGATTTCGGGTGAACAGGTGCCGGCGGTGGCTTCATGCCGGGCGAGTGATCCTATATTGATCCCGTGGTCGAGAATTTCAAACCGATCAGCAACATCAAACACGTGATAAATGTTATGGGTGATAAAAATGACAGAAACCCCTTCTTTTTTCAGTGATTTAATAAAATCCAGTACTTTTTCGGTCTCTCGCACCGACAGGGCAGTAGTTGGCTCGTCGAGGATCAGCAGTTTGGCTCCGAAATAGAGTGCCCGACCAATGGCTATTGATTGCTTCTGACCTCCGGAAAGAATGTTCACATATTCATCCGGTGATCTCATGCTCACCCGAACTTTTTCCAAGTTTTCACTGGTACGCTGTCGCATGGTGGACACATCGAGAAACCTGAAAAAACTGTTTTTCTTCACCTCTTCTTTCCCGACGAAAAAATTCCGCCAAATATTCATGGTCTCGATGAGATTCATCCCCTGATAGACAATTTCAATACCGGCTGCCCGGGCTTCTTCGGGAGAGCGAAAAGATATTTTTTTTCCCATAAAATACATTTCACCCTGATCCGGAGGAAAAACTCCCATTATAGTTTTAACCAGAGTGGATTTACCGGCTCCATTGTCTCCCAAAAGTCCCACCACTTCATTGTAGTTGACGTCAAAATCGACTTTGTTGAGTGCAACCACCCCACCAAACTTTTTGGTTAATCCTTGAATTTTCAAGAGCGGCGACATTGCGGTTGTTGCCATCGCTGATACTGTGTTCATTGTTTATTCCCTCCTCTCGATGGTGGTTTTCAGATAGAGCTCTGCCCGGTTGATTCCGGGCAGAGCTCTATCAGTAAGTTTATCGATAACCAGCCTTCGCTCCTTCAATCACAGTATCCACGTTACTCCGATCGATGATGATCGGACCAGTCGAGACAATACCATAAGGATGAACACTATACTTAGCCTTATAAAGGTAAAGATCGATCAGGGGCAGGAAGCCTTGCAGATACTGCTGCTGATCATGAGTGCACACGACTTTTCCTTCCTTGATATCCTGGAGAGTCTCCGGCATCATATCAAAGCAGGTGAGATAAATATCTTTACCGGCTTCTTTCCCTAATTCCTTGACCAGACTGACATTAGCATGGGTAAAATGTACCGGGGCGCAAATGACATCGACATCCGGATTTTTTACCAGGAAAGCTCGGATAATTTCCATGGCCTTCGTCGGATCTTCACCCACCACGACTTTATCCTGCTTGGTACCGTATTCTTTTTCCAAAGTTTCTCCGAATTTTTCCAGTCGTGCTTCCCAAACGTAATGGCCGGCCATAGGGTTACACAACAGGACATGTTTGGGTTTGAATCCATTGGTTTCTTTGACGTACTTAATAAAAGCTGTTCCTAATTCGACACCCGATTTCCAGGTATCTTCACCATAATAGGCAAGATAGGGAATTCTTTCCTCGGAAGGTCGAGGGTCTTCAACATTGACAGCCATTAGTGCCATTCCTTTTTCAATGGCGGGTCGGAGAATGGGGTCAAACGACTTGGGATCGATCATTGAGGTCACTAATCCATCAGGGTTGGCGGCAACCGCCATCTTCAGCATATCGATTTGCTTTTTCACATCGGCTTCGGCGGATAGATGTTTGACTTCCACCCCGTATTGAGCCAGCATTTGAGTGGCATCATCTATTCCTTTATAATAGACCGCCCAGAAAGGGTTCCCCGGTGTTCCGTGATCGACATAATAAAAAGTGTATTTCTTATCCGCAGCGTTGGCTATACCAGAAGAGAGGAAAAGCCCAAGTACAATGGAAATTATCAGGGACAACAGAACGATTCGATTCAAATGAATTGTTTTCATTTACTTCCCTCCTTAAATGTGTAAAATAATAAGCGAAATTGCCATAGTTATTTGAGAAATAGTGCGGCTGTTTTTTTCTCACCTCCCTAAACAATGTTTATCAAAACCAGATCACGACCAAGGCAGTTGAATGATACAGGTGATAGAAGGTGAATCTGGTTTTCTTTCTTTTCCTTGGGGGTAAAATAAGATCATATTAAAAATCTTGTTAGAGTATAGAATAGCGTTAATATCCTGTCAATTTCTAAATATTTCTTTGACCCATTTTATATTGAATTATTTACCATATATATCTGACTATTGCATTTATATAGTATGAGATTACAAAAAAATATTTCTAATAAAGCATCCCCGCTGCAAGCAGCGGGGTATTCACTCAAAAAGATTGAGTTGTCGGTTTTCATAGAGTTTCTGGTATTTCTTTCCCTGTTCTTTGACATAATTACCAACCGTGTTCTCGTTACCGTGTTTCCCGACTGTCCCAGCAAAGTAGCCGTCAGTCCAGAACTCCGCTCCCCAAAGCTGTTTCTTGACCTGGGGGCATCGCTTGAAGATCTCACGGGCAGTGAGACTTTTGATCATTCTCACCACCTTGGTGACACTATAGGTGGGCACGGACTGGACCAGGAAGTGGACATGGTCCTGATCAGTACCAATTTCCAGAAACTTGATCTGGTAGCGCTTTTCGATATCCAAGCATACCTCTTTGAGCACCTGGTCAACGGTTTCGTCAAAGATCACTTTCCGGTACTTGGCCGGGAATACCAAGTGATAGATCAGTACAGTGACATTATGGCTCTTGTGTATGTATTTGCTTGTATCCACATACCTATTGTACTACGCCGCAAGCGGCGGGGAATTATACCCGAAGTGATTAAATAAATATTAAAATACGAATCAGAATTAAATAAAGGGTAAAGGAGTAAATACACTGGTTCGACTCCTCAAAATACCAGAACCAAAACCATTAAAACTGAACTGGGAGAAAAACATGACAGAAAACCATCAGTCATCAGCTCAGATGAATGAATGTACCATCCGTAAAGGAAAAAATTATATTCTATCAAAACTCTTTCTTTTACCACATCTACCCGCTCTTCTTATTTATCCCATCACTCCTCCCCCCTACCCGGCAATTTTTTTTCTTCATTATTATCGTGGGAGTAAAGAAAATATCCAGTTTTTAGCCAATGAAATTGGGAAAGCCGGCTTTATGGCACTGGCTATTGACATGGAATATCATGGCGAGCGCTTCCAAAACGAGAAAGACATTTTATCTACTGATCTGGAGGATGATAAGGAAGCATTTTATCGAACGATAGATGATGCCTTGCAGGCAGTGCAATTTATTGAAAAACACCCTCACTTTAACCAAAAATCACTCTTTTTCTGGGGAGTGAGTTTAGGATCCCTTATTGGGAGTGTGGTCTGCGGTCAATATCAAAAATTCCAGGGCATTGCTTTGGTGGTTGGAGGTGGTGATATAGAAATTCTCACTCGAGAAAGCATGTTGGATTCAATGGTCAATATCCGTTATTCACTTCTTAAAAAGCAGATTCCAATTACTGAGCTTGCCATTGCCTGGCACGATCTCGATCCCTTAACCTGGATATCTAAAATAGAAAGAACTCAGGTCACTTTTTTCAATGCCAGTCAAGATACCATCATTCCCCAGGAGTGTACTTGGAAATTATATGAGCGTACCGTATCCCCCAAAAAAATTTTTTGGTATCCAACCGATCATGGTTTACTATTCGATCGTTATTTTGAGATTCCAAAAAAAATTTTAGATGAATTTCGTGGAATTCTACCAATTTTGGGGGATAAGTGAGATTTTTTTCTATATAAACATTTATGGGGAGCTAACTCGGGCGAGTCAGCTCCCCATAAATGCAAGGAGGGGATTTTCTATTTTGTATAGTTTTAAATACCTTTATTTTCAATATATATTATATTCATTAATTACAATTTGTCAATATTCGAACACGCATTTTATAACACATGTTTAAGACACTGGAATACATGTAATGAAATGGTTCAGCAAGATCAAGTCCGCAATTTTTTGGAGTAGGAAAGACAGCCATGAAGCTTCACATCACCCTATGAAGAATGAAAACTCATCCACCTTTCAAGGAGCATTATAGAGAGTCATATGAATGTCAATTCACCAATAATTTTCACCAAAACCCGTTTTCTTCTCTTGCCATCGAATTCTCCATAAAAAATTCCTTCCCAGGATCCCAAATCTAATTTTCCTTCGGTGATCGCCACTACTTCTTCTCTCCCCATAACCGTTCTCTTTAAATGAGAATCAGCGTTGTCTTCAAAATCATTGTGGAAATACCTTTCATACGGTTTTTCCGGAACTCATTCTTCAAGCCAGGCTTCGAAATCGCGGTGTAAACCTAATTCATTATCATTGATGAAAACACTGGCAGTGATATGCATGGCATTACCGAGGAGTAGCCCTTCCCGAATACCGCTTTCTTGGAGGCATTGTTCAATGGCAGGAGTAATATAAATGAATTGTCTACGAATCGGGACCTCAAACCATAGTTCTTTCCGATAACTATTCATACAAACCTCCCCTTCTTTAAAAATCAATTCATTTTACAATCTTGACAGTAGTGAGAGCTTTGATTAGCATGATGTTACCATTTCAAGGAATAAATATATAACTGAACCCGTCTGTATCGGGTCGAAGAAGGATAAAAAATGGAAATACCCTATGATGTTGAGTTTATTTCGGTGTCATTTTCCTATCCCGATCTGGAAGTGTTAGAGGATGTATCACTTCAGGTCAAAAAAGGTGAATTTTTAGCGGTCATCGGACCGAATGGAGCAGGAAAAACTACTCTCTTAAAGCTTATATTAGGTTTATTAAAACCAACCTCGGGCACAGTTCTTGTTTTCGGGAAAAAGTTAACGGAATCGATTCGAAAACGAATCGGCTATGTCCCACAAACTGCCCGCATCGATTATTCCTTTCCAATAAATGTGGAAGATTTTATCATGACTGGCCGCTATGCAGTCATCGGCCCCGGTCGTATTCCCAAAAAAGTCGACCATATAGCAGTAGATGAAGCTTTAGAAAAAACTGGATCGCTTTCGATACGTTTCAAACAGATCGGAAAATTATCGGGTGGTCAACGCCAAAAAATAATGATAGCCAGGGCTTTAGTGAACAATCCCGAAATGTTGATCCTGGACGAACCCACCACTGCGGTTGACCCCAAAAACAGCGAAAGCCTTTATGAACTCCTCCTCGCTCTTCATGAACAAGGGATAACCATTCTCACCGTTTCCCACGATGTTGGAGTAATTGCCCAATATGCCGACACTATTGCCTGTGTCAATCGTAAAGTTGTCGTCCATGCCCGTCCTGAAGAGGTTATCTCCGAAGAAGCTCTCAATGAAATGTATGGCCGGGAAGCGGCATTCTTCCATCACGGCATCATCCCCCACATCGTTGTTCGTCGCTCTTCTCCCGTCAATTATTGTTCTGGAAATAGGAATGAACAGGAAGAAGATTAGCTCTATCCTGGAAACTACACCAGGATTTCAGCCTACAGCGTAAGATGAAAAAAATTGAAAAGATTTTAGAAAAGAGAATAGACCGCCAAAGTTTCCATAATCTATGGTGCTGCATAATAGCATGACGGTCTATTCGCATCGCAAATATTACTTTGAAGCATACTTGAGGTGATTGGACTGGATATTTTCAGTTATACGTTCATGCAGCGGGCTCTCTTTGCTGGAATATTGATTG
>Ga0172363_10000370_pt1 | contig 33167 bp, 23 predicted proteins | sample LakKivs2_kivu2a2_FD_114541 | JGI IMG/M metagenome (GOLD analysis project Ga0172363, IMG submission 114541) | Sediment microbial communities from Lake Kivu, Rwanda - Sediment s2_kivu2a2 | ecosystem: Environmental > Aquatic > Freshwater > Lake > Sediment | place: Rwanda: Western Province, Lake... | reverse complement strand
GTTTGGAAACCCTCCCAGGGTTTCCATCACAATGAAGCTAGCCCGCCATCCTTCACGCAGGTGACCACGGATTGTCCAATGTGCTTCGTCGGAAAACCAATCGTCGTGAATAATGCGGGCTAGCGCGGCGGGCGCTTGGCCTCGTGGAACCAGGCGCGGTAGGCATGCATGCGCGCTCGCTGCTCCTCGGGCGCGTGGCGTCTGCAGGTGGCGAAATCGGGGGTCGTCTCGTCGGCGCCCCAGCGGATTTCGACGCAATCGTTGGGGTTGTAGGCCATTTCCAGGGCGGTCCGCCGAGCCAGGATGTCGGCCACCGTCAGCTTGAAGGGGGTGCCGTCGCTGCGCCGATATTCGATGGCGCGTTCGCGGATCTGTCGTTCGTGCAAGACCTCGATGTCGGCGCGCACCTCGGCCGGCTTGCGGCCGGCCAGCACGAACAGCTCGGGGTGCGCGGTGATGCGCTCGGGCAGTCGGGTGAGCACGCGCAAGGCGATGAGCAGACGCATGTCGCGGGAGGGAGTCGCGTAGTCCTCCCAGGGCCCCACGGTTTCGAAGATCTTCGGCCCCGCCGGCATGGGCACCACGGGGTTTCCCTTGTCCCGCATGTAGCGTTCCCCGTTGTCGACCGAGCCCACGCGGGTGGTGAGCTGTTCGACGAGGGCGTTCATGGTTTCGGCGTAGGCCGCGCGCGCGTCGAGGCCCGAGGGGTTGATGAGCTGGGCCATGCGGGCGTAGAAGGTGTCGCGATCCAGGCCGACCTGTTCGTCGGAGTGGGGGGCGAAGCGGGGGTCGTTGCCGAGGGCGCGGTTGGGCAGAGCGGTGAGCCTCTTGTCGGGAGCGCGCACGACGGGACGGAAGGCCTTGAAACCGGGGCCGGCGCTTTTGAGGTCGCTGGTGAAAAGAAAATTGCCCTCCCAGAAGCGCTTGCGGCCCACGGAGTTGTCGGGCTGGCCGTCGACCGCGAGGAGGAGCCCGCCGCGGTCCGGGGTTTGGTCCACCCAGGCGACGATGATCATGACGTGGCCGTAGGGATCGGCGTAGATGGTGCCCGGGCGCAGGGCCGAGCGCACAAGCTTGACGGGATAGAAATCGGTCTCGTCGTCGGCGAGGGCGGTGCGCGCGCTGCCGGATTGGACGCGATTGGCGAGCACGCGCAGAAAGCTGCGGAAGCGTTCGAGGGGGCACTTGCCGCCGATCTTCTCGTCGGCTTGTTCGTTGTGCAGGATCGCCCCGCACTTGGGCGGCCGGTCGGCCTTGCCGCGGTCGCAGTCCCGCAGCGCGAAGGGCAGGCCGAGCTTCCAGGCGAAGTAGGCGCGCAGGTAGTACGGCAGATCGGCGCAGTCGGGCGTGGCGCGCGGGATGTCGCGATTCTTGGGATCGTCCTCGCGCAGCCCGAGATAGCCCCACAGGAAGTTGCGTGCAGGATCGTGCAACAGCGGCGCCAGCGAGGGGAACGAAAAAGCCGCGTCGGCAGGGGCATCGAACAGGCGTTCGATCCAGGCGGAAAAGAAGTTCTCGGTGGCGCGGGTCCATTCCGAAGTGGCCGGCCAGGCGCCGGGGCCGTCCGGGCGCACGGACAAGGCGGCGCGGCCGCGTGCGGCCACGGGCACGCGGCGGCAGGCGATGGATTCGCCGTCGCGCACAAGCTCGACGCGGAGGGTACCTGCGGACGGCACGCGCAGGTCGGCGGCGAAGCTCACGGGCGGGCCACCCCGCCTCGAGGTCAGCAGCTTCTGCGGCGCCTGGCCGGGCAGGGTGACCTGGATGTCGCCCTCGCGCAGCTCCTCGCTGACCACGAGAAGGCGAAGCGTGACGCCCGCCGCAGGCGCGAGGGGCGACCACCAGATGCGCGTGTGGCTCGGCTCGCGGCAGCCGCGCTCCCCGGCGGAAGCGGCGGCGACGTCGGCGCCGATCAGGAACACGAAAGCGAAGGCGAGACGGCTCACGACGGTTCTTTCACCTGTGGTTGGGGTGGTTGCGCCGTCGGATGAAGGTCCGTGCGCCGACCAGCTCGGGATTGACGAAGAACCGGATGAAAAGGACGCCGGCAAAGAAGCCGCCGATGTGGGCCCACACGGCCACCCCGGTGGCGGTCCCGGGATGAAGCGATGTCAGTTGCGGCAGGCCGGAAAGGAGCTGCAACCCGATCCAGATGAGCAAGACGAAGTAGGCGGGCAGGGACATGAGGAAGAAGCCCACGAACACGTTGACCCGCACGCGGGGATAGAGAATCAGGTACGCGCCGAGAACGCCCGAGATCGCGCCCGAGGCGCCCACCATGGGCGTCGGCGAGCCGGGATCGATGGCAATCTGGGCTCCGGCTGCGGCCAGACCGCAGAGCAGGTAGAAGACCATGAAGCGCGTGCGGCCCATGCTGTCTTCCACGTTGTTGCCGAAGACCCAAAGGAAGAGACCGTTGCCCAGCAGGTGCGCCCAGCTTCCGTGTAGGAACATGGAAAAGACCGGGGTGAGGATGTTGACAGGGTCGCGGTCCACCACGCAGAAGAGTCCCAACCCGAGCGGCACGCCGGTGCCGACCGGCGCTCGCCCCGTGATTTCCCCCGGGACGAGCCCCAGATTGCATACGCTGGCAGACAGGCGCACGGCATCGAGGCCCGCGCCTTGCACGAACAGCCACACCACCCCCAGGACGACGAGGATGCAAATCGTCACGAGGGGAAAGCGCAAGGTCGGGTTGTCGTCGCTGATCGGGATCATGTGGCGCGAATCCCCGCAAACTTAGCACGCTCCTTGTGCACGTCAGCGGATCTTGCCGGCGGGGATTGGTTGGTTTTTTCACCACAGAGAGCACAGAGGACACAGAGACGGACGAGCAAGATAGGGGTTTGGATCTAGATCCGGCCCTCCTCCTCCGGCCTCTCTGTCCTCTGTTCTACTACCGTGCGATTTCTTCGCTGCACGCGAGGATTTCCTCAGCGGCCGCGTCATGGGACTCCAGGCACCAGGCACCAGGCTGAAGTGCTGGGGCGCAAGCCGTGATCCCCCTCAAAGCATACCAGGGTGACGCCCTTCGCGCCGCGTACAAGCTCAACACTGCTCTCAACCGAACAAGCTGAAGCCTGTAGCCCGAAGCCTTCAGCCCACTTCGGTTGCGGGCGAAGCCCGCGCTAGGGTGAACTACTCTTTGGGCGGATCGGCGGCGGGAGGCGGAACGCCGGCGTCAAGGGGGGGCACGATTTCTTGCTTGTATCCGAAGAGCCTGCTCTTCTGCGACGGCGGCGTCAGCTTCACGGAGACGCGGGAGTCGTCGAAGGTGTAGGCGCGCGTGTGCACGGGTAGAAAGCCGCCGGCGCGGATCACCAGATCCATCGGCCCGCTGTCGCGCGGCCGTTCGATGACCAGGGCCTTGGGCGCGGGGATGATGCCGAGCAGCTTGCGGCCCCACTTCACCTGTGCCTTGCGCGGCGGCACCGTGCGAATCCAGATGCGCACGGTATCAGGTTTGGCCGCCGGCAGATCTGCATCCGCATCTCCGTCCGTCACCTGGCGCGTGGCGTTCTTCTCGCCAGAAGCCTTTCCGGCCGCCCACCCGCCGAGCGAAGCTGCCAGCGCAAGACTGGCCACGAGTGCCACCGACCATGGCAGAAAAGTACCTTGGGAGGGTCCTCTCGCTCTCCCGTGGTTGGGCCGGAGCTGTTCGATGCGTCGCAGGCTCATTCCTCACCTTCTGTCTTGCCGGGTGCGGCCGCGCGGCCCTCGTCGGAGGCGCGCACGGGCGGTGGCGGGCCGGGGTACTCGATGCCTGGCTTGGGCACGTAGGTCGTCACCGGCGTGCGCAACGTGCCGCGAATGTCCCCTTCCAGAACCTCGACCGGCAGCGGCGGGTCGAGCAGGTAGGAATAGCCGCGCGAGGGCAGGCGGATCTCGAACACGTTGTCGCCGGCCAGGAACTGGCGTGCGAAGCTCATTCTCTGGTCGCCCAGCACGCTCATCGGCCGGTGGCGCAGAATGAACGAGTAGAGGCGGATGGCCAAGTGGTTGGGCAGGCGGTGGCAGCCGTGCGAGTAGCCCTCGGAGCTGTAGATGGACAGGTAGTCCGACGAGCCGTGGGCGCGGATGCCGTTGTCCCAATCGGGCTTGCCGTGGCCTCTCGGCTGCACGAAGTACCCGGCCACGAGTCCGTAGGCCGAAAGATAGCCGGGCCCGAGCTCGTCGTAGTTCACCACCCGCTGCCAACTGCCGCCCACGTCCTTCATCTTGAGCAGCGCGCGAATCGGGGTCGATTCCGGCGCGATCCACACCGGGCCCGCGACCACGTTGCGAATCACGCGCGGCCCGACATCGGATCCTTTGTAGCGGAAGTACTCGTAGCCGTCCGAGGCCTGTTCGGCCCGCCAGCCGCCGATGGTGGTGCGCCAACGCGCAAGCAGAATGCGCTGGTTTTGGTACTTGAGGTAGAGGTGAAAGCTCGGATAGCGGCGCCGCGGTTGCGCGTGGCGCACCCCTTGCGCGTCCCACGGCAGGTCGTACCAGACATCGCCGCGATCGATGACGATGGAGAGATCCATGTCGGGCGCGTAGTACTCGGGCAGGGCGGGCAGGCGCACGGCCGCGCGCAGGCGGCGGAAGTCGGCCGCAGGATGCCGCTTGAAAAAGGCGAACGCCCCTTCCTGCGTGTCGAGGCCGAGCTGCTGGGCCGCAACCTTCGTCAATTCGTCGACCAGGTTGCGCAATGCCACCGACTTGCCGGACTTGCTGGTGAAGGTCGGCGTGCCCGACTTGCCCTCGGCGCTGCCGTCCTCGACGACTCCCGCCGCATCCACCACGCGCTCGCGCAGCACGCGCATGAAGGCCTGGTGGTCGTTGGCCAGCGGCTGCCGGGCCAAGGCATCCATGGTCTTCGCGCGCAGGTAGTTGGCCTCGTAGATCATGTTCTTCTGCTGGAAGCGCCGCACCGCGAGCCGCATCGCATCGTCGTACACACCCGGGGTGTGGCGCGGCTTGCGCTTGAACATGCCCTCGCACAGGAGGCGCTTCTCCACCTCGGCCATGGCCTCCTTTTCCGCCATGCGCCGCTCGTAGGCCTTCACCTTGCCGGCGAGGGGAGGATCCTTCTCCGCAAGCTCGGCCAAGGTGGCGGCACGCCTCTTGCGGCGCGCTTCCTCGAGATCCCGGCGCAGGCGGGCCATGCGCCTCTCTTCGTCCTTCATCTTCTCCGGCGCTACGTAGGCGATGGTCTCGACCTCCTGCAGCTTCTCTTGGTCGATGCTGGCATGGCAGGTCTGCTTCTCGTCGGCAAAAAAGCGCTCGCGCAACACCCCGAAGGAAGGAGGCACGCCGTAGAGCTCGAGGTAGTTCTTCTCACCTGCGGGCAGGGGTTCCCCGTCTTCGTCGAGGGTGTCGTTGGCCAGGCCGATGAACACGCGCCGGTAGCGGTTGTGAAGCACCGTGCCGTCGGGGCCCTTCTGCTCGGCGAAGATGAAAGGAGTCCAGTCGTCGCTGAAGTCCACGATGGTGTAGCCCGAGCGCGCCGCGGCCGCGGCATTGGTCCAGCTCTCTTTGCCGTCGTGAATCACGAAAGCCAGCTCGTCGGCGTGCACGGGTTCGGGCGCAAGCGCCTCCGGCGCCGGCGTGGCGGGCGCCGGCGCTTTCGGTGCCGGCCCTGGGGAAGGCGTGGCCGCGGTCGTGGCCATGGTCTGGGTGGGCGCAGAGCTGGGAGGGGCCTGGGTTCCCGCGCGGCAACCCAAACCGCCCAGCAAGGCGCTTGTGGCCGAAACCAGAAATACGGACCTCATGAACCTGTCCAGGAAACCCTATTCCGCAAAAGCCGCCGGTGCAAAAACCCAGCCTGCTGGCGCGGCGGTGGGTGCCAAGGCGGGAGCGCCTGCGGTTTTGGATCTTGCCGGTCCGGTGGTGGGTGGCCAGGGCGAGGTTCTTGCGGTCGTTTTTCACCACAGAGGACACAGAGGACACAGAGACGGATGAGAAGAGAAGAGGGGCAGGCTAGGCCCGAAACCCTTCCGCTCTCGCTCCGTCTCCGTGTCCTCTGTGTCCTCTGTGGTTCATCCGGGCCGGCCCGCGACGTGCCCCCAAGGGGGCTAGGAAACCCGCGGCACGGCCAGGGCGGCTTGCACGATGTCGCGTGCTTCGGCCAGGATCTGCGCCAAGTGGTCCGGCCCGGCGAAGCTCTCGGCGTAGACCTTGTAGACATCTTCGGTGCCCGAGGGCCGTGCCGCGAACCAGCCCTGCTCGGCCACCACCTTGAGGCCGCCGATGGCGGCGCCGTTGCCCCGGGCCTTGGTCAGGATGGCGCGAATGGGCTCGCCGGCCAAGGAGCTGCTCTTCACCTGCGCGGGCGAGAGCTGCTTGAGCCTGGCCTTTTCGGACGGGGTGGCGGCCTCGTCGATGCGCGTGTACACCGGGCTGCCATAGGCGGCGGTGATCTCGGCGTAGTGCTGGCCGGGATCCTTGCCGGTGCGGGCGGTGATCTCGGCGGCGAGCAAGGCCAGGACGATGCCGTCCTTGTCGGTGGTCCACACCCTGCCGTCGCAGCGCAGAAAGCTCGCCCCTCCGCTCTCCTCGCCGGCGAAGCCCATGCTTCCGTCGAGCAGGCCGTCGACGAACCACTTGAAGCCGACCGGCACCTCGCGCACGGCGCGGCCGAGGCCCGCGGCCACGCGGTCGATGATGGCGCTCGACACCAGGGTCTTGCCCACCGCCGCCTTGTGGGGCCACCGGCTTCGCTCGCCGAACAGATAGCGAATGGCGACCGCCAGGTAGTGGTTGGGGTTGAGGAGCCCTGTGCCAGGCACGACGATGCCGTGCCGGTCCGAGTCAGGGTCGTTGCCGAACGCGACCTGGTAGGAGCCGCGCAGATCGACCAGCTTGGCCATGGCAAAGGGACTCGAACAGTCCATGCGGATCTTGCCGTCGTGGTCCACGGTCATGAAGGCGAAACGCGGATCCACGGCGGAATTGACCACTTCGAGGTCGAGCTTCCAGCGCTCGGCGATGGCCTGCCAGTAGGCCAGGGAAGCGCCGGCCAAGGGATCGACCCCGCACTTGATGCCGGCGGCTCGGATGCGCTCCAGGTCGACGACATCGGCCAGATCCTCGACGTAGGGCGCGACGAAATCCTCGGCATGGGTGGTGGGTGCCCGGATCGCGGTCTCGAACGGCAGGCGGCGGACGCCTTGGTTGTCCGCACGCAAGAGCTGATTGGCTCGGTCCTGAACCCACGCGGTCACGTCGGTGTCAGCGGGGCCGCCGTTCGGCGGGTTGTACTTGAAGCCTCCATCGGCGGGCGGATTGTGCGAGGGCGTGACCACGATGCCGTCGGCCAGGCCGGCCTTCTTGCCGCGATTGGCCGCCAGGATGGCACGCGAGATGGCGGGCGTCGGGGTGTAGCCGTCGTCGCGCTGAAAAAGCGCGACCACGCCGTTGGCGGCCAGGACTTCCAGGGCCGTGCGCTCGGCCGGCCGGGACAGCGCGTGCGTGTCCTTGCCCAGAAAGAGCGGCCCCGTGATGCCTTCGTGGCGGCGGTAATCGCAGATGGCCTGGGTCATGGCCAGGACATGCGCCTCGTTGAAGGAGCCGTTCAAGGAGGAGCCGCGGTGGCCGCTGGTCCCGAAGCTCACCAGTTGCTCGGTGTCCTCGGAATTCGGCTTTCGCGCGAAATAGGCGTCGACCAAGCAATCGACATCCACCAAGATGTCGGCGGGGGCGGGCTTTCCGGCGAGTGGGTGCGGCATGGACTCTCCTTCACAGGTAAGGTTACACGAACCGGGGCGCGATGAAACCGCGATCAAGCGCGCCGACGGGGCACCGAACGGTTTGGCACCCAAGCCTCTTCAGGTTTTTCACCACAGAGGACACAGAGAACACAGAGGCCGGAGGAGAAGAGCTTTGCCGGGGTTCTATCCGGACCTTTCCCCTTTATCCGTCTCTGCGTCCTCTGTGTTCTCTGTGGTGAACTTGAATGATCGGACTATCGCTTGGCTTTCGGACCGCTCGGGGTTCTAGGTGGCCGCGCGTGTCCGCCGGCGCTGGCGCCAGCGCTGGTACACGAGGAGGCCGGCGGGCAGCACGGCCACGGCAGTGGTCAGGCAGGTCACCTCGCCCAGGACGGCGACCAGGCCGAAGAGGAAGAGGCCGCGGTTCTGCGCCACGAGCAGCGACGAGTAGCCGATGATGGTGGTCAGGGAACAGAGGCTGACCGCGCCGCCCGTGGCGCGGATGGCCGCGGTGACGTCGCCGCGGCCGTCGCGCAGGTAGCGGCCCATCACGTTCACGGCGTAGTCGACGCCGATGCCGAAGGTGATGGGAAAGGCGATCAGGTTGATGAAGTTGATCTTCACCCCGAGCGCGATGGTGGCGGCGAGCAGCCAGAGCACCCCCACGACAAGCGATCCGATGACGAAGGGGCTGGCGATGCTGCTCCGGAAGAGCAGAAGCACGGTGGCGATGACGCCGAGAAGCGCGAGGAGGGAGGCGAGGGGGCCGTCGGTGCGCATGGCGCCGATGATGTCGGCGGTGAGGGGCGGTCCGCCCGCGACCCGGGCCACTTCCGCGTCCGGGCCCCTGACGGAAGCGACCACGTCGCGCAAGACGCCGACGAAACGGGTCACCTCCGGGCCCTGCCACAACGCCTCCGAGGGGCGGGGAAAGACCAGGATGATGCGTCCGGTGTGGCCATCGTGTTCCTGAAGCCCCGCCCAGAGCCCGTCGGGCAGGTCGCTCGCGCGCACCTCGGCCAGGGCGCCTGCGCCGAGAAAGCGATCGATCTGGCTGCGCCAGGTCGGATTGATGGATTCGCGAATGCGCGGGGTCAGCTTGCGCTTGATGGCGCTCGCAATCTCGATCTTCTTGGCTTGATCGGGCGGCAGCACGTCGTCGCGGGTCTGGATCTGCGACACCATCTCGGAAAGGGGCGGGTACTTGGCCGCCTCGCGCAGGCGCGCGGCGACGGTACGTGCCTGCTCGACGTCGTCGGTCAGGATCACGGTGGGCGTCACCTGCCGACCGAGCAGCTCGTCCATGCGCTTGCCCCAATACCCTTCCCCCGAAACCCAGGTGTCCACGCGGCGCAGGCGCGCGAAGTCGTATTCGAGCTGGCCCCAACCGAAGCGGCGGACTTGGAAGAGGGCCAAGAGGGTGATGAAGGCGGCGGCGAGGAGGAACCAGCCGGGACGAGCTGCTACCCGGCTGGCGAGCACGGCCATGGGGCGGTGAAAGCCCGAGGGCGATGCACGGACGCGCAGCCTGCCGCCGTCGAGCCAGGCCACGAGCGACGGCATGAGCAAGAAGGTGGCGCTCCAACACAGGACCATGCCCAGCCCGCCGATGATGCCGAACTGGTGGAAGCCGCGGAACTGCATGGCAATCAGCGAGGCGTAGGCGGCAGCAGCCGCCAGGGCCGCCGACAGGGTACCGATGCGGGTGCTGGTCAGCCCGAGGGCGAGGGAGTCCTCGATGGAGGCCCCACCGCGGCGCGCTTCCACGTAGCGTGCGAGCAGGATGATGCCGAAGTTGATGCCGTTGCCGATGATGATGGAGCCGAGGAAGGCGGTATTCGAGTTGAGCTCGGAGATGCCGAGAGGGGGCAGGCTGGCGATGGCAAAGGCGGAGAGGGCGCCCACCACGAGGGGGAGAAAGAGCGCGAGCACGCTCGGCAGCCAGCGGTAGTAGAGCAAGAGCACCAGCACCACGAGAACCACCACAAACACGCTCGAGAAGGTCAGGTCCACCACCAGGGCCGACAGCTCCTCGACCGAAATCGCCACGTCGCCGGTGAAGCCGAGGCGCATCCCGGAGCCGTAGCGATCGAGACCGCCCAAATCGGCGATGTCGCGGCGGACGCGTTCGAGCAGGGCGTGCGCCTTGGTATTGCCGGTCTGGAACGAGCCCACCTCGACCAGCATCAGGGTGAGGCCGAGCTTCGCGCTCGAGAAGCGGCCGCCGCTGAGCGAGGATGGGCCGAGCCGCTTGTCGTACTTGCGCTCGATGTCGGAGAAATCCAGGCTGGGCGGGGGCTCCTCTTCGTCGAGGAGCATGCCGGTTTCCTTGGCGTATTCGTGGCGCATGCGATCGTCGAGCCTGGCGCGGATGCTTTCCAGATCTGCGGTCTCCAGGTAGAGCGGCAGATGTTCTTCGATGAAGTCGCGCTCGGCCGCGTAGCCCACCCGTACGCGGCGCACGAGATCCGGCGGGTATTTCTGCACACGCGCGGCCAAGTCGTCCAGGAAGCGCTCGCCGGCCGCGAGGCGGGCGGCGCTTCCCACGTCCACCAGCACCCCGAGGAACTGCAGGCCCGGCACACGCGCGCGCAGCTCGTCGAGGGCGCGCACGCTGGGAGCGCTGCGCGGGAGAAGCTCCTCGAGGTCGCTGCGCAGGTGAAGGTAGAGCCTGGCGGTGAGCCAGCCCGCCGGAATCATGAGGAGAAGCGCCAGGGCCCACAGCAAGCGGCCATGGCGTAAGGACCACACCACGAAGGCGCGGGTTCTGGCACTCGGTGAAGCCGGCTGATGAGTCACGTGGGCTCTAGGCCGACCACGGTTTCGACGTGGTAGGTCTGGGGGAACAAATCGACAGGTTGAACGGCCGTCACCTTGTAGCCGAAGGGGCGTAATTCCACAAGGTCGCGAGCAAGGGTCGTAGGGTTGCAGGAGACGTAGACGATACGCCTGGGCAAGGCACGGCCGATCCGGCGCATGACCTTCCCGCCCGCCCCGGCGCGTGGCGGGTCGAGAACGAGCACGTCGGGGCCGAGCCCGGCGGGCAGGACCTCGGCCAGGACCTTGCGCGCGTCGCCGGCGCGAAAATCGAGGGAGGAAAGGCGGTTGGCTTGGGCATTGGCCCGCGCGGCCTCGACCGCACTGGCCACGATTTCGACACCCACGACCTTGGCCCCGGCCGCGGCCAGGGCCAGACTGAAGAGCCCGACGCCGCAGTAGACGTCCACGACGCTGGCCCCGGCGACGCTGCCCGCGAGGTCCTTGACCACCTCGACCAGGCGCTCGGCCTGGGCCGAGTTGGTCTGGAAGAAGGTGTCGAGGTAGATGCGGAAGGTGAGCCCGGAGGTGACCTCCGTGATGTGGTCTCGGCCGAGAAGCACGCGGGTCTCCCGCACCGGCGCGGCGCCGTCTTCGCTCGTGCGGATGGCGCGCACCACGGCGGCGACCGCGGGCACGGTCGAGGCCAGATGCGCGGCCATGGCCTCTGCCTCGGGAAAGGGGCCGGGGCTGGTCACGATGCCGATCAGGAACTCGCCGGTGGCGCGGCTCTTGCGCACGCACAGCTCACGCAGAAGCCCCTGGCGCGTGCGCGGGTGGTAAAGCGAGAGGGCGTGCGCTTGGGCGAATTCCCGCGCCGCCTGCACGAGGGCCGTGGCCTCGGGTGCGATCAGAAAACACTCGTCAAGGCGGATGATGTCGTACCAGGCTCCCCGTGGATGCAGGCCCAAGATGCCGTCCGGATGAAAGGCGAACTCCATCTTGTTGCGGTAGTGGAAGGCATCCGGGGCCGGCAGGATGGGGCGCAGGGGGAGGTCGTGAAATCCGCCCAGGCGGACAAGGCTGTCGGACACCGCCGCGGCCTTGGCTTCGAGCTGCGCCGGATACGAGACGTGCTGCCAGAAGCAGCCGCCGCAGCCCTGGGTGGCGTGGCGGCAGCGCGGCTCCACCCGATGGGCAGAGGGCTTCTCCACGGCGACGAGATCGCATTCCACATGGCGGCGCAAGCTCCGGCGCACGCGCGCGCGCACGACCTCGTTCGGGGCGGCGCCGGTCACGAAGGCCACGAGCCCGTTTGCGCGCGCCACGCCGTCCCCGCCGTAGGTCAGGCGGTCGACGGTGACGACCAAGGCATCGCCGAGCCGTGGGCGCGTGCTGCTTGCGGCAGGGGAAGTCAAGACGGATCCGAAAACCTGGGTACGGATCAGTCTGACACGCGCACGCCGGACAGGAAAACCCGCCTTGGACGCCGCTGCCGTCGGGTCGGCCGCGATCCCCTACTTGAGCGAGACCTCGCCCGTGGCATAGGTGACGAACTTGTTCTTGATGATCTGACCGACCCTGATGATGTAGGTGCGGTCCTTGTTGAATCCGTTGTTGGTGTCAAGATCGTAGGGCTCCTGGAAGACCACCGAGGTGGCCGCCGTATCCGTCGAGTACTGGTCGACCAGGGTGCCGGGCTCCTTCTTGTCCACGAACTGCACCGTCGCCGGTCCCCTGGCCGGGGGCTTCTTGAACACGGCGATGTAGGTCATCGACCAGCGCGTGTCTTTCGCCTCCTTCTTGATCTCGGCCTTGGGCGGGTGCTTGTCCAGCCACTTGCCGAGCTCGGCGCCCTCGGCGTTGGGGGTCGGGCCCGTGACGATCCACACCTTGCCCCCGTGGGACTTGGCGAGCATGGCGTTGGGATCGACCGCGGGGGTCGTGGTCTTGGCCGCGCCCGCCTTCTTGTCCGCCTTGGCACACGAATGGTCGCGGGCAAACTGGGGGCCACCGTTCGCGGTCATGAGCAAGGTCAATCCAACCAGCAGCGTGTGCATTGTTCTCTCCTTCCACAAGGAGGCAATTCGGCGCGCCTTCCTCAGGCAAGATAATCCGACGTCGTCGCGCGAAGGTCAACAACTAGCCGAACACGATGGTTCGGTTGCCCGATACCAGCACCCTGCGCTGCAGATGCAAGCGCACGGCTCGGGTCAGCACTTCACGTTCCAGGTCGCGACCGGTTCGCATCAGGTCCTCGACCTCATCCCGATGCGAAACCCGGCGCACGTCTTGTTCGATGATCGGGCTTTGGTCGAGCTCGGCGGTGACGTAGTGGGCGGTGGCCCCGATGACTTTCACGCCCCGTTCCTTGGCTTGGTGATAGGGCCGCGCTCCGGCAAAGGCAGGCAGGAAGGAATGGTGGATGTAGATGATGCGATTCGGCCAATGGGCCACGAAATCGGGAGACAGGATCTGCATGTAGCGCGCGAGCACCACGAGGTCGGCATCGAGCGAGGCGAGCAGGGCGAGCTGCGCCGCTTCGGCCTTGCCTTTGTCGTTGCGGTCGACCGCGATCATCGTGAACGGCACGTCGAAATGCCGACACACCTCGCCCAGGATGTCGTGGTTCGAGATCACGCCCACGATGGTGCCGCCCAGGTCGCCAATCTGCTGGCAGAGGAGCAGATCGTACAAGCAATGGGAGGCCTTGCTCGCGAATACCACCATGCGGGGAACGTGGTCGGAAAAGGTGAGATCCCATTTCAAATCGAAGCGTTGCGCAAGCTTCGCGATTTCGGAATGGATCTGGTCACGCGGGATGGCGAAACCGGTCAGGTCCCAGACCAGGCGCATGAAGAACTCGCCGCTGTCGCTTTCTGCGTGCTGGTCTGCATCCAGGATGTTCCCGCCATGGTTGAACACGAAGCCGGACAGGGCTGCGACGAGACCGGTGCGGTCGCGGCAGTTCACGAGCAAGGTAGCGGTAACCCTCGGAGAAGGCGCCATGGTTCTTCCCGCGCGTCTGCCTGAGATACTCTGAACCTTGGGTGAACGCAAGTCGCTCGGCCTGTCCGTAATCCCGTAATAGCTGCGACGCAAATGTGCGATTTCACGACGGGAGTCAAAGCGATTGGTGCGCTAGTCCCGCAGGAATGAAAAAAAGCGGATCCCGGAAGGGATCCGCTTCTTCTGGTCTTGATGCCGACTGCTAGCCGTTCGTGCCAGAATCGATGATTCCACCGTCAATCGCGGGGGCAAGGTCCGGTTCCTGTGCTTCCCCTTGCAGGCCGCCGGTGTCAACCACTGTTTCGACGTCAACACCTGGTCCGTCCACGCCGAGACCAGCCTCTCCTTTGGGGACATCCGGCCCCATGGGAAGGTCGGGGGCCGCGACGTCGGGCTGCTGCGGCACATCGGGTGTTGGTTTCAGGTCTGGTGGTGGTGGTGTCAGATCGGGGCCGACGCCGATGTCGCGGGGGGCCACGTCGGGCGGGCCGGCCTCTTTGGGGGGGGTTCCATTGTCACTGCCGCAGCCCAGAGCTGCGAACGAAAGTGCAAGAACCGTGACTGAAAGCTTCCTGATCATAGCCGTCTCTCCTGGTTTGTTCTCTGCCGAATCGCGTTGGCCGGGCATGATACTTGAAAGGTTACAAAAGTAAAACATTTTCTCGTTGGGGCCGGTCTGTGGTCTCTTATGGGCCTACCTCTGAACTTGTTTTGACTTGACTTTGCGCGCCAAGACGAGTTATGCGCCGGGCCAGCCGGGGTTGCCGGATCGGCCCCCGACTCCGAGATTCCAAGGGGCCGGCGACGCTTGCTTGCCGCGTCTGACGGCTCGGCTGCCCCGCTCGTCGAATTGTCGCACACCCCATCATCACCCCACGCGAAGCGCTGGCGAGGAATAGGCCAATGCCGCGGACGAAGAAACCAAGCGACACAAGGATCCATTTTCCGGTCGAGGCCGAGGCGGATGACGACGGCCTGGTTGCCGTGGGGGGAGAGATTCACCCCGACATCCTGGAACAGGCCTACCGCAGGGGCATCTTCCCCTGGTCGTCGCAACCCGCGGTCACCTGGTGGTGTCCCGACCCGCGCGCGATCTTCGAGCTGGAGCACTTCAGCGTTTCGCGCAGCCTGCGCAAGCAGATCCGCAAGTCCGGCTGGACCTTCCACCTCGACCGCGACTTCGAGGGCACCATGCGAAGGTGTGCCGAGCCAACCACGGACAGGCCCAGCACCTGGATCTCGGAGGACTTCGTCATGGCCTACTGCAAGCTCCACCGGCGCGGTCTGGCCCACAGCGTAGAGGTCTACGAGGGCGAGAAGCCGGTCGGAGGGCTCTACGGGGTCACGATAGGGGGCTTCTTCGGCGGCGAATCCATGTTCCGCCGCCGATCCAACGCCTCCAAGGCGGCCCTGGCTCACCTGGTGTCGCACTTGCGCAGCCGCGGCTTCGTGCTGCTCGACGCGCAGGTCATGAATCCCCATCTCGCAAGCCTGGGCGCCGTCGAGATCCCGCGCGCCGAGTTCCTACGCCGCCTCAAGCACGCGCTTGCCCTCAAGGTTCGCTTCTAGAACCGCGAGCCGTCTGAAAGCCGAGCGATTTTCGGAATGTCAACCACAGAGAGCGCAGAGCCTGCAGAGAACACAGAGAGCGCAGGAGTCTCTGGCTCGAGATCCAAGACCTTTCCTTCTCTGCGCCCTCGGTACTCTCCGTGCCCTCTGCGGTGAACAGGCTGAAAAGACTTGGGCTCCAACCCTTCGGTGCTCGAGCGCCAGCGTCGGTGGGGCCGGGCGCACGCGACTCGGCGGCGGCGGTCGGCTATGATGCGCCTCGTGCGATGGTACCGAGTGCTTGCCGGCTGCTTGCCCGCGGTCGTCGTCGTCGCGGCGACGGTGGGTGCCGCGGTGTGCGCGAAGACCGCAAGGCCGCCTGCCTCGCCGCCCGCCTTCCGCCTCAAGGTGGTGCGCGTCTATCCCCACGACCCGCGCGCCTTCACCCAAGGCTTGCTCTACCTCGACGGCCGGCTCTACGAGAGCACGGGCCTTTTCGGCCGCTCGTCGCTCCGTCGGGTGGATCTTGCCAGCGGCCGAGTCGAGGCCGAGGTCAAGCTGCCGGTGGAGCTGTTCGGCGAGGGTCTGGCCCGCGTGGGGCAGCGCCTGTTCCAGCTCACCTGGAAGAACGGCAAGGCCCTGGTCTGGGATGTGGCGACCCTCAAGAAAGAGGCCGAGCTCGGCTACGAGGGCGAGGGCTGGGGCCTGTGCTTCGACGGTCGTCGCCTGGTGATGAGCGACGGCAGCGCAACCCTCGCTTTGCGTAATCCCTCAAGCTTCGCCAAGGAAGGCGAGATCGAGGTGCGCCTTTCCGGCCGGCCGCTGCGCGCGCTCAACGAGCTCGAGTGCACGGAATCGATCATCTATGCCAATGTCTGGCAGCAAGACCACATCGCGCGTATCGATCCCACGACCGGCGTGGTCACCGCGTGGATCGACGCCTCGGGTTTGCTTGCTCCTCACGAGGCAGCCGGGGCCGATGTCATGAACGGGATTGCCCTGCTGCCCAATACCGGGCACCTCCTCGTCACCGGCAAGCTGTGGCCCCACCTCTATGAAGTCGACGTCGTCCCGGATACGCAAGCCGAGGCCAAGTGAGGCGATGAAACACCCGCGATCGTGTTTGTGCTGGACCCTTCTTGCGTGCTCCTTGTCCGCCGTCGCGCCCGCGGCAGCCGGCGAGCCGGGCCAGGACCTGACCATCGAAGCCCTCACCTTCGGCCCCGGGGATCACCCGTTCTTCAAGTTCGGCCACAACGCCATTCTCGTGAGACCCCAAGCCGGCCAGGGCCTGGTGTACAACTTCGGCACCTTCAACTTCGACTCGCCGGCGCTCATCCTGAAATTCCTGGGCGGGCGCTTCAAGTACTGGCTCTCCGTCTCGCTCGAGGACGACACCCTGGAGGCCTATGCCGGCGCCAACCGCAGCATCCTGGCCCAGGAGCTGGACCTGAGCGCGGACCAGAAATGGGCCCTTGCGCGGGCCTTGCGCGAGAATGCCCAGCCCGAGAACCGCGCATACCTCTACGATTACTTCTATGACAACTGCTCGACCCGCGTGCGCGACGCTATCGACCGCGTGGTCGAGGGCCGCGTCCGCGCCGCCGGCCAGGCCCAGGTGGGCATGACCTTCCGGGAGCATGCGCTGCGCATGACCGCGGATGTGTGGCTGGAATACGTGGGCCTTTACCTCGGCCTCGGACGGTCCGCCGACATCCCCATCAATCGCTGGCACGAGTCCTTCCTGCCCGACCGCCTGAGCGAGCTTCTCCGCTTGGTGCGCGTGCCTGACGGCGCAAAAGAGAAGAACCTGGTGAAGTTCGAGCGCGTCATCCACGAGGCGAAGCGGCCGCCCGTGCCGGCGGTTCCGCCCAAGCGGACGCCTTACTTCCTGGCCCTTGGATTCGGCTTGGGTGCTGTGCTTCTGCTCGCCGGCCATCTGGGGAGGCGACACGCCGGCGCCAGGATCGCTTTGGGTTGCATCGCCTTCCTGCTCGGAACTGTCGCGGGCCTGATCGGGCTTATCATGACCTGCTTGTGGGCCTTCACCGATCACCGAGTCGCCTACGCCAACGCCAACATCCTCCAGTTTCCACCTTGGCTCATAGCCTTCATGGTCTACGGAATTCGAGTCGCCCTCGGGCGAGCCAGGTCCATCGCGAGGGCGCGGACCCTAGCGCTTTGCGCCGTGGTCATCTGCGTCGCGGGGATTGCTTGCAAGGCGCTCCCGGGTCTTAACCAGGACAACTTGCCGTTCATCTGGCTCTGCGTGCCAATATGGGTCGGTCTGTGGCTTGGTTTGCGACGCCTCGCGTCCGCCGGGGTGTGAACACCCAGGTCGGGGTGTGAACACCCAGGTTGGCAGGAAGCCGGGGAAGCTGTACTCAGTTGCGGTCCCGCGCATTTTTCGCGTGTCAAGCCCAGCGATTTTGGTAGTATCGTGTCAGACTACGCACGCGAGCTTCAGACAGGGCCTTACCCCTGCACACCTGTAGATCTCGCCGCAGAGCTTAAGCTTGCTCCCTCCACCTTTTGCCCCAGAGACCTCGCGCGAAGGAGGAAACTCCATGATGGAAAACGAGGATTCCGTAGTCACTTCGCTGAACGAACTGCGGAAGCTCAAGAACGAACGCATCACCCGGCAGGGACAGTCGCGGTCAAAGTCAAGGCCGAAGCGAACGATGGCTTCCGCGGATGATCCCGCCGCGGACCAACCCACGCCCGGTCCGGTCGTGGCAAGGGCGGCTCTGGCGAGCGTGCCGGCTGCCAGTGCGCAGCCGAGCCCGGCCGGTTTTTCGCTGTCCTCTGCCGTGTTCGCGCCGACCAACTACGCGTCTTCGCCCGTGCCTGCGCCGACCGTGATACGCACCAAGAATTCGTACAAGGCGGCCGCGGTCGTGGCAGTCGTGTTGCTCGGGGCCGGGGGTGCGGGATACGTCAGCTTGCAGAACGAAGCCCAGGCCCTTCTGGCGGCCAAAGATGCGTCGCTCAAGCAGGTCGAGGAGGCGCGGGGCAAGGCGGTGGAGCAGGCCGCCAGGGTCGAGCAGACGGCCAAGTCCAACCTGCGGCAGTGCGAGGAAAAGCTCAAGGCCGCCTTGGCAGTCGTGCCGCCGCCTGCGAGTGTGCCCAGCCCGGCCCCTGTGGTGGCTCCGGTGGTGAAGAAATCGGTCAAGGCCGCGTCGCGTGGTCGTTTCGCCGGCAGCAAGGCCGCGAGCCGGTCCTCTCGCCGCAGCGCAAGTGCCGCATCGGCAAAGGAAAAATCGTCAGCCGAGACTCCGCTCATCGCGAAGAAGAAGAGGCTCGACAACGATCCCTTGTCCGGTCTGGGCAAGCGGTAGCCACCCGATAGCCCGAACCGACACCTCGCAAACGCGCCGCGTGACGAACTTTTTTGACGAGCGCCGAGCGATGCCTGACCCTGAGGCATGCTGCCCGCTTCAGAGGAAAGCTCGTTTTTCGACAGTTGCAAGCAAGCACTTCTCGATGAACACAGCGGCAAGTTCGCCGTGGTATGCGGCCGGCGGCTTCTGGGCGTTCACAACTCGCTCGAGCTCGCCCTCAAGTCTGCCGCCGACGCGTTCGGGGACGGCGAGTTGGCTGAAGGCACACCCGTGCTCATCAACGAGATCGGCGAAGCCCCTCGGGTGCGCGTGGTTGCCCAGCCGCGGCAAAGACCGCCGCTGAGAGAGGGATAGCGAGGCTCGCCGCTTGCGCCCCGCGGCCCCCGTTTCGGCGCACGCTTCTCGCTTTGGGCCTGGTCTTGTCGGCCGGGTTTGCAAATCCGCCCAGTCTTAAGTAGAAACGCCGTCGCTGGCTGCCGGCGGCGTGTGCGCGGGCTGGCCGGGAAAGGGAAAACATGATGTCACGAATCTCAGCAAGGCTTTCGAGCAAGTGTTCAAGTGGATGGCTCTGTCTGATGACGCTATTCGGCATCAGCGCCGCTTGCGTTGAGCAGGGCGAAGAGAAGCCGACCAAGGAAGACGAGGAGTTCGTCAAGAGGAACATCCTCACGACGCCGCCGACACCGGAGTTTGTGGTCAACGCGGATCTGGACGGCAAGGTCACCTATCTGGGTTGTGACGTGAGCCCGAAGCCGGCGGAGTCAGGCAAGGACGTGAGGGTAACCCACTACTGGAAGGTGAACGTCGCGCCCGGCGAGGGCTGGAAAATGTTCACCCACATCAGCGGCGGCAACAGGCAAGGCTTCGCCAACGTCGACCACACCCCGGTGAGCGGCAAGTATCCGGCGGCGCGCTGGAAGGCCGGCGAGATCATCCGGGACCAGCACACCTTCCGCCCGCCGGCGGCATGGACCTACGATCGCCTTGAGGTCTACACCGGCCTTTACCGGGGCAACGAACGCATGCCCGTGAAGTCCGGGCCCCATGACGACAACCGCATCTTTGCCGCCAGCGTTCCCATGAACGTGAAGGTACCGGTCACGCCCAAGCGCTACGTGGTCAACAAGACGAACCGGCCCATCAAGATCGACGGCAAGCTGGACGAAGCGGCGTGGAAGAACGCGCCCTCTACCGGTCCCTTCGTGGACACCCTGAGCGGCGGCCCGGCTCCGATCTCCACCGAGGCCAAGCTCTTATGGGACAACCAGAACCTCTACATCGCGTTTGAGAACCAGGACACCGACGTGTGGTCAACCCTGACCGAACGCGACGCCAAGCTGTGGACGCAAGAGGTGGTCGAGGTGATGATCGACGCCGACGGAAACGGCAAGACGTACATCGAGCTCCAGGTGGCGCCCAACGGCATCGTCTTCGATACCTACCTGCCGAGCTATCGGAAGTACGAGGACAGCCTCGATCCCAAGCGCAAGCAGTTCGACTGGAACTCGAAGGTCAAGGCCGTCGCGAAGGTGGACGGCACGCTCAACAAGCGCGGCGACCAGGACAAGGGATGGACGGTGGAGATGGCTCTGCCCCTGGCCGACGCCAACGGGCTCGACAAGCCGGGCGTGAAGGTGCCGCCCGCGCTCGGCGACGCGTGGCGCATCAACATGTTCCGCCTCGATTCGCCCAAGGACAAGGCGCAGCTCGCCGCCGCCTGGAGTGCGCCCTTCGTGGGCGACTTCCACAAGCTTGACCGTTTCGGGGAAATCGTGTTCGCGGACGAGAAGGGCGTGGTGCCGGCCCCCAAGGCCATCGTCAAGGAGGAGAAGGCTTCAGCCGACAAGGGCGAGAAGGCCGAGAAGGCCGAGAAGGCCGAGAAGGGTGCCAAGGGCGAAAAGGCCGAGAAAGCCGAGAAGGGCGAGAAAGCCGAGAAGGCCGAGAAGGCCGAGAAAGCCGAGAAGGGCGCCAAGGGCGAGAAAGCCGAGAAGCCCGAGAAGGCCGAGAAGGGTGCCAAGGGCGAGAAAGCCGAGAAGATCGAGAAGAAAGAGAAGGTCGAGAAGCCCGCAGCGGAGAAGGGCGCCAAGGGTGCGAAACCCGCCAAGCCGGCTGAAGACAAGGACAAGCCTGCTCCGGCCAAGCCAGACGAGGCCGTCAAGTAGTCGCAGGCCAGAATCGTCCAGCCCGCCTTGTTTGTAAGCCGCATCCCCACGGGCTACGTGGCGGGCTGGAAAAACGCGCGCGGAACCTGGCGGCCTTGCCGGCAGCTCCGGTGCGCGGGAGGGCTTGGGAACCCTCAGGGCGCAATCTTCGCCCGCAACCGAAGATGGCTGCAGGCTGCAGGCTGCAGGCTGAAAATGAACTACGATGAAGAGCGCATTGACTCGCACAAGGCCAAGCGCCCGAGACCTCTTCCACTCGCTCGTGTGGGCGGGGCTTGCCGCGTGCGCGAGCAGCCGAACCCCGACGCCTGCCCCGACACCGGTCGCATCTGCGGTCGAGACCCCGGTCATGGGCACGCCCTCGGGGATAGAGGCCGAGGTCTACACGACCGCCGTCGCACCGCCCTTTGCAACCGACGTGCTGGCCGAAGAGATCGCGGCCGCGGTCAAGAGCGCGTGCCAGAAGCGAGGGCGGCTCTCGCTCGTGCGCGACGGCCGCCTGGATCGCGCCGCCTACGATATCGCCCGCGAAACGGGTGGGCAGAAGGCGCCGGCCTCTGACGCCGTCAGCTTCTTGCTCTGGCACTACGGGGTTGCCGAGCCCGAGCCGAATCTGTTCTTGGCGCGCGGTGATGACGGGGCGGAAGCCGCGGGCGTAGCATCGCTGCAAGCGCAATGGGAGCGGGCCGCGGATTTCTCAGCCTGGCGGCGGGTGGGCGTGGGGGTGGTGCGGACGGACCGAAAGTGGAGCGCAGCAGTCATCTTTCAAGAGAAGAACCTAGATCTCGAGCCGGTTCCACGCCGGCTGGGGGCCAAGGGTCGCACCCTGGTCGCGGGCCGCCTTCGGGCCGCCTTCGCCCACCCCGAGATCCTGGTCACCCCGCCGCGCGGGGCCGTGGAACGGCTTGCGGTGGTGGCCAAGGGCGACGGTCTTTCCACGTGGTTCGAATGCAAGTCGGGCGCAGGGGCCTACCAGGTCGAGATCAGCGCGCAGGATGAGCACGGGCCGCGGGTTCTGGCCAATTTCCCCGTCTACTGCGGCGTGGACCCGCCCCAGGCCTTCGCCCGAGCCGCCGACGCACCCAGGACTTTCGCCGACGCCGCCGAGGCGGAAGACATGATCTTCGATCTGGTCAATCGCGATCGTCAAGGAAGCGGGCTTCCGGCCTTGCTGCGCGACCCGCGCCTGGCGGCCGTGGCCCGGCGCTACAGCCAGGAGATGGCGGCAACCGGCGCGGTGGTGCACATCTCCCGCCGCTCGGGCAGCGTCATCGAGCGCGTGGCCGCGGCCGGCATCGTGCCGCCGCCCACCACCCTGGCGGAAAACGTCGGACGCTCGAACTCGCCCGCGGATGTCGAGCGCGGCTTCATGTCGAGCCCAGGCCACCGCGACAACATCCTGGGGCGGGGAATCACCCACCTCGGGGTGGGCGTGGCCTTGGGCCGCGACGAGGGCGGGGAAGTGACGTTGTTCGTGACCCAAATCTTCGCCGGCTTTCGCCCGTAGCCCCGGCCCCGCGATCCGTGGTAGCAGGACCTGCAGGAGACAACCATGAGCCATCCGCATTGTCGCACTCCCGAGCCCCTGCTCGTCGTGGGCTCGGTGGCGCTCGACACCATCGAAACCAGCCGCGAGCGGCGTGAGGAGATCTTGGGGGGCGCGGCGAGCTTCTCGTCCTACGCGGCTTCGTTCTTCACGGCCACGCGCCTGGTCGGGGTGGTGGGCACGGATTTTCCCACGGTGCACGAGGACTTCTTGCGCGCGCGGGGCGTCGACCTAGGCGGCCTCGAACACGCCTCCGGCCGCACCTTCCGCTGGGCCGGCCGCTATGCCGCGGACTTCAGCACCCGCACCACCCTCGACACCCAGCTCAACGTTTTCGAGACCTTCAAGCCGAAGTTGCCGCCCGCCTGGGCGGAATCGCCCTATGTCTTTCTGGCCAACATCGATCCGGTGCTCCAGCTCGAGGTCCTCGGCCAGGTGAAAGGCCCGCGCTATTGCGCGTGCGACACCATGAACTTCTGGATTGCCGGCAAACGCGAGGCGCTTCTCCGCTTGCTCGAGCGGGTGGACCTGCTCCTCGTCAACGACGAAGAGGCGCGCCAACTCTCCGGCCAGAGCGGCTTGCCCGCCGCAGCCAAGGCGATTTCTGCCTTGGGGCCCAAGGCCGTGGTCATCAAACGCGGCGATGCCGGCGCCCTGCTTTTCCAGGGCGACGACGTCTTCGCCGCGCCGGCCTTTCCCCTCGACCACGTGGTCGATCCGACCGGGGCGGGCGATTCCTTCGCGGGCGGGTTTCTGGGCTATCTCGCGCGCCAGGGCGACACCTCGCCGGCGACGGTGCGCTCGGCCCTGGTCGCGGGGACGGTGCTGGCCTCGTTCTGCGTCGAGGATTTCAGCCTGGATCGCTTCCGTACCCTGGATGGCAGTCAGATCCGCGCGCGCATCGCCGCCTTCGCCAACTTGGTGCGCTTCGAGGCGCCGAATGTCTAGGTTTTTTTCACCACAGAGGACACGGAGGACACAGAGAATGAGAATAGGACAAATCAGCGCGAGCCTTCTTTCTCGTTCCGGGCTCTGTCTTCTCTGTGTGCTCTGTGGTTCTCTTCTTCGCCGCTCGCCGCCCCGGGGCGTCGTCTACCTACCCTCAGACTGCGAGGTCCGACCGAGCAGGTAGCGTAGAAGCGGCGCCGCGTGCAGGGCCTGCACCATCTCGCCCCGGTCGAACAGGCCGAGGGCGTCGCCGACCTTCACCAGGTGGACGCGCAGATCCTCGGTCATCTCGGGCGTAGGCTGCCCCTGCCACTTCACCCCCTCGGCGAGAAAAGTGGTGGTGATGTTGTTCTGCAAGGCCGGGTTGGCCGACAAGCGCGAGAGCACGCGCCAGGTGCCGCCGCCAAAGCCGGTCTCCTCGCGCAGCTCGCGCCTGGCCGCGGCCTCCGCGTCCTCCCTCTCGTCCACCACGCCGGCCGGAATTTCGTAGTGCACCTCGCCCAGGCCGGGCCGGTACTGGCGCACCAGCACCAGCTCGTCGGCCGGGGTGACGGCCACGACGTTCACCCAGGGCGGGTACTCGGAGATCCAGTAGTCCGGGATCTCTCGCCCGGTGGGAAGCCGGAAGTGTTGGTGGCGCAGCACCAGCCAGGGCGGGCGGCGAAAGAGGTAGTCCTGGGCCAGGCATTCCCAGGGCGGTGGGTCGTCGGGAAACTTGAGGGGCACGCGCCGAGTATTCCGGATCGCCGGACTACCCGCAAGGTTCGTGGAAATTGGCGTGATTTGCGCTACCCTAGCCCGCATTACTCATCAACATTCGTTCTTGGACGGAGTACATGGAACACTTCCTGGCGAGCTGCCCGCACCACGGCGGGCGAGCTCATTGTAATGGGAACCCTGGGAGGGTTTCCAAACCCTCCCGCGATGCTCGGCGGCCGGCGAAGCCGGCCGGCTCCGCACGCGTTTGTCTAGCCCGCCATGGCGCCCATTGCACCTTGCGGCTCATGAATAGGGCGGGCTAGCGGGCTGTCAGCGTGAGTGAAAGACGAGACTACTACGAAGTCCTGGGGGTAGGCCGCGACGCCGACGCGGCCGATCTCAAGCGCGCCTACCGCAAGCTCGCGCTCGAGCTGCACCCGGATCGCAACCCCGGCGACAAAGCAGCCGAGGCTCGCTTCAAAGAAGCCTCCGAGGCCTATCAGGTGCTCTCCGACCCGGAGAAGCGCGGCCTCTACGACCGCTTCGGCCACGAAGGCCCGCGCGGCATGGGCTTCGGCGGGTTCGCCAACGTGGGGGACATCTTCTCCGCTTTCGGCGACATCTTCAGCGACATGTTCGGCGGCTTTCCGGGTTTTGGCGGCGGCTCCGGCCGCGCCAGCCGGGGGGCCGACCTCGAGGTCCGCGTCGATTTGACCTTGGCGGAAGCCGCCACCGGCGTGACCAAGGAGATCAAGGTGCGCCGCCGGGTCGCGTGCAAGGATTGCTCGGGAACGGGGGCCGCGCCGGGAAGCGGGCGCGAGCGCTGCCCGCAGTGCGGCGGCCACGGCCAGGTCGTGCACCGCCAGGGCTTCCTCATGATCCAGACCACCTGCCCCGTGTGCCACGGCGAGGGGGCCGTGATTCACAGGCCCTGCCCGACCTGCAAGGGCGGCGGGCTGGTCGCGGCCGAGGAGAGCCTGCAGGTCACCATCCTGGCCGGGGTCGACGACGGCGCGACCCTGCGGCTTGGGGGTCGGGGCGAGGCCGCGCCCGGGGGCGGCCAGCCCGGCAACCTCTACGTCACCCTGCGCGTGGCCAGCGACCCGCGCTTCGAGCGCGACGGCGCCGATCTGCACACCCTGGTCATGCTTTCCTTCCCACAAGCGGCGCTGGGGGCAGCCGTCAAGGTGCCCTCGCTCGCGGGCGATATTGAGGTCACGGTGCCGGCGGGCACCCAGCCGGGCGATACCCAAAACCTGCGGGGCAAGGGGATGCCGCATTTGCAGGGGCGCGGCTCGGGCGACCTCGTGGTCCACTTCAAGCTGGTGGTGCCGAAGTCGCTCTCCCCCGAGCAGGAGCAGGCCCTGCGCGCCTACGCCAGCGCAGGCGGCGACCAGGTCGAACCCCCGAGCGAACGCGGCGGCTTCTGGCGCAAGAAGAAAAAATAGCTGCCGCTCTGCGGGTCGGACGTCGGGCATTGGTTTCGCGTCGGCCGCCTGCGCGCCTCGCTCGCGGCCAAGGGCGTCTCCATGTCGACCCCGGATGCCCACGTCGCCCAGTGCGCCCTGGAGCTCGGCGCGGAGCTGCTCACCGCGGACCGCCTCTTCGAGCGCGCGGGTCGGCACGTGAAGCTGGCACTGCTCAAGCTGTAGGCGGGCCCCTCCAGGCATCGGCCGGCGCTGCGCTCGCGACAGTGCATCGGGGCCTTTGACCGCGGTGGGGTTTGGCGAGAGAATCGGCGCCAGAGCGATGCCTGGCGCCCTCAAGAAGCTCTTCCTTTCTGCTGTCAGCTCCGAATTCGAGAACTACCGGGAGATCTTGGCCAAAGATCTCAAAACGCCGGACGTGGATATTGCCGTCCAAGAGAACTTCATCACCACCGGCAGCAGCACGCTTGAGAAGCTGGACGACTACATTCGCGCTTGCGACGGCGTCGTGCACCTCGTGGGCAAGGCGAAAGGCGCCGTGCCTGAGGGGCCGGCGGTCGCTGGCTTGCTGCGCAGGCTTCCCGACCTCGGCGCGAAGCTGGCGTGGCTCGCGCCCCTTGTCAGCAAGCCGCAGCCCGGCCTGTCGTATACCCAGTGGGAAGCATACCTGGCGCTGTATCACGGCCGGCAGCTCTTCGTGTACCTGCCGGCGGACTTTGAGAGCGACGACCTCAAGGTGCCGCGTACTCGGGACTTCCGCCCCGATCTTATCGAGATACAGGCACAGAAAGAGCACTACCAGCGTCTGTGCGAGCTCGGGCACGATCGCGGGCGATTCGCGGATGAAAACCGCCTCAGCGTGCTCGTGCTGCGCGGCTTGCTGTGGCTCTTGCCCCAGCGGGAGACCAGCGCCATCGTCGAGCCGACGAGGCTTCGCCACTCGGCCGGGCGTCTCATCGGCCGCGACAAAGACCTCGACGAGCTTGACGCTGCCTGGAACGACCCGAACAAGAACGTGGTCGTGGTGCGCGCCTTTGGCGGCGTGGGCAAGACCTCGCTCATCACGACTTGGATGGCCACGTTGGCCGCCAAGGGCTGGCCTGGCGCCAAACGGGTCTTCGACTGGACCTTCTACCGCGAAGGCACGAGCTACCAGCGCAACGCCTCGGCCCATGCCTTCATCGCCGCTGCCTTGCGCGCCTTTGGCGATTCCCACCCCACCCGAGGCTCGCTGGGGGACCGTGGCAGACGCCTCGCCCATGTGCTCGCCGAAACCCGCTGCCTGCTCGTGCTCGACGGCCTCGAGCCCCTGCAATACCCGCCCGGCCTAATGGGGGGAAAGCTGAAAGACCCGGGTGTCGAAGCCTTGCTGAAGGGCCTCTGCGCCCACAACGAGGGGCTTTGCGTCGTTACCACGCGACAGGAGGTGACCGACATCGAGCAATACTACGGCCTCACTGCCAAGGAGATCAAGCTGGAGGCGCTCACGGATTTGGCCGGTGCGGCCTTGCTGTACCACCACGGCGGCAGGCGCGCCGGAGCCTACGAGATAGCCCCCAACCACCCCGAGCTGCAAAAAGCCAGCCATGAAGCCGGCGGACATGGCCTGACCCTGCAGATCGTGGGCACTTTCCTGAAGAGGGCCTTTGACGGGGACATCCTCCGCCGCGACCGAGTCAAGCTCGACAAGGCCGACGCGAAGATCGCGGGCGGTCACGCCTTCCGGGCCATGGCTGCCTACGCGAAGTGGATGGAAGGCGGGAGCGACGAGACCCGGCGTGAGCTGGCCATCCTTCGCCTGCTTGGCCTCTTCGACCGGCCAGCCACCGCGGGTTGCATGGATGCGCTGCGTGCCCCCCCAGCCATTCCTGGGCTGACTGAGCCTTTGACCGAGCTGGAAGATGAGGATTGGCGCCTCAGCATCGACGGACTTGAGTCCGCGAAGCTGGTCACGGTAAACCGCGAGTCCGGCTCTGGCCGGCTCATTGCCCTCGATGCTCACCCCCTCCTGCGCGAATACTTCGGAAAGTGCTTGCGCGAGCCCAAGACATGGAAGTGGTGGTTGCGCAGGAAACAGACCGAGGCGTGGAAGGCCGGCCACCGGCGGCTGTACAAACACCTGTGCGAAAGCACGATAGAAGGCGAAAATCCAACCCTCGAGGCTCTGGAGCCGCTCTACCAGGCCGTGGCCCATGGCTGCCAGGCGGGGTTGCAGCAGGACGCGTATGACAGAATCCTCTGGGAGCGCATCCAGCGTCGTCAGAAACTGCAGAGCAACGATGAACTCAAGGAGTCCGACGTGAAAGGACTCATGGCGCACAGCAGAGACAGGCTCGGCGCGCTCGGTGCTGACCTGTGTGCCGTGTCCTGCTTTTTCCAGCAACCCTGGACGCGTCCGTCCCCCTCCCTTTCGAATGCCGACCAAGCGTGGCTGCTTAACGCTGCTGGCTTTCTCTTGCGCGGCTTGGGTAGATTGAACGAGGCCATCGAGCCCACAGAGAGCGCGTTGAAGATCTTGAGCACTCACGGCAATTTCGGTCGGGCCGCGATGAGCGCCAGCAACCTCAGCAGGCTGAGACTGACGCTCGGGGATGTTAAGGAAGCGATGGCCCACGCGGAACTGTCAAGCAGTTACGCCAATTGCAGTGGGGACCTTCGCGTGCAAATTATCACCCTAACGACCAGCGCAGATGCCGTCCACCAGAGTGGCAAACGGAACGAAGCGGGTCAGCTCTTCTGCGAGGCCGAGCGTAAGCAGGCCGGGCATCAACCCGCCCACCCATCGCTGCATTCGCGTCAGGGCTTCCGGTATTGCGACCTCCTGTTGGCCGGTGCCGAGAGAGAAGCGGGCAAACCCGAAGGACGAAAGCACGTGCCAGTATTCCTCGATGCGTGTCGGTCCGTCACCGAACGCACACAAGAGTCGCTCAAGTTGACTACTGAGCAAGAATTGATCCTTGACATCGCCCTCGACCACCTCACCCTCGGCCGCGCCGCGCTCTACGCTTCGATCCTCGTGCGTGGCCTGCGACCTGAGTCATTGTCCTCCACCTCTCCCACGCCCGCGCCCGAATCAAGCCAACACTACCTCGAACTCGCAGCCGCCGAGATTGACAGCGCCGTCTCAGGCCTCCGCAGCGCAGGCGTGCAGCACCATCTGCCTCGCGGCCTCCTTTCTCGCGCCTGGCTGCGCAGTGTCAATGGTGCTCGCATCGGCCCCGACAGCGCGCAAAGCAACCTCGACGAAGCCTGGGAAATCGCCCAGCGCGGGCCAATGCCGCTCTTTCTGGCCGACATCCACCTCTATCGCGCCCGCCTTTTCTTCCGCGAGTCCAACTACCCCTGGGGGTCCGCCCGGCAGGACCTCAAGGAGGCCTGGGACCTGATCGGGAAGTGCGGCTACTGGCGCCGCAAAGAAGAGCTGCAAGACGCCGAATCCGCCATCCTCGGAAAATCAGGGCTTGGCCGCCGATGAGCCGCCGTCATCATCAGCCGGCGACGACTCGATAGCAGAGCGATGCCTACTTCCCCTTCTTGCCTGCTTTGCTCCCCGCTTTGCCGCTCGGTTTCTTCGCCTCGGCCGCGGGTTTCTTGCCGTTCGGCTTCTTGAGGTGAAAGTCGATGGCGGGCACGGGCTTGTCGGGGCGGTAGAGCCAGGCGTAGGTGAGGTAGCTGGAAAGCACGCGCTTGGTGTAGCCGCGGGTCTCGTCGTAGGGGATGGCCTCGATGAATTCGTCGAGCTGCCAATCCCCGCGCTCGCGCAACCAGCGATCCACGCCGCCCTCGCCGGCGTTGTAGCCGCTTATCACCAAGGGGACGGCGCCGCCGTAGTGGTCGAGCAAGAAGGCGAGGAAGCGCGAGCCGACCTCGAGGTTCTTGTTCGGGTCGAAGAGGGCCTCGCGCGTGACCGTCCATGCGGCGAAGCGCTTGGCGGTTCGGGGCATCATTTGGACAAGTCCCAAGGCATTGGCGAAGGATTCGGCGCGCGGATAGAACGAGCTCTCCTCGCGCATGATGGCCCATTGCAGGGCCTCGGGCACCTGGTTGGCGCGGCAGTGCTTGGCCACGAGAGCCGCGAAGGCCTTGGGATAGGCGATGCGCCACTCGGCCTCGCGCCGGCCGCCGTTGGGGTAGGCGCGGCGGAAGCCGGTCAGGGTGTGGCGGGGAATGCTGTGCGAGGCGTGCCACTGCCCGCCCCGATCGAGGAGGATGGCGGCGATCCACAAGGCGTCCCCGCGGCCGCTGGCCCGGTTGACTTCACCCTTGGCCTGCTTGGCGCCGAGGCCCAGCTTGCCGAGCTCGCGGCGCGCCTCGCTGCCCAGACCCAGGCGCGCGAACTCGACCGCGCGCAAGAAACCCGCTTCGCCGAAGATCTCCTGCTTGCCGAAATCCCACGGCCACTTCTTGTCGCCCATGTGCGAGCGCAGCTCGCGCACGAGAACCGTCCGGGCCTCGGGGAAGCTCCGGCGCATGCGCTCGAGGGCAAGCAGGGTGTACACGGAGAGCGGGTACTCGCGCACGGCGCGTTCGTAGCTTGCGCGCGCCTCCTTGGCCTTGTGCTTCTTCTCCAAGATGCGCGCCTTCCAGTAGAGGGCGCGGCCGTCGGCGTACCAGATGTCCTCGCGCGGGTAGCGGCGCAGGACTTCGTCGAGCCAGCGCAGGGCCTGGTCGAGGTCGCGCTTGCGCCAGCGGTCGAAAGCCAGCCGCCACAGGGCCTCGGGGGCCATGTCGCCCTTGGGATAGAGGTCGGCCAAATTGCGGAGCAGCCTCTCGGCCTCGTCACTCTTCCCGCCGTCACTGTGAATCTCGGCCGCGCGCAGGCGGGCGTCGTCGGCCAAGCGGTGCTCGGGGAAGGATTCCTCGACCTGGGCGTAGAGCGCGAGGGCCTTGTCCTTGTCGCCCGCCGAGGCGAAAGAACGCGCGCCCTGGTAGAGCGAACGCGCCCGCAGGTTTCCATCGTCGGCATCGCGACAGGCGGCCACGGCCTGCTCGAAGAGCGGCGCGGCGCGGGTGCGCTGGCGCTGCTTCCACACCGATTGCGCGAGGTGGAAGCGGCACTTGCACAGGGTGCTCTTGTCGAGGCCGGGCAGGGCCAGCGCCGAGGTGAAGGTGGCCTCGGCCTGCAGGTTCTGATTGGCGTCGAAAAGCAACATCCCGCGCGTCACCAGCTCGTCGAGGGTCCGCGCCCTGAGCGCACTCGCCTGAGTCGCTCCCGCCGCCGTGGCCAAGGCTTCGAGGCGGTCGTCGGCGCGCGTGGCCCAGCTTTCGAGCGGTGCTTCCGCCCACACCTTGCGGTAGGCGGCCGCGATCTCCGCCGGCGGGCGGGCGAGGGCTTGCAGGGCCTCGGCCCGCAGGAACATGGCCTCGGCCCGGCGCGGGCCCTTGGGGAAGCGGGCCAGGTAGGCGCTGACCTCGGTGTCGACCTCGCTCCAGCGTTTGCCGGCGATGAAGGCGTCGACCTTGACCATCACGGCGTCCGCCTCGGGCACGCTGCCGGAGGGTACGCGCGCAATCCAGGTGAAGGCGCCGTCGCCGTCGCCCTGGCGCAGGCGACAGCGGGCGGCGTGCAGGGCGTGGTAGGGGCCGAGCAGGGGGTAGTCCGACCACAGCTCCTCGAAGCTCTCGCCCGCCTCCTGCCACGATGACTGGTTCTCGAGGGCGAGAGCAAGCAGGTAGCGCAGGGGGTTGCGCCCGGGCGCGTGCTTGGGCAGGTCCGCGAGGATGCGGGCGAGGGCTTTGCCGGCGGCGGCGAAATCGCCGCCACGGAAGAGCGCCGCGGCCTTTGCTTCGGGTCCGGAGGCGAAATAGGGTTCGAGCCAGCGCTTGTCGAAGGTGGCAGGCGCGGCCTTTTCCGGCGGCGCTTCCTCGACGGGCGAGGGCCGCTCCTCCTCCTCTTCGTCACTGTCCGCCGCCTCGCCCGCGGAGGCGAGGTGGGGAGCGAGCAGGGCGGCCAGGAAAGGCAGGCAAGAAAATCGCGCCATGGCAGGCTAAGCCTACGAATGCCCCGAGGTCGTCGCAAGAAACCCGGGTGTGTCCCACATGACCGGTCAGCGAGGGGCGTGGTCCGCCGTGACAGATCGGCCTGGGAACGCGGCCTCTGGCCCGCCCGTGCTCTGCCGTGTCCTCGTCGGTGGCGGGGCGTGGACGCCGACCGGCGGGCCTACGAATTCGCGCCGCCACCGACGGAAAACCAAGATCCCGGACGCAGAGCTGGCGAAGGACAGGGGCGAAGTCAGCGTTAGCTCTTGGGTGGCTGGTGCTGCATGCGCGCCAGCTCGAGCAGTTCCTGCTTGAGGCGCGAGGTCTCCTGCGACGCTTCCGTGGCTCCGCGCCAGGCGTGCCAATGGTATTGGTCCTCGGCGACCGACTCGATGGCCTCGAAGTCGAGATCGGGGAGGAGCTCCAGGAGATACGCCCTGCGGTCGCCCTCCCTCGCGACCGCCTGGTACGCGCGCCGCGCGCGCGCCAGAATCTGCGCCGCCGCCTGGGGCTCGATCTGACTTGCGGGGCTGCCCGGTCGGCATTCCTCTTCGATGTGGCGGAAGGCACGGTCGATCTCGGCGCGCGAGACGCTCCAGTGCACGCCCAGCGCCTCGAAGTGATTGGCCCTCCCCAGCTTGTCGGCGCGCCGGCGCAGCCGCTCGGCCGGGCTTTCGCCCGGGCGGTCTTCGACGGAACACCATTCGAGCGCGCCCAGAAGGTGCAGAACGAACAGGAGGTGAGCGGCGGTTTCCCGGCCGATGCCTCCCCGCCGCAGAATCTCGTCGAGCGAGGTCGCGCCGTCCAGCGCGTGCTCGGCGAAACGCAATTCGCGGGGTGACAAGCCGAGAATCGGCACGAGCGCCCCGGAGCTCTCTGTGAGCTGCGGCGCCTCGCGGAGGTGCCGCGCAAGGATGTTCAGCACCTCGCCGAGATCCATCGCGCGCAGGCAGGAGCGGATCCCATGCACGACCACGCGCACCATCGGCTGGCGCATCGACACCAGCCGCGCGGAGGGTGCCTCGTCGGTGATCTGGTACGTTCCGTCCGGCCATTCGAAGCTGCGTCGGAGCTGTTCCATGTCCAAGGACGAGCCGGCCGCGCCTCCCCGCACGATGGCAACGTCGGCCTCGCGATTCTCCCGCTTGAGCTTGAGCCGGCCCGAGAAGGAGCGGCGGCGGCTGATGGCCAGAAGGAGCACGGACACGGACAGCGGCGGCGTGATATCGAGCGGTCCACCGAGCGGGACAGCGGCCAGCCCGGCAGGATCGCGCGGATTCCGAATCTCCCCTTGCGAGGGAAGAGATCGATCCCGCGTCTTGTCAGGGGGCGGGGTGGGCGGCTGGATGGACTCGACCGTGGCAGAAGGCAAGGTCGGCTCTGAAGGTCGTGCGGGATGCGCGGGGGACGCAGGGGGATGCGCGGTCGTGCCGGCCGGCGGAAGTCCGTGCGGCGCCGACGGGGAAGGCGCGGGGGCGGGTTTCTCGGCGGCCACCTGGTCGCGTGCCGAAGGGTGCGGGGCCGGCGCTGTCTCGAGCGTGAAGGCAGGGACAAAAGGGGCGCCGAGCGGCTCGGGCCTGGGGGTAAGCGACGGCGGTACAGGCTGACCCCAGCCCGCCGCCGGTACGGCCCGGCCACCTTCGTCAAGATCGTCCAGGACCTTCCATGTCGCGTATCCCAGGCTGGCGGCGCCAACCAGCGCGGCGCCTCGCGCCGCCAGGCCGTCGACATCGCCCTTCCCCGTCGCAGGCCGCCCGAAGAACGAGCCCACCGCATCCCGCACCGCCGGCATGCGCGCGAGTCCACCCAGGACGAACGCCTCCTGGATCTGTTCCGACTTGAGCTTCGCGCGTTCCAGCGCCTCGCCGCAGACCACTTGGATCGCATCGAAAAGCGGCTGCGCCAGCACCTCGAGGAACGGACGCTCCAAACGCCAAGGACCCGCGAGAAGATAGATGTGTGAATTTGGGCGGTCGAGGCGCCCGGCTGGCGAGGCGCGAGGAGGAGGAATACTCGACGTATTGCGACGACGAGCAACGACGCCAGCCGGGATGGAT